>VAPH01002291.1_pt1 | contig 11857 bp, 11 predicted proteins | sample 3393861 | NCBI WGS metagenome assembly VAPH01 (sample SAMN08290439, study PRJNA428436) | hydrothermal vent metagenome | isolation source: Deep-sea hydrothermal vent chimney | place: Atlantic Ocean: South-mid Altantic Ridge | reverse complement strand
TAACGACCGTCGGGGCTGAGCTGCCCGTAGCCCGGCTGCCCGAACCGAACCGGCAAGTCGATGGTGATCTCTTCACCGTTCAGCGTGTCCAGCAGGACAAAGTCACTGCCACCTCCTGCCTGATGGAGGACTCGGCTGCCAAAGACGCCGCGAATCATCCCGACCTCGAAGAGCGTGACAGACAGATCTTCCGGATCGACGATCACCCCCGAAAAGACACCGTCGACCTCGCGCAGACCGACCAATCCGAGGGTTGTCTCCTCGACGAAACCGATGCTGCAATCGTAGGGGGCAGGCTCCATGAGTATGTCTCCGCCCAACCCGACCTTGCTCAGGCGACAGTCGCCCGCAGGGGTCCCCTCTCTCAACCACACGCCGCCCAACCCGGGGGTCGGGCTACCGAAGCCGACCGGGGTGGCTTGAGAAGATCCCCGACGCAAAGCAAAAACCTGGTCCCGTTCGAAAGGTTCGACGAAGCCGATAACCACATCCCGACCGACCCGCTGCGCCCAAATCGTGGATAGCTCAGAAGGCACCACCTCGGACCCATCGTTGCCGGGCAAACCCTCGATAAGCGTCCGAGTATCGGCATCGACATCCACCACACTGTCACCAACAACAAGAACCAGCCCGGTCGGCCCGTCCAGCGCACGGCCGCACAGGGACTCAACCGGATCAACCGACTCCCCACACGCCTCAACCCCGATCGTCTCGGCCCGGTCCGACGCACCACCACCCGTACACGCGACAAGCACGAGCCCAAACGCAACAATGAGAGAAAGGTGACGGATAGCGACTCCCCTGTAGGTGGCGAGGATCACCACTACGTCCACAATGTACTAGACGCGCAAAAGCCCACCGAGGCACGCTACCCCGGTTTCTTGTACAAACCGTATAGACATTGGGGTTTTTGGGGTCTCGGTTGGACGGGTGAGGGATCGTCACGTACCATCTCGGCACGTGCTGGCGCTCAACCACATCGGTTCAGGAAAGGTCCGTGAGATCTACGAAGTCGACGCTGCGCGGCTCGTCATCGTCACGACCGACCGCATCTCCGCATTCGATGTCGTGCTCGACGCCCCCATCCCCCACAAGGGTCAGGTCCTCACCGGGGTGAGCCTGCACTGGTTCGACCTGCTCGATACCCCGCACCACCTCATCAGCGCCGACGCGACCGAGATCCCGGGCATCACCGACGATCAGATCGCCGACTATGCGGGGCGCTCGATGCTTGTGCATCGCGCCGATGTCATCCCTATGGAATGCGTCGTACGCGGCCACCTCTACGGCTCGAGTTTCAACGAGTACGCCGCCGGTGGTGGGCCAACCACCGAGCACCTGCCCGCGGGTCTGCTCAAGGCGTCACGGCTCGACGAACCGATCTTCACTCCTGCGACCAAGGCGGAGTCAGGACATGACGAGAATCTCACCGAGGCCGAGGCCCGCGAGTTTGTCGGCGATGCCCTCTACGAGGAGCTCAAGTCCCGCTCAATTTCGCTGTACCTGCGCGGTGCCGAGTACGCCGCCGAACGCGGGATCATCCTGGCAGACACCAAGTTCGAATTCGGGATGGTGGACGGCGAGATCGTGCTCATCGACGAAGTCCTCACCCCGGATTCGTCGCGGTACTGGCCCGCCGATGCCTGGATCCCCGGGAACACCATCCCATCGTTCGACAAACAACCGGTGCGCGACTGGCTCGAAACCCAAACCTGGGACAAGACACCCCCGGCTCCTGCGATGCCCGAAGCCGTGGTCACCGAGACCTCGGACCGGTACATCGAAGCCTTCGAGCGCATCACCGGGTCATCATTTACGGACTATCTCTCACGGATGGGTGCATGAAGTTCCGGGTCACGATCGAACGGAAACCGGGGCTTGCCGACCCCGAAGGCAAGGCCACCATCCGCAGCCTCCACGACCTCGGCTACACCGACGTGCAGCACGTCTCGTTCGGTCGCGCCATCGTCGTCGACATCGAATCCACCGACGAGACCGCCGCGCTCGAAGAGGTCGACGCCATGTGCCGGCAGCTCCTGGCGAACCCCGTCATGGAGTCCTACCGGATCGAACGTATCGGATGACAATCGCCGTCGTGGTGTTCCCCGGCACCAACTGCGAACACGATACGGTCCATGCGCTCACGCTTCTCGATGCGGACGCCGAGCTGGTATGGCACCGCGAGACCGACCTCAACGATTTCTCCGGGGTCGTGCTTCCCGGTGGGTTCGCCCACGGCGACTACCTGCGAACCGGGGCGATCGCACGTTTCTCCCCCGTCATGGCGGCCGTCACCGAAGCAGCCGAAGCCGGTAAGCCGGTGCTCGGGATCTGCAACGGCTTCCAGATTCTCTGCGAGGCCGGAATGCTCCCCGGTGCGCTCATCGCCAACCGGGACCTCGCTTTTGTCTGCAAACCAATCCATGTCCGGGTCGAATCCACCACCTCGATACTCACCAGTGCCGCCACCGTCGGCGACGTGCTGAGAATCCCGTTGAACTCGTACGAGGGCAACTACATCGCCCCCGCCGACGACCTCGCGGCAATCGAAGCGAATGGACAAATCACGCTCCGATACTGCGACAAGAACGGAGAGGTCTCGGACCACACCAACCCCAACGGCTCAACAAACAACATCGCCGGGCTCTCCAACACCCGCGGCAACGTCGCCGCGGTCATGCCGCACCCCGAACGCGCCACCGAGCTGATCCTCGGATCCGACGACGGTCGACGTCTCCTCGAAGGATTTGTCGCCGCTACTAGCAACAGCGTGACCGCATCGTGACCACAACCTCGGAAACCCCGGCCCATATCCAGCTCGGCATGACCGACGACGAATACGCCGGCGTGGTCGAGATCCTGGGTCGCACACCACGCCCCGCCGAACTTGCGATGTATTCCGTGATGTGGTCCGAGCACTGTTCCTACAAGTCGTCGCGCGCCCATCTCGGTCGTTTCCCGTCGGAAGCCCCCTGGGTCGTCGTCGGCCCCGGTGAGAACGCCGGCGTTGTTGATCTCGGTGACGGCTGGCTTGCGGCGCTGCGCATCGAGTCGCACAACCATCCGTCATTTGTCGAACCGGTCGAGGGTGCGGCCACCGGTGTCGGTGGCATCCTGCGCGATATTTTCACCATGGGTGCCCGTCCGGTAGCGGTATGGGACCCGATCCGGTTTGGGCCCCTCGACGACGCCAAGAACCGCTACCTGTTCAACGGCGTCGTTTCGGGCATTGCGGGTTACGGCAACGCAGTCGGGGTGCCAACCCTCGGCGGGGAGGTCGAGTTCGCCGAGGCGTACGCCAAGAACCCACTCGTGAACGTGATGGCCCTCGGACTACTCAAGAAGGAGCAGCTCGTGCTGTCGGGTGCGAGCGGTGTCGGGAACATCGCGGTCCTGCTCGGTGCATCGACGGGCCGCGACGGTATCGGCGGGGCATCCATCCTGGCATCTGCGTCATTCGACGAGGCGTCCGGGGCGAAACGCCCATCGGTGCAGGTCGGCGATCCGTTCGAGGAGAAAAAACTCATCGAGGCCTGCCTTGAGCTGTACGACCGCGGCCTCGTCGTCGCGATCCAGGACCTCGGTGCGGCGGGCATCTCGTGTGCCACATCGGAATGCGCTGCGAACGGTGGCATGGGAATGGACGTCGACCTTGATGCCGTCCCGGTGCGCGAACCCGGGATGACCGCAGGCGAGATCCTCATGTCCGAATCCCAGGAGCGGATGCTCGCCATCGTCGAACCCGCGAACGTCGACGCGGTGCTCGCAGTTGCCGACAAGTGGGAGATCCACGGAACCAGCATCGGCACGGTTGTCGCGGGAGGTCAACTCACTATTCGTTATCAGGGCGAGATCGTCGCCGAGCTCCCCGCAGCATCCCTCAGCGAGGACGCCCCGCGGTACAACCGCCCCGCACAACGGCCGGCGTCCATCGACGAGCTCCACGCCGCGACACTCCCCCTCCCCGACTCCGTCGATGTCGCCAAGACCCTGCTGATGTTGCTCGACGACCCCGCAATTGCCGATAAGTCGTGGATCTATCGCCAGTACGACCACCAACTGTTTCTCCAGACGGTGGTTGAACCCGGCCACGACGCCTCGCTCATGCGCATCAAGGGAACCACGAAGGGCCTTGCGGTTTCAACCGACGGCGACGGATATCTCTGCGCCATGGACCCCCACCGGGGCGGCGCCCGCATCGTGTACGAGTCGGCGTTGAACGTCGCCGTCACCGGTGCGACTCCGATGTGTGTGGTCGACAACCTCAACTTTGGCAACCCCGAGAATCCCGAGGTCATGTGGCAACTCATCGAGTCAATCGAGGGGATCTCCCAGGCGTGCGAACACCTCGGCATCCCCGTGGTCGGCGGCAACGTGTCGCTGTACAACCAGACCGACGATGTTGACATCTATCCGACTCCAGTCGTCGGAGTCCTCGGTTACACCCCGACGCTCCCCGACCAGCCGCCCCGACTCGACCGCGGCGAGGCGGGTATGGGGGTGTTCCTCATCGGCGGCCCCGGCGGTGATGATTTCGCAGCGTCGGCGTACGCCCGGGTGATCCTGGACGCCCGCGCCGGTCGCCCCCACGACGTCGACCACGAAACCGGCAAGACGGTCATCGAGCTTGCCGTCCGGCTCGCCCATGCCGGAGTCCCGGTGCTCCACGACGTAAGCGCGGGTGGCGTCGCCGTCGCACTCGCCGAGATCTGCTTCGCCTCCGACGTCGGCGCCACCATCAACCTCGCATCGTGGCAACAAGCATTCTCCGAAGAACCGCACCGCCTGCTCGCGATCGTTCCCGAAGGATTCGACTGGTCAGAACACCTCGGTGGCGAGTTGCAGGCCATCCCCCTCGGCGTGCTTGGCGGTCGGGACTTCTCGTTTGGAACGTTCGGCACCGTGTCACTTGCCACGGCTCACGAGATCTGGAAGTCCGCCATCCCCCGACGGCTCGGGCACTGATCGTCAGGCAACGACCCGGTAGAGCGCGTCACTGATCTAACCGAGCGGCAGCTTCTCTGGTGCTATTCTCCTCCGGTGCCAGAGACCTCCACACTGCTCATTTTTCTTGCTGCGTCGACCGTGCTTGCGGTGGTTCCCGGACCGGGAGTTCTTTACATCATTGCGCGATCCGTTGAGGGCGGGCGCCGCAAAGGTCTGGCGGCAACGTTGGGGGTCGCGACCGGCAATATGGTGCACGTCATGGGTGCGGCGATCGGTCTGTCCGCCATTATTGCGCAGTCAGCAACGGCGTTCACCGTCATCAAGCTCGCCGGCGCAGCGTATCTTGTCGGTACCGGAATCATCCGTCTGCTCACCCCCGCGGAGGTGGGCAGCGAAACCACCGCACACACTGGCGATGCCCGCAAGGTCTATCGCGGTGCGGTCATGGTCGCCACCCTCAACCCCAAGACAGCGTTGTTCTTTCTCGCGTTCGTGCCACAGTTCCTGAGTCCCGAACGCGGTTCGATGGCGGTCCAGGGTGTACTGCTCGGGTCGATGTTTGTCGCCATTGCACTCTTCAGCGACTCGCTCTACGCACTCGCAAGCGGAAGCCTCGGCGAGAAGCTCCGTACCAGCCGACGTTTTGCCGAGATTCGCAGGTGGTTCACGGGCGGGACGTTCGTCTCTCTCGGTGTCGCTGCCGCTTTCTCCCGGGAGCGCTAACCGGGCATTCGTCACGACCGCGGTCCGCTGCCTACTCAGGTCCGCAGGTTGTCGATCAGCATGTCGACGACCGTCCCGTACTTTGCACGAGTCGCTTTCGGATGATCTGACCGCCCGATCTCGAGACCGGCCTGGGTAACCGCACCCAACAGAACGTGAGTAAGTTCATTCACGGGTGCGTCCGTGATCTCGCCCGACTTCATCGCCAGCTCCAATGCCTGCCGTGTCGCTCCGAATGCGTGCCGAAGATCGATCTCCTGCCAGGCATCCCACCCCAAGACCGCCGGACCATCGACCAGGAGTATCCTTCGGACATCGTCGCGCAGCGCGAAATCAAGATAGGTCTGGAATCCAGCGCGAAGTCTCTCGATGACACTCTCGCCGGCCGCCCGTGCACGTATGGTGATCTCCGACGCGAGCTCGATCTGGATCTCTTCAAGGACCTCACGGAATAGACCCTGCTTGTCACCAAAATGGTGGTAGAGGGCGCCTCGCGTACAACCAGCTCCTGCGACGATCCCCACCGTTCGAGCCGCCGAATACCCGACATCGCTGAAGACTGCTCTTCCCGCAACGATCAGTTCGCGGCGTGTCTCGATCGCGTTGTAACGATGTTTCGCCATCACCGGACCCGGGGAGCGCCCACGAACAACTCCAACGCGATACCGTCCGGATCTCTGAAAGCGAGACCCGCACCGTACGGCTCGTGAAGAATCCCACCATGAGTGATGCCAAGGCGATCGAGATGCTCCACCCACCCCTGAAGCTCAGCGGTGCTATCGCATCGGAAGGCAAGATGGTCGAGACCCGGTTGACGAACGTTGAACTCCCCCTCGGCACCATCGGCGAAGTGGTGGAGACCGAGCACGGGTTTCGCCCACACCGCCACGGAGTAGTGGTGCGGTGTACCGCGGAGCATGTCTCCGACATGAATCGGAGGTTCCGAAAACAGCGCCGTGTACCAGGAGATACTGCGGTCGAGGTCACTAACGGTGAGAGCAACATGGACGATGGGAGGCGCGGGTGGTGAGGTAGTCATAGAACAAACATACAGCATGTTTGTTGCGAAGCCGAAACGAAAGGCGCCAACGACCACGGGCCGTTGTGGGAGCGACCGGATGGTCGAGACCGGCAATATCGACTGCGACCGCCTGAAATGGACTAGAAATAACCCGTTGCGGTCTAGGGTCGTTGCAAGTAAGAGACGGCCGTCACGGCTGACACTTTGATCGAAAGGGACAAGAGTGAATGCGACACACAAACCTAAGATCTACTACGCATCGAGCCTCTTTAACGAGGGCGAGCGGACCTTCAACCTCCGCGTCAAGGCGATCCTCGACAAGCTCGGTTTCGAAACCTGGTTCCCGCAAGAGGACGCTGGATTCCTGGAACAATACATGGCCGAAGGTATGACGTTGGAGCAAGCGCGGCAGGCCATTTTCAAATTGAACCTTGTCGCGGTTGAAGAAGCCGACGTTTTGTTGTTTAATCTTGATGGCAGAGTCCCGGACGAAGGTGCGTGCATCGAAGCCGGGATCGCCTTCGGGCGCGGAAAGAGGTGCATCGGTCTGCAAACCGACTTCCGCGCAGTAGAACCAGGGGGTAACAACCTAATGATCGACGGTGTTGTGCGATACGAAATCGCAGGGGACCTCCAGGAGCTCGAGTCAATGCTCAAGGAGTTCGTGAAGGGGCGCGACACGAAGGATGATCCACTGATCACGGTCGACCTTCGCACCCGACCCGATCACTACGTCACCCTCTCGGGACCCCTCGGGGTCGGTAAGTCGACGCTCCTACAGGTGATGGCGGAGCAGGGCTGGAATGTCAGCAGGGAGGCGATTGCCGAGAACCCATATCTCGATGATGTCTACTCAAGCCTCACCGACTTCGGGTTTCGGATGCAAGCGTTCTATCTCGGCAGTCGCGCAAAACAGCACCGACTGTCCACGACGATCGGTGGCTCCCTCGTACAGGAGCGCTCGCTTGAGGAAGACGGAGAAGTGTTTCTGCCTGCGTATCGAGACGCGGGCGCCTATGCCGCGAGCGACTACGAGACCCTGAGAACTCTGTACGAGGCACTCGCGTCGACCACGCCGCGACCCGGTCTCGCAGTTTATCTGACTGCACCATTCGAGATCACCCTCGACCGCATCGCGAGACGCGGGCGCAAAGCTGAATCGACCATGGATGAAGAGTTTGCCCGCGCCGTGCACGAGCGGTACGAAACATGGGCAGCCAATACAGCGACCCCGATCCTCAGGGTTGATACGACGAACCTGGACCTTTCCACCAGTGCAGCCGATGCAACCGAAGTACTGGGGAGAATTGCGCGCTCATTGCGGACGGAACGCGTACTCACGTGACAAACACCGCTCGGCTTCCCTCAACCGCGCGATCTGTAGCTCTTGCGGTTGGGGCAGCCGGCCTCTGGGGCCTGGCTCTGGTTCTCGTGAAGCTCGGACTCCGCGACGTCCCACCACTCACCCTCGCGGCAGCACGGTACGTCCTTGGCGCACTCACACTGTTGTCGTTCCGTGCACTGCGGCGACGCGAGGTGGCTGCGCTCGGCGGAGTCGTCAGAAACAGGTCGGTCATCGCCCTTGGTGCACTGCTCTATGCAGCGGTACCGGCGGCACAGTTCGTTGCGATCGACCGTATCGAAGCGGGCACTTTCAACTTCGTGTTCCAGTCAGGTATCCCACTCATCCTCGCATTCACCGCGGGTTTCATTCTCCATGAACGCACGACATTGCGTGAGTGGGTAGGGGTCGCGTTCGTTGTTGCCGGGGTTTATGCCTTCTATCCGAGCGTACCAAGTGGTCCCGAGTTGGCAGGGGCGTTACTGGCCGTCGCTGCGGCTGCCGGCATTGGTGCATCAAACCTGATTCAACGACGCGTCATGCAAACGCCCGGGACCTCGTCCCTCGACGTGACGTTTGTGTCGATGGCGATCGGAGCGTTACTCCTCACAGTTGTTGCACTCGTCGCGGAAGGGACTCCGCGACTCACCGCTTCAATGGTCGCGCTTGTCGTGTTTCTTGGCGTCGTGACCACCGCGTTAGCGTTCACGATGTGGCACGAAGCCATGCGCGGATTGAAGGCGCTCCACGCCGGAATCATCGCTTCCGGACAGATATTCGAAGTCCCCATCCTCGCGGTCATAATCCTTGGCGAAAGTTTCACCTATCGACAGTGGATCGGATCAGCGATCGTGCTCGCCGGAATTCTGATCGTGCAAGCAAGTCAACAAGCTCAACACCGAACGGCGCAGGCTACGACACCGGCAGACCCAGCCCGCGCGCTATGACGAGGCGCTGAATCTCAGAGGTCCCCTCACCGATTTCTAGGATCTTCGCATCTCGGTAGAAACGAGAAACGAGCGTCTCGTCCATGAATCCGGAACCACCGAACACCTGAGTAGCGATCCGCGCGGCGCTGACTGCCGCTTCGGATGAATACAGCTTGGCGATCGCGGCAGCTTGCTTGACCGGCATCCCCTGGTCCTTGAGCCACGCAGCTTTGTAGGTAAGTGCCCGGGCAGCCTGCGCCATGACCTCAAGATCAGCGATCTGGAACGAGACACCCTGGTTCACCCCGATAGGTTTGCCAAACGCCTTGCGAACCTTCGCGTATGCGACACACTCCTCAAGACATCCCTGGATAAGTCCAACGGCGAGCGCGGAGATGGCGATACGCCCATCGTCGAGTGTCGCGAGAAACTGGCGAAAGCCTTGACCGCGATCCCCGAGCAGGTTCTCTACCGGGACTCGACAGTCGGTGAAACTGAGACCGTGAGTGTCGGAGGCGCGCCACCCCATCTTGCGGTACTGCGGTTCCACAACGAAACCCGGCGTCCCCAGTGGCACGATGATCGCGGAGATCTCATTCTCCCCGGTTCGCGCTGTCACCGTGACAAGCGATGTCAATGAGGAGCCGGAGTTGGTGATGAATGCCTTTGCTCCATTGATGACCCATTCGTCTCCGTCGAGCACGGCCCTGGTCTTTGTGGCACCGGCATCAGATCCTGCATCGGGTTCCGTTAGCCCAAACCCGGCGAGCGCCCGTCCCTCGAGGAGGTCTGGAAGCCAACGCTTCTTCTGCTCCTCCGACCCGAACTCGACGATCGGGTTGATTCCGAGACCCACAGCCGCCTCAAGGGTGATCCCCATCGATTGATCAACACGACCGAGTTCCTCAATAGCAACACAGAGACTGGTGAAGTCACCACCACCGCCACCGATCTCCTCGGGAAACGCCAGACCCATCAGACCCATTTCACCCATCTGCAACACGGTGTCGACCGGGAAATGGTGGTCGCGGTCCCACTGCTCGGCATGAGGACGGATCTCCGCCTCGGCAAACTCCCTGACAACGGCGCGGAAATCCTCGTGATCCCGGGTAAGCGAAAAACTCATGGGTGCTCCAGCAGTCCCAACGGGGCGCCTGGAGCACCCATGCTCCGGCGGTCCCGCAGTGACAGCGACGGTAGTCGGTAATTGACGTTTACGTTAACGTCAACTCTCAGAGTAGTCGAGTAAGGTGGGGCCATGATTGATCAGACCCTGACGTTCTCGATTTCGGACCTCGCCGGCGAGTTCGCTATCACGACTCGAACAATCCGATACTACGAGTCCGAGGGGCTCCTCTCCCCCGCACGGCACGGTAGCCACCGTGTGTTCTCACAGCGCGACCGTACCCGCCTGCGGCTCATTCTGCGCGGAAAGAGAATCGGATTGTCGCTCGCAGAGATCGCCGAGATTGTTGATATGTACGACGACACACCGGGCGAACGAGGTCAGCTCGAATTGCTGATCGGCAAGACCGCGTCCCTAACCGTCGATCTGAAAGAGCGGCGAGCAGCTATCGATAGAGCGCTGAAGGACATTGCGGGGGTCGAGCGAGCCGCCCGCAAGCGACTCACGGAGCTCGATTCGTAACAAGCAACTCTCCTACGAAGACGCGCTCGACAGTTCATCGATCCTGTCAGCGATCGTCATGGCGTCAATAGCCAGATGAGCAACGCCGATGCCGCGGTACCCCCATCCGCCAAAGAACAACCCCGGGTTCTTCGACTCAAGATCACTGACACCGCTGAGACGCCGGCGGTGTCCCAGGTCATAGTTCGGTATGCCCTGGTTGTGCCGAATCACTTTGATCCATGACGGTGTGATCGTCACACCAAGCGCCCGCTCCATCTCTGATGTGATGGCCGTCACGATCCGATCGTCTGACCAGGAAACGACCTCGGGTCTGCGAGCACCCCCCACAATGACCTTTGCGAGCGAGTTTCCCGGCGCAGCGCGACCCGGGGCGTACACGGACTCGAAGAGACAACCGAGACCCACTGCATCAGCATCGGGCCCGGCTAGATAACCGAATCCGGATGGGAGCGGAACGTCCTCTAAGCTGCCGCCGATGCCAACAACGGCGACCGTCGACGATGGCCACCCCCTGAGCACCTCGCTGTCGATCCCTGCCAGAATCGCTCCCGCAACATCGGGTCGGAGCGCGATCACGACTGACCGCGCGAGCAACACCTCCGGTCCTTCGATCCGGAAGGTGTCGCCATCCCTCGTCACTGAAATCACCTTGAAGTTCGGACGGTACCGCTCGCCAAGAGACGCAGCCAGAGTCCGTGCAGCACGGGACATCCCACCCACCGGCACATGACTCTTCGGACGATCCGGCCTCGGTTTGGGCAAGGCGCGAATGCGGCGAATCGCCCCCCTGACGATGCTGCCCGCATCCGTCTCCAACGCAACGATGGCCGGGAATGCCGCCGCAACCGAGAGGGTGCCGGGATCACCGGCGTAAATCCCCGAAGCGGCAACGTGCGAGATAAGTGTTCCGGCCTCTCGTCCCAATCGTCGTGTCATGAAGCCGTGTAGCGATTCTTCGCCGCTGGGAGGCTTTGCGCGAACGAACGGCTCCATCGCCATCCGAAGTTTGCCTCGGAGAGAAACTGCCGGCGTAAGAATCGCCCTGGGTGACGACGGGATCGCGGCCAATCGACCTCTGGTCCAGACGTACCGGGTCCCTGCTTCCGCCAACGTCTGTTCGACACCGACGCCACCGTATTCCAAGAGCGGCGTCAGTGCGCGGTGGGGCATCAGGAACGTTCCCGCCGCGGGCTCAAGCAGGTACCCGTCCTCGATGATCGTTTCGGCAACGCCGCCGGGGCGAT
>VAPH01054573.1_pt1 | contig 11859 bp, 9 predicted proteins | sample 3393861 | NCBI WGS metagenome assembly VAPH01 (sample SAMN08290439, study PRJNA428436) | hydrothermal vent metagenome | isolation source: Deep-sea hydrothermal vent chimney | place: Atlantic Ocean: South-mid Altantic Ridge | reverse complement strand
GTGAACCCTGCTTCGCTGGCAGCATCTTCGACACCCGCGATGAGTTGCGCGAAGAAATTGTTGGTGATGTCCGGTACCAACACTCCGACGGTCTGTATTGAACCGGAACGGAGACTCTGAGCGGCGTGGCTGGGTACATAACCGAGCGTCTCGATCGTCGCACGAACGCGACGATCAGTGTCTTGGGATACCGGGCGTTTCCCGCTCAGCACATGCGAGACCGTCGTTGGGCTCACACCAGCCGCGGTAGCGACGTCGATTATTGAAATCCTGCGCCGCGAGCTATCCACTGCGCATCCCTCCGGTGTGCCTACGGGTTGTACCGCTGGATCTGGTCGCCGTGTGTGACATCAATGAGCCGGTCGAGGCGATTGGAAAGTTCGGACCGGACCGCTGCTACATCGATTGTGAGAAGCTTCCGGTCTTTGAGAACAACGACCCCGTCGCTGACAACAGTGACAACATCACCCGCCCTGGCACTGTATACCAAAGCGGCAGCCGTGTCATGAACCGGCTGACAGTGCGGTCCGGACATGTCAATGAGCGCGATATCGGCACGCCTGCCCACCTCCAGGGCACCAATGTCATCAGCCAGTCCGATTGTCTCTGCGCTTTGTGTCGTGGCCAGGTTGATCGCATGTCCGGTTGTCAACCAGGTGGCGTCTTCTTCGACGTATTTCTGGGTCATCGCCGTCAGTCGCATGCTCTCCAGAATGTCAAGCGTATTGTTCCCTGCAACGCCGTCGGTGCCCATGCCAACCGGTATGCCTGCCGCATTGAGAGCCCGGATCGGCGTCAGCGGCGGCAGCGCGTGTTTGAGGTACACCTTGGGGCAGTGGGCGATGCCAACCGATGTCTTACGGCTTTCCAATAGTGGAATGTCGGCCTCTGTTATGCCACATCCGTGAGCGATGATCGTTCCGGCGTCGAGGATGCCGGTCCGGTCGAGGATCTCGATCGGTGTAAGTTCGCGCGATGACACACTCGACTCTGTCTGAGCGAGGTTCTCCGCGGCATGGATGTGTACCCGCACACCGATCCTTCTGGCCTCGTCGGCTGCCGCGGCCAGATCTGCGTCGTTCACCGTGTACGGGGCGTGTGGTGCGAGCACCGTCGTGATACGCCCACCTGCGCTGCCGTTGAGCCGTTCGGCGAAGTCGGCTGATTGCTCCAGCCCCTCACTCCCCATTGAGCTGAAGAACGCCCAACCGAGGTTGGCGCGGATCCCCGATTCTTCGACCGCCCGCGCCGCGGCGTCCATGTAGAAGTAGTGGTCCGCAAACGACGTGACACCGCTTGACAGCATCTCTGCACACGCCAGCAGGGTACCGAGATAGACGTCCTCTTCGGTGAGGTTCACTTCCATCGGCCACACGTACTCGTTGAACCAACTGTGGACCGGTACGTCTTCGGCGATACCCCGGAAGAGAGTCATCGCGGCATGCGTGTGACAGTTGATCAGGCCGGGGATGGCAACGAGACCGGCCGCTTCGACGACTTCCGCTTCAGCCAGGGGAGTGTCCCCATCCGGTCCGATGTACGCGATACGCCCGTCGGTAACAGCAATCGTTATGTTTGATTCGAACCGCGGACTCGTGCCCGCGTTGTCGCGAAGCGCAGTGCACCCCGTGATGACGAGATCGTAGGTGGCGGTGTCATCGCTCATGTTGTCTCCTCTGCCGGGTACGGCTGGCCGATGGCTGCGGGCGGGACTGCCTTCTTGATGAACCCTGCCAAGGCGACCAGCGTCACGACATATGGCGCCATGAGCAGGAAGTCGCTCGCCACCGTGACACCGGCGTTCTGGAGAGCAATCTGCACGGCATCGGAGAACCCGAATAAGAGGGCGGCGCCGAAGGCCTGCCACGGCCGCCAGTTGCCGAAGATCACCGCGGCAAGAGCAATGAACCCGCGGCCCGCGGTCATGCCTTCGCTGAAGAAGTTCAGTTGACCGAGCGATAGGTACGCACCGGCGAGACCGGCGAATACTCCTGATAGGCCAACGCCTATGTATCGAACACGATGAACGTCGACACCAACAGTATCGATCGCCGCGGGTTTGTCGCCGGCGGCGCGCAGCCTGAGTCCATACGGTGTGCTCTTAATCAAGAAAGCGGACAACGGAACCGCGAGGAACATCGCGTAGACGATTGGTTGATGTTGAAACAAGATCGGCCCTAGGACCGGGATATCCGCGAGTAGCGGTATCGGCATGGGTTTCATGTCCGGTGCTGCAGGCGAGTTACCCGTGACGTTGAAAATCAGCTGTAACAAAAGGCCGGTGATTCCGAAGGCGAGCATGTTGATCGCGACGCCGCTCACGATCTGGTTCACGCGCAGCGTGATAGAGAAGTAGGCGTGGATCAGCGCGATAACGAGTCCGAAAGTCACTGCGGCGAACACCCCGAGCATGGCTGAGGCCCCCGGCGGGAGTCCAATTGAAGCTCCGATGGTGCTGAAGAGGACGGCCGTGAAAGCACCGGTCAGCATGATGCCCTCGAGGGCGATGTTGATGACGCCGCCACGTTCGGAAAAGATGCCACCCATTGCGGCAAGGGTGAGCGGGGTGGCCGATCTGATCATTGCCGCAATAGTGGCCGTGGAAAGGATGGCGCCGATTACCTCCATACTTACGCCTCCATCTCAGCTGCGACCGCCGCTCTACGTCTCTTGAAGAGAGACAGCAAATGCGGGGTCGACACGAAGAAGATCACCAGGGCCTGGATCATGAGAATGGTGTCCGTTGGAACGTCGGCGATCGTCTGCATCCCACGAGCCCCCTGGGCGAGAACACCGAACAGAAGAGCGGCGGCAAGCACCCCGGGAACGGTGTTACGGCCGAGCAGTGCAACTGCGATAGCCGTGAAGCCGAAACCCGGATTGAGACCTTGCTGATACCGTTGGAAGAGGCCGGTCATGATGACTGCGCCGCCGAGACCCGCTATCGAGCCGCTGATCATCATGACGAGGACGGTGACTCGTTTCGGACGGATCCCGGCCTGGCGGGCTGCGTCCGGATTGCGCCCGACTGCGCGTAGCTCGTACCCGAGCGGTGTTTTCATGACAAGCCACCACACAGCTGTGGCCGTGACCAGTGCGACGATTAGTCCTGCAGATAATCGAGATGGAGCGAAGATTCTCGGCAACATGGCTGATTCAGCGATCCTGGCCGTCTGAGGAATATCGAGTTCCGTGACCTCTTTCATCGGCCCTGTCACCATGTAGTTGATGAAGAAGAACGCGACGAAGTTCAACATGATGGTGCTGATCACCTCGTGGACACCGCGGAACGCCAGGAGGACTCCGGCGAGGCCCGACCAGAGACCTCCGACGAGTGCGCCGACAAGGAGCGCGACACCGACATGGATGGGAGCGGGTGCATTGAAGGACACGCCGATATACGCCGCCGCAAGTGCGCCCATCAGTAGCTGACCTTCTGCTCCAAGATTGAAGAGCCGCGCCTGGAATCCCATTGCCAGGGTGAGGCCGGTGAAGATCAACGGCGTCGTGTTCTCAAGCGTTTCTCCGAACGAAAACTTGTCGCCGACAGAGGATGTGATGAGAGCCGCATACGCTTCAATCGGGTTCCTTCCGATGATGAGTATGACAACAGCACCGAGCGCGAACGCGAGTGCGAGAGCCACGAGGGAACGCCCCAGATGGACCGCCCCGGGAGGCAAGCGGCTTGCGGTGACATCGCCGTTGAGATCTTCAATTGATGAACCGTGCATCTGGCTCACGCGTCCACCTCCCGGTGACCGGCCATCCATAGGCCGACGGTCTCCAAGGACGCCTCGGCACCCGACACCTCGCCGATGACGCGCCCTCGAAACAGTACGAGGATCCGGTCGCTTAGCTGCATCACTTCGTCCAATTCTGTCGAAACAAGTAGTACTGCCGCTCCCCGATCTCGCATGTCAACAATGTTGCGATGGATGAACTCGATCGCGCCGACGTCGACACCCCGTGTCGGTTGTGCAGCTATCAGGAGTTTCGTGTTGCGGCTCATCTCGCGGGCAACGACGACCTTCTGTTGGTTTCCACCGGAGAGATTCGATACGAGAACCGTTTCGTCGCCGGCGCGAACGTCAAATGTCTTCATCAGCTTTCGAGCATATGTGCTGATGGCCTCAAAGTTACGCTTGATTCGGGTAGCAAATGTTGCATCGCGGTGCTCCCCTAGAACGATGTTGTCCGCAATGGTGAACGACAAGATGAGGCCCTCGCGCTGGCGGTCCTGGGGAATCATCGAAATCCCGAGTCGAATTCGCTTGCGACGATCGGTGTTCGTCACATCCGCTCCACCGAGGGAAACCGTACCCGATGTCGGTGTGCGCAGTCCGCTCAGAACGTCGAGCAGTTCATCCTGACCGTTGCCGGCAATACCGGCAATGCCGACGATCTCGCCGGCCTTGACGTCGAACGAGATGTCGTCGAGGAGCGTGCGGTCGGCCTCATCGTTGCGGACGGTTAGCCCGTCTACGGCGAGTACGGTCTCTGCCGGGGTGGCGGGAGATTTGTCGATTTCGAGGATTACCTCGCGGCCAACCATCATCTCGGCCAGGAGTGCGGGAGTCGCATCGTCGGTGTCTACCGATCCGACTACCTTTCCCCTGCGCATCACCGTGATTCGATCACACACTCCTATGAGTTCGTGCAGTTTGTGGGTTATGAAGATGATGGGGACTCCGGCATCCGCGAGACTCCGCATGATCCTGTAGAGGCCCTCTACCTCCTGAGGTGTCAGTACCGCGGTCGGTTCATCCAGCACCAGAACCCGGGCTTCTCGATAGATCGCTTTGAGGATCTCCACACGCTGAGCCATGCCGACCGGAATGTCCTCAACACGTGCGTGCAGATCGACCTCGAGTCCGTGGCGCCGGGATAGTTCCTCCACTTGCCTCGCCGCAGTCTCCATATCCAGTCGCCAGCCGGAGCGCTGCGGTTCAGCTCCGAGCACAACATTCTCGACGACAGTCAGCGGTGGCACGAGCATGAAATGTTGGTGGACCATGCCGATGCCTTCAGCGATGGCATCGTGAGCACTGTCAAATTCAACCGGTGTGCCGTTGATCAGTATTTTCCCGGACGTTGGCTGGAGCAATCCATAGAGGATGCTCATCAGCACCGACTTTCCTGCTCCGTTCTCGCCGAGAAGCCCAAGGATCTCTCCCGGGTACACCTCGAGGTCAACATGGTCGTTGGCGACGACAAGCGGGAACACTTTCGTGATCCCGCTCATCTCGATGATGGGTGTCACCGGCATAGACACTTCTCTTCCTCACAGCGCGCGAACCCGGATTGTTGCATCCGGGTCCGCGCGTTTCAGGTTCTCTACGGACTCGGGGGTGTGAAGCTCGCGAGTTCGTCATCGTTTGTGGGGACAACGATGTCTCCAGAAATGATCAACGCCGCAAACTCTTCAGCTCTGGCGATGACATCCGCAGGTGTATTCGTCGACGTTGTGGGCGCGAGGCCAACACCTTCCTCGGCGAGGCCGAATACTCGTGCACCACCGGTGAACTCACCGTTCACAGCTGCGTTGATGGTGTCAAACACTGCAACATCGACGCGCTTCATCATCGAGGTCAACACGTTGTCAGGGGCCAATGCGAGCTGGTCGGCATCGACGCCGATTACCCAGGCTCCGGGGCCTTTCTCGATGGCGGCCTGGAACAGTCCGAGACCGGTACCACCTGCGGCGTGGAAGATCACGTCGACACCCGAGGCGTACTGACTGATAGCGATTTCCTTACCTCGCGCCGGGTCGCCGAAGTCACCTGCGTAGTTGACCGAGACCACCGCGTCCGGGTTGACACTCATGACGCCGGCGCGGAAACCGACCTCAAACTTCTTGATGAGAGGAATCTCGAGACCACCGATGAAACCGATCTGGTTGCTTTCGGTCATGAGACCGGCCACAACACCAACAAGGAACGAACCCTGTTCTTCGCGGAAGAGCAGTGACGCGACGTTGGGGGCGTCGGATTTCGCATCAACGATGCCGTAGAACATGTCTGGGTTGTTCTCGGCAGCCACGGTTACCGCATCAACCATCTGGAAACCGATCGCAAACGCGATGTTGTTGCCCTGACGGGGTGCCTGGTCGAGGTTTGGTTCGAAGTCCGAGTTCTGTGCAGACTCGATGACCACTGCCTTGATGCCCAGTTCGTCCGCGGCCCGCTGGAGCCCGGCGTTTGCCGAGTCGTTGAACGACTTGTCGCCCAATCCGGCAGTACCGGTGATGATTGCTGCCTGGAAGTCGCCGCCCCCGCCTTCGTCGGGCGTTGAGCTGCAGGCTGCCGCCACAAGTCCCAAGACAATCACCAAGATGCTCAGACGAGCAGTTATCTTTGTCCGTTTCATAAATCGCTCCAATAGCCATAGATCGAATAGATGACAGTTCTCCGGCAAGCGTCTGCCGACAACCGATTTTGCCACTGTAGACGGCCGCGCATCGTGGATACAAAACGATTTGCATGTGCATTACCAGACCGCGAAAATTGATCGAACTAGGCGCATGAGTGGCAGTCAGCCGTTGTGTGCGACAGCCGCCTAGTGTGAGATCTCCACTATCAACGCAAGGATGCACATCGATGGCAACCCGTCACATCGGCGCCGAACGCGGCGAGATTGCAGAATCGATCCTCCTTCCGGGAGACCCTCTCCGTGCCCGTCACATCGCCGAGCGGTTTCTCGATGATGCCGTTCAGGTCACCGAAATTCGGAACATGTTGGGGTTCACAGGTACGTACCGTGGTGAGCGCATCTCGGTGATGGGTACCGGTATGGGGATACCGTCGGCAGCTATCTACATCAACGAGCTCATTGATCACTACGGTGTCCGCCGACTGGTACGCGTCGGTACCTCGGGGGCAGTCGCAGCCGAGATCAAGCTGAGAGACATTGTGATTGCGATCGGCGCATGCACCGATTCGGGCACCAATCGAACCATGTACGGCGGGTACGACTTCGCCGCGACCGCGGACTTCGATCTGCTCAGAGCGACGGTTGATGCGTCCGCGGCGGCAAACATCCGCGTCCGAGTGGGAAATGTTCACTCCGGCGAGCTGCTGTATCGGCCCGATCGGTCGTTGTACGACGTCATGGCGGGGATGGGCGTGTTGGCAGCCGACATGGAGGCAGCAGGCCTGTACGCTCTCGCCGCCCGGTACGGTGTCCAGGCTCTCACGATCCTCACGATCAGTGATGAGATCCACTCAGGTTCCGGTCTTTCTTCCGAGGAACGAGAGGAATCTTTTAACGACATGGTGACCCTGGCGCTAGAAGGGCTACGTCTTGACCGACTACAACCGATCCATCTATCGAGGAGATCGACCGAATGAGTGAAACCCCCACATCCGGTGGATTGCCGCAGCCCATCCTTCCGGATACAGCGGATTTCATTATGTCCCCACAGGTGGTTCTGACAGAATCCGGGCCTGAGTATGGGTGGGCTGTCGCTGTCATGGGTGGTGTCTTCGTCAGTGTCGGCCCAGCTGAGGAGGTCCTTGCCGAGTATCCAGCGCTCATGCGACACGAGTTGGGTGGATCCGCCGTCATCCCGGGTTTTGTTGATTCGCATCAGCACCTCACACAGGCGTTCGCAAAGTCGATCATCGGTGGCCAGCCCGCTCAGATATGGAAGCGAATCTGGCTTCCCATGTACGACGCCATGACTCCTGACGATGCCTATGTGGCTGCCAAGTGGACCTGTATTGAAGCTCTGCGGGGCGGATTCACGACCGTTGTCACCGCGGGTGAGATCGACCCGGCACGCATTGAAGCAGTTCACCAGGCTGTTGTTGATGTAGGTATTCGGTGTGTCCTTGGGCACGAATTCAGCGATCAAGCCGATTTCGATGGACCCTCCGAAAAGGCTCGTATGTCCAGGGAGGAATGTGTCGCACTCGCTCGGGTGAAGGGCGCTGCAAGCACGGGTAGCTCAAGGATCACAACATCGCTCACCTGCGGGTCGGGCCAGTCAGCTTCGAAGGAATTGATCGGCGATCTCGCTTCAGTCGCCGGCGAGTTAGGGCTGCTCTTTCAGATCCACGCCAGTGAGCACACACCGGAAGTTGAGCGAGCCCTCGATCGGTACGGCCGGCGTCCCATAGAACTGCTTAGCGATATCGGCGCGCTTGGCCCGCAGACCCTGGTTGCTCACGCAACGTTGGCCACCCATGACGAAATTGGCATGCTGGCGGATACAGGCACGAAAGTCAGTTACAACCCGGTCGCTAGCGCGTGGAAGGGAAACGGTGTCGCCCAGGCTTTGGAGTTCGCTAGTCGTGGTGTCGAGTTCGGTTTGGGAACCGATGCAACTCGTATGGATGGCTTCCGGCTGATCGACGCCGCCGAGACTGCTCAGCGGCTTACCACCGGTCTCCGGATCGATGACTGGGTCTCGGGCCGTGGGCAACTCTGGGTGAACGCGGCAACCGTCAAGGGATCGATCGCCGGCGGGCTCGGTGCCTCGACCGGAGCGATTGAACCAGGGCGACGCGCCGACTTTCTCATTCTCGACACGACCGGACCCGAGTGCCGGCCGAGTTGGGATTTCACCTGGGATCTCGTGCGGTCCTACGACCGAAGTCATCTTCGCGCGGTCTACATCGATGGTGAGCAGACAGTGGTTGACGGTCGGCCAGTCGGTTGGAACCTCGATGCATTCCTCGATGAATCCGAACCCGCCGCCAGGGATGTTATCCGCAGGGCGAACCTAGCGTTGATCAATCCCGCGTGGACCGATCGGCCGTAGGAAACTAGGCCGCGATGACCGGGAGGGCGGCGAGTTTGACCTCCACGCCGGCGCCTGATCCGGTGGGGAGAACGAGCCGGAATGTTGATCCTTTACCGTTCCCCTCAGACTCTGCTTCGATGGTGCCATCCATTGCTTGTGCCATGCCGAGGGCGACGGGGAGTCCGAGCCCGGTGCTGTCGGTACGAGATCTGCCGGCTTCGGTCTGCTCGAACGGAATGAACACCTTTTTCATGTCGTCTTTAGAGATTCCGAGACCACTGTCGACGACCTCGAACACCACCTTGTCTCCGCGGACGTACGTGTTGACCTCAATGACTCCGGCAGGCGTGTACTTGATGGAGTTGGACAGAAGGTTGGTGAGAATCTGGCGAAGTCGCTGCTCGTCCGCGCGGCACGCGACCTGGGAATTGAAGTTTGTCCTCACGCGTAGATGCCTACCTTCGATGAGCGGCGACAGGTGGTGAAGGACTTCTTCGGCGACCGTGTCGCCGGCGACGTCGTCCACCTGGAGCTCGATGGAACCGTTCTCGAGTTTGGCGGCATCAAGGAGATCTCCGACAATTGTGAGTAGCTGGTTGGCGCTGGTTCCGATTTCGCGCATATAGGTGATGAGGTCGGCACGGGGGATCAGCTCGCTGTCCTCGACGATCGCTGAGAATCCGATGATGGCGGAGAGCGGTGTCCTCATGTCGTGAGACAATGTCGCGAAGTACTTGGCCTGGATGCCGGCGGTTCGTGCCGTGTCGGCGTTGCGGTTGTGGATCTCTGTAGAGAACTCCGCTGCCACACGTTCCGCTAGTTGGATCGCATCCTCCTGCACCTGCCGCAGGCTCCCCTGGAAGAGACCCACTAACCCGCTGACCACTGCGAGTATGAGCGGTGCGAGTGTGGTGACCCACAGCGCCGGTTCATCGTTGAATACCTCGGTCAAAGATGCGTCGGGGGTGTGCGAGAACGCAATGATCCAACCCGCTCCGAGGAGCAGGAGACCGAGCAGTCCCCCTCCGAGTGCCCAGGTTACGACGGGCATGGGTTTCCTTTTCATGCGTGTGCTGTCGGCTGGAGGGCGTCTGAGTTCAGCATTCCCGGACGCATGAAAATTCGTACAATGGAACCGTGCAACCGGTTATTACTCCTCAAGAATCAGCCCGCCTCGACGAAGCTTCATTGATTCCGGTCGCGACGTTGATGGAGAACGCCGGTTATGCCATTGCGTGTGCCGCGGGTCTCGGGTACGGGGACTCGGTCGCGATTCTCACCGGGAAGGGCAACAACGGTGGTGATGGGTGGGTGGCTGCGTTCCACCTTGCCCGCCGGGGAGTTGCCGTTCGGGTTCATGAATACGCCGAACCGGTTGCCGGGTCGCTCGCCGGCCGAATGCGCCGGCGAGCTCTCGACGCTGGTGGCACGGTGAAACCGCTCGATGCCCTGTGGGCGCCGTCGCTCATCATCGATGCGGTGTTCGGTGTTGGGTTTGCCGGAGAGCTCCCCTCCGAACTGATTCCGTGGACAGAGACCGCCCTTCCTGTGCTTGCCGTGGATGTCCCCTCAGGTGTGAATGCAGGAAACGGTGAGGTAACCGGCGCCGCGTTCAACGCTCAGAGAACCGTGACGTTTCACGCGCTTAAACCCGGGCATCTCATTGGTCCCGGGGCGGATCACTGCGGCGACGTCACCGTGATCGACATCGGCCTCACCGGTGGACGTCCTATCTGGGCTGTCTGCGAGGAGTCGGACGCACCCATTCCAGGGCGCGACCGAAGGGCCCACAAATGGTCGGTCGGATCGGTCGCCGTTGTCGGCGGCTCCGGCGGGATGAGCGGTGCGCCGGTTCTTGCGGCGAGAGCTGCCCTGGTCGCGGGTGCAGGGGCTGTAACTGTGGTGCGACCCGGTGGAGTGATCGTCCCGATCCCCCCGGAGCTACTTTCGCACGCAGTCGGGTCGGATGATCACTTCACGGGGCTAGATGCCGGCGAGGTGTTGGGCCTCGCACAACGCTTCGGGGTTCTCGTACTCGGTCCCGGTGCGGGTCGTGCGTCCGACGCTGTGTTGGCGAAAGTTGCCGTGGAGTGGCCGGGGCCGCTTGTTCTTGATGCGGATGGATTGCGTGCGGCAATCCATGCATCCGAGATCGCTGATCGAACGGGGCCGACGGTACTCACGCCGCACGCCGGTGAAATGGACGCGCTACGTTCTCATCCCGGCGAATCTGCCGCCGGTATTGCTCTCCGGTACAAGGCCACTGTTGTGGAGAAGGGCAACCCGACCTTCATCCATGGCGCCGCGACCTGGGTTGTCAGAACAGGTGGTCCGGAGCTCGCGACGATAGGAACCGGTGACGTGCTTGCCGGCATGATTGGAGCGTTCCTGTCAACGGGTCTGGACACAGAGGCTGCTGCTCGATCTGCCGTGTATTGGCATGGTGTGGCCGGTACCGAACTTCGGTCCGTTCGCACCGTGACCGCTGCCACGCTTGTCGATGCGGTTGCAAGGACTCTTGCAGTGCACTCCGTGAGGGCAAACGAGTAGCGTTGCCACCGACGAGCGAAGGAGTGACCGGTGCGTCCGAGTTGGATAGAGATCGACGTGGATGCGATCGAACACAACGTGGCCGAGATCGCACGCATCGTCGCTCCGGCTGAGATATGCGCCGTTGTGAAGGCCGATGGATACGGTCATGGCGACATCCCCGCCGCGGAGGCTGTGCTTGCCGGCGGGGCTACCTATCTTGCTGTCGCCCTCGTCAACGAGGGAGTACGCCTGCGTGAAGCAGGTGTGGACGCTCCGATCCTCGTGCTGTCTGAACCCGGTATTGAGGCGGCTCCGGATGTCGTGAGGTGGCGTCTTACCCCGACCGCGTATCGGCGGGCGTTTGTAGATGCCGTCGGTGATGCGGTCGAGGCTGCCAGGGCGGACCCGGTACCGATCCATGTGAAGGTTGATACCGGGATGTTTCGAGTCGGCGCCACACCGGGTGATGCCTTCGACCTGGTGCAGCACATCGTCGATGATGAGCGGCTCGTGCTCGGAGGCGTCTGTACGCACTTCGCGGTCGCCGAGGAGGACGCTGATTTCACCGCGGTACAACTCGGCCG
>VAPH01018308.1_pt1 | contig 11861 bp, 8 predicted proteins | sample 3393861 | NCBI WGS metagenome assembly VAPH01 (sample SAMN08290439, study PRJNA428436) | hydrothermal vent metagenome | isolation source: Deep-sea hydrothermal vent chimney | place: Atlantic Ocean: South-mid Altantic Ridge | reverse complement strand
GTCCGCAAGCAAATGATTCAACCGGCGCAGCAAAGTTCTGTGCGAAAGGCGCTCGGGCAGGGCCCTGACGATATCCCTGGCCAGGGCGCCACCTGGGAATCTTTTGATGATTTCCAGAATGGTATCGTATTCCGCTTGTGAAACTTTTTTCGGCATCTAATTATTATGGCATGATTATGGTTATCGTGCCATATAATAGCTTTTATGGCGTGATATAGGTCTTTTTGGCGTGAAATTATAGTTTTTGGCGCGAAAATGTCCAAATCTGGCCATGTTAGGACGATCAATGGCAAGCGCGCTTTCAGCACGGGGCACGAACGTCCACCCGATTGCCTCGACGCACGCGAGGACTTGGTCGTGGACAGTTTTATGTTCTCCGGAGTTGGGTGCTATTTACCTTTTATAAGACCATGCTTTTTACAGTGTGCAGCAAGACTTTGAAGGCCAGACACGAAGTCCTTCGCTTGCGTCAGGGTGATTTCGAGCTTGCTATCTTTGTCATGGCTCAATGCATTGATCAGGTCATCTTGTCCCAGCACGTTAGCAATATTGCCCTTAATGTCAGCTTCTTCAGAAGGATCACACTTATTGATCAGCTCCTCTCGTAGCTTTCCGGTAATTCCGCCAACAACAAAATCTCCCACCGTATAGGCTCCATCTATCCGAAATTCAACCTTAAGCTGAATCTTTACAGCCACCCTTTTTAAAAAATCCTCCAGAAGCACCCTAAAAGGCCCACCCAAGTTTCTATAGTTAGCCTCAATCAAATTGGCTGAAATGAAATCATAGGTCTGCTCAACTTCTGAAGTTGATGGCCCTGCGTCTAGGTTCCAGCTTTCCAGCCTCATGAATTTCCAGGATTTCTGGACCCCTCGCGCTACCGCATTAGATTCTAGCTGGCTCGCCCAGTACTCATCATGAGTCGTAATCACAACTTGATAATCTACAAACTCCGTAAATAGAAGATCGCCGACACGCTTACGGTGTTCTTTGTCTATGCTGGTTAGAACATCGTCCAACACCAACAAAGTTCCCGGTGGATTAAATATACGAACAGTTGCCAAAAACAGGCACAAGCCGAGTGAATCCAGATGTGCCTCACTAAGAAAGGCGCGGGGGTCCTTTGAGTCCTCAAGTCCAAGAAATTGTATGGCCAGTTTTAATCCGCCTGCGCGTGCCCGTGATGTAGGGACGAGCTCGAGATCAGTGCACTCGGACAGTTCGCCGTCATTATCAAAGTCATGTAGCTTTCTATAAAACTTAAGTACCATTCCAGCAATTTTCTTAAAAATATCCTGTATTGCCGTCTCCCTGGCTTTGGTAAACGCGGTATTTACCAATTTGCTTCGCCGTTGCAATTCTCTCGCCGCACCGACTGTTCGTTCTGCCGATGCTATGTCCTCGTGGGCGGCAATGGCTCGCTCCAGCAAAGCAATGGCCTTTTCCAGTTTTGGCGTATCCGGTGGAAGAAGCTTTGCCTTCTTAGTTTCCAGCCTTGTTGCGATAGCAGCTCGAATGACGCTAATCTCGGTTAATCGCCCCGAAATTGTTACCACATTGTCGACGAGTCCTACGGATAGCGTATTAGCCACAAGACGAGAGAGCCTCAACGCCGACGCCCTGGCATCCCGAAGTTTTTGCCTGTCTGCTGCGTCAATAAGGTCAGCGGCATTTAGATCATTCTTAAGCTTACTAGCGCAATCTTTCGCAAATTGCCCGATATGAATCAACGCTTGCCGCCTATTTTCTTCAGCTTGCCGGAGGCCACTCAGGGCAGTAGCCCGTTCGTACAGTCTGGTGAGCACTTCATCAAGTGATACATCAAATTGCCGTTCACATAACGGGCAATCCGTTTCATCAAGGTTTGCTTCAAGGTAGTCCTGGCCCGCCGTGATAATTGCGCTACGCGGAGCATCTTCAGATGATGCCCGCAACTCTTTCAGCCTTTCTGCCTCGCTATTTGCAACTGCCATATCCGAATCTACATCAGCAGGAAGCGGGTTCTGGAGATTTAGTATCGCCTTCGTCAGGGCATCTATTTTTTCACTGTTTGATCCGGGCCTTTTCTCTTTTAGCTTGACCAATCTTTCCGCTACATCTTCCCAACTCTCGGGCTCTTCAAGCCTGAATTCTTTAACAACAGCAACAACTCGCTCATAGATCTCAGCCAAACACGAAGGCTCGAATCCAGACTCCTGATCATTAAAGGGAGCTAGTTTTAGCTGAAGACTTGCTCTTGCCGCATTAACACGCTCATTTGCCGTCATATCCGATCCAACGAATACTTTTTGCAGATCGTCGAGCTTCGTAATGCCCAATAACCTGACAAATTTTTGGTAACGGTTTGCTTCCTGGTCAAAAATGAAGTCGAGTATCCGCGCTCTGCGCAGAATAAAGGTGTCGACGTGACCGTGGCTGGCAAGGTATTTCGCCACCGCGGCACTTTCCGAATATCTAACACCGGCATCACCCAGAGTGCGTATTAATTCCTGATTCGAAGGAGACAAGGTGGCTGATACGCAGGGGTCGCCCAACTTGTTGATGTGCTGAACGGCTTCGTTGTGGTTTATTCCACCCGTGCCATCGCCCACGAAACGTCCTACCTGCCCCGCAAATAAGAATTCAATCCCGTCTACAACCGCGCTTTTGCCCTTGCCATTACTTCCAAGTAAAACCAAGTTACGATTCTTTAAGTCAAACTCGTTATTCGGAAGACCGCGAAAATGGGAAAAGCTGATTGATCGAACTCTTTCAGTCATTGTCATTTTCCAGTTCTGGTTCTTCAGCCAGACATAGGATGTCAATAACGGATTGAGTTGTGACTATCTCATCAGTTAGCAGTGAGACAAGTCCTTGTTTAACTGTGCCTGGCAAATATTCCACCTCACCAAGCTCAAAATCGAACTCCGATGCCAATTTTGAGAACAACTCTGCACGCAAATCCACCTCAGAGGTGTCCAACTTATCGTCTTCTTGAGTTATGTCTTCGTTCGTCATAGCCTTCACTTCAGCCTATTTCGAGTAAATCGATATCATTTACGCGTATTCTCGCGGTCATTAGTTCGTGAAGGAGGGTGCGGAAGAGTTCTTCGAGATTGCGCCTTTGCGTTCGATGTTCGCGGATTTTTACATCCACAACTTCCAGGATCGCAACAATCTCGGTTTGCTCTCGTATTGGCGCAATCGGCACAAGCGCTGTTGAAATACCTTGCTGATTGATCGTTGTCATCGTCGTGGTTTTGGATCGGAGAATAAGGTTGTTCTTGCCAATATCGGAGCGCCAAAAACTTGAAAGAAACTCGGGAATTAGTTTGCCAGCCTCCGTCTGAACACGAATCAAATGGCAGTCATAGAAAACAGATTCTGTAAGGCCTCGGACAACACAGTTTTGTCCAATCCCGTCCCGTTTAAGCGACGACCTAACCACAAGAATATCGCCTTCTTCGAGCCAATATTGGCCGATTGACTCGGCAGGCACATTAAGCCTCTCTAGTTTTGAAAGATTGAGGTGAGTCTCGTGATACATGTCGACTACGTTGGCAAAAAGAAACCCGTTCCCAAACTCCGGCTTCTTCACGAATGCCCCATTCTGAAGTTTGGATCGAATGACGTTCGAGATCGGCACCACCTCCCAACTTTCAGGAACAGGGCCAATCTCGGTTTGTTTTTGGGGCTCAAAGCGGAGGCCTTCGGTGAAGAGTTTGTGCATGAGGGCCTTTTTCAGCTCGGTGGTGGTCTGAATGATCCGCTCCTGTGCTTCGATCGCCTGCTGCACCGTTGAAAGAATGTGCGCGATCTTCTTCTGCTCGGGGAGTGGGGGTAGCGAAAGGAAAAATTCTTTCAAAGAAGGCCAAGACGTGCGCGGGTGCTGAACTCCCGATGTTGTTGATTTCGCGTGGTTGATGAACTCGTCGCTATGAACCATGTATGTCAGGAACTCTGGCACACACTGGTCTTCAACACGGAAAACCAAAATATCCGTTGAACAAATTCCATCGAAATGCACTTGTGCTCCTTTCTGCAGATAGGGGCGAAGTTTTCCAAAAAGAATATCTCCTGTTTTGAACGCGGTTTTTGAAGATTTGATGTCGCTTTCCGTTCCGCGACCAACGAACGCCGGGAAGCCCTTCGCGAGATGCTCTAATCCGATGTAAGGTATTGCCCCACCTTCCACTGGTTTATATGAGGCCTTCACCCGATCACACACGTCAGCGAATTGGCAGTTTTCCCAGTCGCTCGGCAAAGGTTCGATTAACAAGTTGGAATCACTCATACCCCAATCTTCTCCAAAATCTCCTTCAACGCCCTGTCCGTCGCCCTTGCCGCAGCTCCAACAACACTCAGTTCCTCAACAATAACGGTGAAGGTGATTTTGATAGTAACAACTTTTAACATCATCGCTCCAAATTGCAGTTCGACCAATTGCTCCCCCTTCGCAGACTAAAAGGTCATTTGGTTCAAGTTTGAGACGGATCTGTTCAGTCGGGGTAAAATGCATTTCATCAAGCTCTGAAAGTGCAAGGTGGTTCCAAAATACATTTTTAGTTCGCAGGAATGAACATTGATTGTCGCCAATTCGGTTCTTCTTTGAGACTTGCTTGCCCTGCTGGATTTCAAAGGCATAGTCAACGCGGTTAACTTTCCAGTCTAAAGGGAGAATTCCAAGCTCTGTTAATTGGTTAGCGGATTCTGTATTTTCGTTCTTACTGCTCATGAGTCTTTTTCATGATGGTCCAACATATGCAAGAGCTCTGCACCATCACCTGTGAGTCGATATTGTTGTTTACTGCTGGTTGGTTTTTTCGGGACCGTCATTTCCAATAATCCTTCATTTAGTAATGGATTAAGTACCTGATCCCTGAATTTGGTGCGGTTTGTGCGTCCAGAAAGCTCCATAAGCTCTCCAATTGCAATGGGATTCATGCACTTGCGAAGAATTTTGACTTGGTCCGGACTTAGTCCCAACTTGGTCCCAACCTGGTCCCACTTAGTCCCGATTTGTCCGCTGACCTGTCCGGTTGATCGCCAGATGGTGATAACAAAACCATCCGTCAGTTTGAAGTCCGGCTCGGCCAATCCTACTTCCAGGCAAGCCCTGATCATGTCCCCTGTGCCAGTGCCCATGCGTTCGATGTACTTTGTCAGGTAGAGCGGTTCGGCAAGGAGTGGGTTGCCGGGAAAAGACCCATGAGGCTCTCGTAGCTTGTCGAGTGTCAGGGCTGGCGGCAAGGTGCCGGGGTTCCAGATCTCTAGGCGGTCGGTGAAAAGCATCACCTGAACGCTGGCGTTGCTGGTGTAGTCACGGTGGGCAATGGCGTTGACGATGGCTTCAGCTACCACATCGCGAGGAATTTCATATTCTACCGGTGCCTGTGAGCTTTCTGCTCGGGTACCCACGCTGAGATTGATCTTTGACATCACAAAGTCAATGGCCTGATCAACCAGCTCGAATGCAGTGCCCTTGTACACCTGATAGGAAGGAATCGGCTTGGCCACTTCGGTGCCATGAAAATGGGCGCACTTGACTTCAGACGTCAGCATGAAACGCTGGGGTTGGTGGGCGAAGAGCAGAACCGCAGCGTGTGTGGGCCGGCCATCGTCGATCAAATTAAGATGGGTGAGCACTTCCTCCAACTCGGCTTCAACAGGCAGTGGAAAATTGCGGGCCTTGCGCGCACGGCGTACAAAGCGGGCAATCGCTTCGGAGTCGAGGTCATCAAGGGTCGCTTTACGGTCTGCCGTAGCATCCCACGGTCCAGTGTGGATGATCCCGGTTTCTTCGAGATAGTTAACCAGGCTGGCGTAAACTACCGTACGTAATTCATCGGCGGTATTGAATCGGCGCCGGACCAATTGCTCACCTGCATCACAAATGAGTTTCCGCATTTTTGGATGCTTATCGTCATCTGTCGCCCCTTTGACATAGATGAGGCGAGGCTTGCCAAGCCGGGTGGCTTCAAGGAACTCAAGATGAGTGGGCGACAGGCCGTCTTCGTTCTCCCAACCATACTCGTTACCAAAAAGCCCGATATAGAGGTCGCAGCGGGCGACTTCGTCGAGGTACACCGCGCCAGGTTGTTGGTCGGTCGCTGGGATATCGCGCTCAAACAAGAAAGTCTCGAATTGTCGGCTCAGCAAAGCATCACCAGCCAGGAATTCGGCGAGAGTTTTACGTTCCTCCTCGAATTCTTTCTGGACGCTGCTGATGAAGACCTTCATGCACTGATCCCGATCTTATTCAATATTTCCCGCAGCGTTTTGTCGGTCTCTTGTGCTTCTGTCTCAATGGCGTCGAGTTCCGCAACTATTTCTGCAATGGGGCGATAGGTTTCGGCATCTGCGGTGTGGATATAGCGGCTGGGGGAGATGTTGTAGTCGTTTTTCTTCAGCTCGGCGTGATCGACGATGCGGCTGAGTTTTTCCTCTTCCTGCCAGCCGATGAGGGTATCGGCGATACGCTGAATACCTTCTGCTGTAATGAAATTCTTTGGGTCGCCTTTCTCAAAAACCTGGCTGGCGTTAACGAGCAAGACTTTGCCTTTTTGTGCTGCTGGTTTGTCTTTGTTGAGAAACAGGACAATGCCAGGTGCGGAGGTGTTATAGAACAGGTTTTCTGGCAGGTAGAGAACGCTCTCAATGAAATCATTGTCGACAAACCACTGGCGCACGGTTTTTTCCTTGTTGGTGCCGGCATTGCCTGAACCACGAGAGGCGGCACCGGTGTCGAGGACGACGGCAGCGCGGCCGGTGGCATTGAGGCTGGCGTGCATATGCTGAACCCAGCCCCAGTCAGCCGAGGATTTGCCGGGGAAGCCTGCCCCCGTGGGGAAGCGGTCGAGTTCGTCGTTGTCGTAATCTGCTTCGGTAAACCAGTTCTGGTTCCACATCGGGTTGGCGATGACGCGATCGAAGGTGCGCAGCTTTCCGTTCTTACGGAATTTGGGGTTCTTGAAGGTATCGCCGATTTCGATCTCGCCTTCCATGTCATGAATAATCATGTTCATGTTGGCCATGGCCCAGGTTTCAGCGATGTACTCCTGGCCATAAAGTTTAAGCGGCGCATAGGCACGCTTGTGGTCGGCGCGCATTTTCTCTTCCATGGCGATTTCGCACTTGATCAGTAAACCGCCAGAACCGCAGCAGGGATCGTAGATTTCCATGCCGGGCTCGGGTTCAAGCACCCTGGCCATGATTTCGCCGATCTCGCCCGGGGTGTAGAATTCTCCGGCACTCTGACCGCCACCCTCGGCAAATTTGCGGATCAGGTATTCGTAGCTCTTGCCGATGATATCGGCTTCTACGTCCTCCAGGCCCAGACGCTTGGTGCTGATGGATTCGATCAGGTTGGAAAGGCGGTCATCATCGAGATCGCGCTGGCCGTGGGTGGTGGCATTGAAATCGACGCGGTCGATGATGCCTTGCAAAAGCTGGTTTTCTTTGGCAATTTCACGCAGGTATGTGGTCAGTTGTTCGCCGATCTTGTCGGCCAGTTTTCTGATCACAGTCCAGACCGCATCATCAGGGTTGTCGGGCTTAAGTGGAAGGTAATAGCGCACCAGTTTGTGATCGGCTTTGACCAGTTGAAATGCCTTTTTGCGTGAACCTACCTCGTTGCTGATGCGATTGATCTCGTCATCAAATACATCGCACAGGCGCTTGGTGAAAATCAACGGCAAGATGTAGTCTTTGTACTTGGGCGCATCCTTGGCACCACGGATAGAGCAGGCAGCATCCCAGATCCAGGATTCGAGTGATTTTGCATTGTTGTTGTTATTTGCCATGATGAAATTGTCTGCTCTATGTTGCTGAGGAGAGTTCTGTCTCAATTCTAACCACTTGCGCACTTCCCACGTTTTGAAAGCGCCCCGGAGTGCAGGTCAGCAAGATAATCTGACAGTCTTTGCCTGCACTCGAAATTGCCGCCCCCATCAATTCCAGCCTCGCGGGGTCTGAAAAGCCCAAGGCATCATCAATAATAAGCGGCACACCACCATCACCCGATACGATTTGTGCAGCGGCTAAACGGGTCAATATGCCCAGTTGTTCTTTTGCGCCGACACTCAGGTCGTCGAATGGGATCGTTTTGCCATTTAACGTTCGGGAAACCAAGGTCCAGTCCTCGCCAACTTCCACGCTGAACCCTGACCCGAATACAACTTTTCCGAGGCGTTCAACATGATTTTTTAGGGGCAGCAGGTAGGCTTGACGCGTTGCATCCCGATGCTTGTTCAGTGTCTTCCAGAGCAGGCTGATAGCCTCCGCCCGGCTTTTTGTTGAATCATAATTGGCTTGAAGATCTTCGAGTTCACGTTCTTCAATTTCAAGTTCTTCAAAACGCCCATTGGCCTGCGCATTGCTTAAGCGATCTTCGAGCACAGCTAAATGCTTGTGCCGCTCGATAAGATCCTTTTCAGCACGATCCAGGGAATCGCGCGAGTTGGTTAAAATCAATTCGGCGGCTTCCGGCATCGCCGCGTTGAACTGTGCCGTTGATGCCAGGAGTTCCGCTTCCAGTAATTCAACTTTGGAGTTGTGTTCGGTCACGCGTGCTGCGACCACCTCATCGGCATCAATTAAGCGCAATTCTTCGAGCTTGGTTTGCCGGCGTTGCAAGTCCGCTTCCAGGCCGTCGATTTCCTGTGCTCCTACCCGGTTGTCGGCACTGGCTTCATTGTAATTGTCTTTCAGCGTGTCGAAAGCTTCCCTTTTCTGCTCGGCTTGGTCTTCGGCATTGCTGGAGGCTTCTTCAGCTTCAGAAAGTTGACTTGCCGCGCTTGCTATATCATCAGGTACGTTTATCTCAGACCGGCGTGCGGTGAGATAGGATTCACACTCTGCCTGCAGCGTTTCCACGCTTGCATCAATATCTTCCTCGCTGTCATCGACCAGCAGTTCCCGCATGTTTTCATTCAGGCTTTTGAGATCGCGTTCAGCATCCAGACGACGACCCTCTGCCGCGACAGCGTCAGCCAGGTTTTTTACTTTGTACCTGTCCAGCAAATTGGATAAGGTTTCTTTACATTGCTTCAGCTCGCCTTCCACGGCTGCCGCCGACTGGGAAGGTGTGAATCGAATGCTGGCAACATCCTGAATGTTAAGAACTGTTTCAGCGGCTACATTACGCTGTTCCACATCGCCTTTGGCCAACCCAAACTGCTCACCCTCTCCCCATGAAAACTTTAGCTCACTTTCTGCAGAGATCTCGATATTTGAAGCCAGTGCATCACGCTTGGCTTTCGCGATTTGTACCTGCCTCTCCGCGTCACGCAAATCACTAACACCGTGGGAATCAACCTTGATTTCAGATAGAGTTGAGCGCGCTTTGGCCGCCTTTTTCTTCAGTGCTTCAAGCTGCTTCAGGCGCTGAAGCGCAGCACCTAGCGCATCAACTTGTTCAATATACCGTTGGTCTGCCCGGGCAAGTTCGAGTGTGGTGCGTGCGCTTTTCAGCGACTTCTTGGCCTCACCGTGCTCAGTTTCTGCTTCCTCTTTTTGCTCACCAAGTTTAGTAAGCTTTTTAGCAAGCGGTGCAAGTTCGTCACGCTTGCCTGAAAGATTGCGTAAACTTGAATCAACTTCTTCGGCAAGATCATCCCTTTGACTTTTTTCTTTTAGTGCGGCTTTTAACGCTAGCCGTGCTGATTCGACCGCTGCCTTCTTGGCCTCGCTGTTTCTTTGCAGTGCGTCAATGGCCTGCCATTCAGATTCGTGTTGTTCGACCTTTTCACGCAAACCGGGCTCGGCTGTGTTTAAACGCCGTATTTCGGATAAACAGCGTTCATGCTCCTCAGCATCAGACTCTGTTGCTGCCAAACCATTGCGCGTTTCTTCTACCACGTCGTTTGCCTTGCTGAGTTTGCGCTGCAATTCAGAGTATTTCGGTTTTTCGGTTTTCAGCGTGAAATACTTCTCAAATTCTGCTTGCGCTGCAGTGTACAGATCAGTGTCCTCTAGCTGTGCTGACGCAGACCCGGCCGCCTCATCCAGGGCTCGCGCCAGCCCTCGGGAATCCGACAAATGGGCGCCGGTAACTTCTTTACCTTGCTCCACCAGCAACGCATCCCAAAGCGCCATATCGACGGTTTCATTTAGAATTTGCTCAGCTCGATCATGGGCATCCCGGCCCGTCAACTGCTCAGCTTGGGGTGAATTCACATGTAAATATGTTTGCTTGTCTTTGTTAAAGATCTTGCCGTAAATGAAGTGATAGTCACCCGTGAGTATTTCGGCCTCAACATGGCTGCCAACATCATTTCCCACCGGTTGAATTGTTTTGATTTCCTTTTTATTGGATGAGTCCAGTGTGGTGAAAAGTGTTCGCACTGCCTCGACAATGGTTGATTTGCCGATTTCATTCGGGCCTTCAATCAATGTCACACCATCAGATAACTGCACTTCAAGACTATCCACACCCCGCCAGTTCTCTAGTTTGAGTCGTTGGATGATCACGAGTTTGCGCCTTGCTGGCTCAGGCGATAAAGAAGTCGAAGTGCATCCTGGGCAATCTGATTACCGGGGTCGATGTCAAGCAACTCATCCCATGTTTCGCGGGCATAACCGCTAAGTTCTACGCTATCCTGGTCCAGGTCATCCGGCACGATGGAGAGGTCCATCGTTCGGCTCCTGCGTTTCAGGCTGGCCAAAAGTTCGGCTTGCGTATCCAGTAGTTCCTGTAGCTGAGCATCTACAGCCAGATTAATACTGCCGGTGAAACCGATTTTTATGATGGTGCGCTCCTTGTTGGGAAGGCCCATCAACCAATTTGAGAACAACTCAAGATCCTCGGATCCATTCAGATCCCATTGCTTGGCCACAAAGTGCCAGTCTCCCACCTGCAATGGTTGAACATTACAGTCACCTTCATCGGTCAGTTCTACCAGCAGCGCCTGGTTCGGGTCGATCTCATCGAAATCTGTAGCGACAGGAGCACCCGAGTACCAAACACGGCCTGTCGTTCCAACATCTGTAACCGAATGGCGGTCACCCAGCGCGAGATACTGGACGCGTTTATCGACAATTGCAGCCTCCATCGCTGACAGACTGATAATGTCCGGGCGCGATGTGTCAGGCGAAAGCACGTCAACCTGCCCGTGGGCCACTACTATGCGCAGCCCCTTATCTTTAGGGGCCAATTTATCAACAAGGTCGGCGCATAAATCCGTGCTTGGCCGTTTTGTGCGCCAGGGAGCGCCAACCACTTCGACACCCGGGACACCCGGCACGGGAATGGGTTGGTTGTCACGAATGACAATGATGTGCTCATTTGCCTGCTGAAAATCGGCTGATAAAAAAATTGACGATGCATCCAGGGGGTCATGGTTACCTGGCAGCAAAAATATTGGCATGGATACAGTTTTCAGAGCCTCCAGCGTGCGTAAAACAGTTTGCTTTGAAAGCTGGTTGGATTCAAATACATCTCCGGCGACTACAATAAACGCAGCGTCGTGCTCTTGTGCAAGCTCTGCCAGTTTTCGAATCGCATCAATGCGAGCCTGACTAAATCGCGGTGCTGCTTCCTCGCTGAGAAAAACGCGTGTCATGCCTAACTGCCAATCGGAAGTGTGGATGAAACGGACTGATGATCTGGTTGCATTCATTTTGTTGTTACTGAATTATATAATTCTGACCTATTGCCCTTAATCATAAACAACTCATAAGTAATATTCTGGCGCAGACCAGTAGCCCCCCAATAGGTGTTTAAATATCACGGGTGGCTGTGCACGCCGGAAATTTTGAACATCCCCAAAACTGTTGACCGGCGTCTCAACAACGAAATATCCCTTCTCCAGATACGCCTGACCAATGTAGAACTCAAACTGGCGCCAGATCAAATTGCGGATTAGTTGAAGTGATTGGTTCTG
>VAPH01007475.1_pt1 | contig 11882 bp, 13 predicted proteins | sample 3393861 | NCBI WGS metagenome assembly VAPH01 (sample SAMN08290439, study PRJNA428436) | hydrothermal vent metagenome | isolation source: Deep-sea hydrothermal vent chimney | place: Atlantic Ocean: South-mid Altantic Ridge | reverse complement strand
TCAAAGGCCTTGTTCATAATGCCATGAGATGTGACGTTGTGAGTTCACGGGCGATCGAGATTGCCCATGCCGGCAGTGTCGACATTCCATCAGCCAGATCCCGCATCACCGTCTTTGGCAAGCGTTGTCTCAGCCTGTCTAACATGTGGCTGTCCGCTGACAGTGTTGGACCGAACCACATCATGGCACTTACAACAGGTGCTGCCGCATGATTGGCCCAGCGAATCATGCCGGGCCTGACGTGTTTGAGATGAATCGTGCGGCCGCCTACCGGGATGGATCGGGTGCTGCCATCGGTCCAATAGACGACTTTGGTCGGTACTGCATTGGTCATTCCAAGCCGATGAGCTGCAGTGAGGCCATCGGGCATAACCCGGATGTTGTCTCTCCGTGTAATTGCCGCCACGGCAGCATCGATGTTCATAGGTGCAGGGCGTCCTAGAGCCTCGCTAATTCGAGGCCAGTCATACAGGCCGTGACCCAGTCGCCGCAGCGTATTCCCCTTGTATAAACGCGATAACGATTGGTCAACGGCGGCTCGATTGCCGAGGTCCAGGAAGTCTTTTGCACTGAAGACCCGTGATCCATGACCATGCCCCTGTACACGTTTCATTATAGTATCTGATAAAACAGTCATTTAAGTACACTATTGATCCAGTATTCTGTCAGAAAATATAGCAATAAATCCTGACGTATACAATCTCTTGAAGTACCAGAAAAGGTCGATGTAATGACTAAATAATTATGATCATACAGTTTTCTCTTAAAATGCGACAGGTACTGATTTGATCAGTCTGTAGGAAGCAATCCATTATTACGGTTGAACCATTTTGAATTCACTTGCCGAAGAGAAGGCGTGAATCTCAACATGGTTTAGAGTTTTGTAGATGCTAGTTAGGCATTCCAGTGAACTACTCTAGAATGGAATGTAACCCATCGATTATCAATCAAATATTTAATATTTGTGAGCTTGTATGTATCTGGGGGGATAAGGTCGAACCTATTTCAGAGATAGCATGAATCTGGAGGATAAGTCGAACCCCCCTTGGGGACGCCACATTACCTTGTAATTCATTGAATTATAAGAACAACACAGCTCTGTGTTTTTCTGAAAGCACGGGGCTTTTTAATGTCCTGATTTTATTGAATAAATTATGGGGGTTCGCATCGCCCTCCCGATGCCACTTTAGCCCCCCCCCAGTGTCACGTCTTGCGCAAGCATCTAGTTTTGCTCGTGATTCACTTAGTACCATACTATACAAATAGTCGTCTTTATGTATAATATTATTGCATGATTAAGCGATCTCTGTGGTTGAAACAAATTCAAAATGCCTGGACACGACGGTCTATCGTCTGGCTGTCGGGTGTACGCCGGGTAGGCAAGACAACGATAACGCGGATGCTGCCCGACGCGTTGTACATGAACTGTGATTTGCCTTCAACCCTGAGGGCTCTGGAAGCCCCGGAGCTGTTCTTCGAGGGCCAGGTAAATGGCAGTGTGCTGATCTTCGATGAAGTGCATCATCTCGATGACCCCAGTCGCTTGCTGAAGATTGCTGCCGACGAATATCCCCATTTAAAGGTGTTGGCTACCGGGTCATCGACTCTGGCGGCAACCCGCAAGTTTCGTGATTCGCTTACTGGTCGTAAGCAGGCAATTCATCTGTGTTCGGTGCTTTGGGAGGAGTGCGCTGATCCTTTTGGTGTGCCTGATCTGGATCGCCGATTATTACACGGCGGGTTACCCGAACCATTATTGGCTATGCACAAGGATCCTGAATTTTTCAACGAATGGATTGACAGCTTTTATGCACGGGATATTCTGGAATTGTTTGGCATTCGTAACCGCCAGGGTTTTTTATCTTTGTTCCGGCTTCTGTTACGCCAAAGTGGCGGGCAACTGGATTACAGCCAACTGGCAAATTTGAGTGAGTTGAGCCGCGTTACAGTTAAGGCTCACATCGAGGCCATGCAGGTTGCCCATGCAATGCACCTGCTGCGTCCCTTTCATGGTGGCGGCAAACGTGAGATCGTCAGCCGGCCCAAGTGTTATGCTTTTGATACCGGCTTCGTCACATTCGAAAAAGGGTGGGACACTATCCGCGACGATGACCGGGGCCTGTTATGGGAGCACCTGGTACTGGATGGTTTACGTTTCCGTTTCGAGGATGCGGATATTTTTTATTGGCAGGACAAGTCTCGTCGGGAAGTGGATTTCGTGATCCGTCGTGCGCGTGATTGTGTAGATATCATGGAGTGCAAGATAAATCCGGACAAGTTCGATGTGAAACCGGCCGAGGTATTCCGCAGTCTGTATCCAAAAGGTGATAATTACATTATAAGTCCCTCAGTGAAAAAGTCTTATAAAGTCCGACGTGGTGATCTGGTATTTACTGTCTGTACAACAAAGGATATTCCATTATAAAAGCGCTGAAACAAAAAATCGGTTGCTTGTCTGACAGGATTGTATAGCAGGATGTATGCAAACCATTTATTGGATACGAGACTTAATTTGGGACTTCAAAATAAGCTAAGTTTTCGTGTTGTTCTCTGTATTAAAATGCAAGTTATTGATAATAAATCATATTTTTAATACTTTCGAGACAGCACAAATCTGGGGGATAAGGTCGAACCCCTTTGGGGACGCCATATTGTCTTGTAATTCATTGAATTATAAGAAAAATAAAGACCCCGTGTTTTGTAAAAAGCACGGGGCCTTTTAATGGCCTGATTTTATTAGAATAATCCTGGGGGTTCGAATTGTCCTGCCGACACCACCTTATCCCCCTGTATGTAAATTTGAATTTAAAACTGACCTACCATTTGTATTGAATATTCATCCACCTGAGTCTATCTGGTGCATTGAGTATGCTGATAGTTCATGGGTGTAGTAGTGGGGCAACATTAAATACAAAGAAACCACAAAAGTGGTTCAAACGAGAAAACAAATCAACATGGGGCAGTTTATAATTTGAATCAGTATATTAGAGAAGTCTGCGTTTTACAGCTGATTTTTATTGGATACGATTTTTGTTCAATAAAAAAATGAGGACGAGCTCAACAAAATGATTGATAATCAACTAGCTTTTTAGACATACAAATTCCATGAAAAGAAATGAAGCTATAAATTTGCTGGTAGCACATAAAAAAAGGCTAACACAAGAATTCGGCGTCATCGATCTAGCACTATTTGGCTCAACATCGCGAGATTCGGCGGGGCCGGGGAGTGATATTGACATACTAGTAAGCTTTGATGGGCCTGCTACATCCAGTCGCTATTTTGGTCTACAATTCTATCTTGAAGACCTGTTTTGCTCTCCTGTGGATCTAGTCACAAACAAAGCCTTGCGCCCCGAACTACGGCCTTATGTTGAGAAGGAAGCGATTCATGTCTGATAACATATCACCGGAGCGTGAGTGGAAGTTTTATATCAATGATATGATCGATTTCGCCGAAAAGGTGCTGGCTTACACCGGGGGTATGAACCAAGACTCATTTGCTTCTAGCGGGATAAGCTACGATGCAGTGCTACGAAATCTGGAATTGATTGGTGAGGCAGCAACGCACATTCCAGAATCCGTTCGGAAAAACTACTCGGATATTTCCTGGCGCAGGGTAATTGCCACGCGCAACCGCCTCATTCATGCATATCTCGGGATTGATAAGGGAAATCAAAAAGCCAGATGTTCATACAGATCGCTCTGGAAACCAGGTTTTTCTACAGCCTCGTTAGGCCAAAAATAGTTAAGAACCTTCGATGAATACGGAACTTAATATTGGTTTAGCCCTAGGGAGTGGATCATCTCGTGGGTGGTCACACATAGGCATTATAAACGCTCTCTCTGAGCTTGGAATCACACCAAATATCATATGTGGAACCTCTGTTGGTTCATTGGTTGGAGCATCCTATGTTTCAGGCAAAATAAAAAAACTGGAAGAATGGGCACGCTCTCTGACAAAGCTTGAAATGGCGAGATTTCTTGAGATTAATACCTCGCTTACTGGTTTCGTTAATACAGAGAGGTTGCACTATTTCTTAAATGAAAATGTGGCAAGTGACGAGGTTGTTATTGAAGACCTCACAAAAGTATATGCAGCGGTTTCAACAGACCTGGAAACAGGTAGTGAGATATGGCTAACGAAAGGCTCTTTGATACAGGCGGTATGGGCATCTATTTCGTTACCCGGTCTTTTCCCGGCAATAAAAAATAATAACAGGTGGCTCGTTGATGGCGGATTAGTAAACCCGGTACCTGTCTCAGCATGTCGTGCATTGGGTGCAGATATAGTTATCGCAGTGAACTTGAATGGCGACATTGTCGGAAAACATTTTGAGAAACCTAAAAGGGTAAAAAAACAAAATGATGGTGTTGGAGGAAAAATAACTGAACTAGTGAGAGAATATACCAGTCCATTATTATTCACCCCTAAAGATAATGAGCAACCACCAAATTTATTGGATGCTGTTGCAGGCTCCTTCAACATTATCCAGGACAGAATAACTAGAAGTCGTATGGTTGAAGATCCCCCGGATATATTGCTTTCACCTAAATTATCACAGATCAGACTTTTAGAGTTTTATCGTGCCAATGAAGCAATAAGGGAAGGTAAGAAATGCGTGCAAAGAATGAGACAAGAGATTGACTACGTACTTACATAACGAACGGGTCAAGCCTATTTTACAATGTAAATAATCGATAACTCAACCTTTATACATAGTCAAATAGGCTTGACCCCTGACCGGACTGACTTGCTTTAATCATGTGAGAACACAACTTTGATCAGAGTCATCATGCGGGACATTGCAGGTCCCACCCGGAGTAATTGATACGTCAAAGGAACCACCTACCGGTGCACTACTGATACACGTGCCCCAGCATGCTGATGTATCGACGCTCCAGTCGATAGTAACAGCATCAGGACTGGACATGGTGACGCCAAGCGAAACCAGGGGGATAGGGCTACCGCCATTAGAACAAAAATTAGGATCTTCAAATTGTGCTGTCACTTCAGTCCCGTCCCAGTTTGTCTGTGTGATTACCTCAGTGTAACCACTGCAGTCAAATTTGTTCCAGTAGACCCTGAGCGTGCCGCCTGCTTCGCTACAGACGTAGGCATCGACTTCGAAAGAATACCCTCCAGATCCACATCCACCATTGTTTATTAGACCCGCCATGTTCTATTTCCTCATTTGAATATTTTATGATTTACTGCAGGGTGCAGTAGAAATTCCATCAAAGTGAAATTTTCACCGACTAGACTACAGCTGCGCCGCCGCTACCGCCACCACCACCAGCTGCAAGTCCTGAAAATGATGTTTTCGCATGGGCAGGAAGTATGACTGAATCAACCACAGGTTTAGCCCATTTCGTAGCGACAATACCACCACTGATTGCAGTGATTGCTTTTAAGGCCTGACGGCGGCTGTTCTCTGCCTGATTTTCCTTGTTATCTTTCATAATTCCCCCATGAGAATGATCCAGAGATAATACAAATATTAGATTAATTGCCATTCTCTAATACTCTATTGTTTTATGTTTATATATCATATCCTTTTAGCTGTTAATAGTTATATCTGATTTCTGATTAGATTTTACGGGCAGTGAGTCCACAATTTATAGAAAGATTTTCATTCGTTTGAATGAAGTAACTAGTCAACATAGTACTATAAGGCTCTGAAAATAAATAAACCTGACCCATCGATTCACCTGTTATGCCCGATGCACTCGCTGAATGGCAGCATCTCAAGCGCCCTGGCCTTGTGTGATCTGCTGCAGCCCGTTAGCGACATTCAGGTCTGGTCACTGCCAGTACAGAAGCAGATCGATGACAGGGTGTGTAAAAGATTCAGCGACAGGGGTATAACAGTCAATACAGGCAATTTATTCGATGAATTACCGGCAGATGCCAATCTCTTCTTCCAGATGGGTGAATACCCGATTATTTTCGGTCAGGATGCAGATGACTGGCGCGCAGTTTTAGGGCGTGCCGGCTCAGTCCAGTTTTCGATCAACTTTAATATTGGTACCTTGCCGAATTATCCCTGGTTGGCCAGACGCCTTTCGGCAATCTACTTTCAGAACACCGAGGCCGCTGGATTATGGCAACGTAAAACAGTCGCTACGCAGTTGAAAGAAGTGCCCGTGGTCATTTTGCCACCACCTGTTGATCTTGATCCATTCCTGGCGCTTGCCGAGAACAGCGATAAAACCAGTGGAGAAAAAACCGTGATTGGCCTGCTCAGTGGTTCAGTGCGCCTGGCACATGACGTGGTCGATTTCTATACTTCTCTTGTCCGTCGCCTGCCACAGGCGGAATTCTGGTTCATGCCGACACCAGAGATCATTCGCGAGCATTTTTCCGAACATCCTCGTTTCAGTCTATTTGACAGAGATGAGTTGCCAGTAAAGGAATTCATCAAGGCAATGGACATCTACTGTCTGCCATCAAATCCAAACGCGCAGACTTTGCAGGGCACACGCACACTGGTTGAAGCCATGGCGGCAGGCCGTGCCTGTGTCTTCGTTGACCGGCTCGGGCCCAGGGACCGTATTGTTCACGGCGAATCCGGCTTTAAAAGCAACTGCCTTGATGAGATTGAAGACTATGTCGTCAGACTTGCGACCGATGCAGAACTAAGGGCTGACATAGGGTCGCAGGCACGTGAGTGCGCACGGGGCTGGCATATATCAGCCTGGCGTGATGCTATCCTCGCACACATTGTATAATATGCTTTTTTTATGTTCTTCTTCATTTGCAGATTTCAATGGATAGTATTCCCCGCGTCAGTATTGGTCTGATTGTCTACAATGGCGAGAACTTTCTTGCTGAGGCAATAGATTCATTGCTGGCGCAGAGCTTTACCGATTTTGAACTGATTATCTCTGACAACGGTTCAATGGATAAGACAGAATCAATCTGCCGGAAGTACGCCTCACGAGATCCACGTATTCGCTATTACCGTGCAGATTATAATCATGGCGCGACCTGGAATCATAACCATGTCATCGATCTCGCACGTGGTGAGTTCTTTAAACTGGCAGCACATGATGATCTTTGTGAGCCACGTTTTATTGAGGCCTGCGTGGCCGCTCTGGATGCCCATCCACAGGCGATTCTGGCTTTCACTGATGCGAAGCTGCTGCGTGGAAATTTCAGGGCCAGCATGCGTCTCCACCGTCACACACTGAGGACGGACGCAGGGCTGCCATCCGTACGCTTTAACGATATGATCAATGCTGATCTGCAGGGATTCCAGGTGTTCGGCTGTATTCGTACCCGTGTATTGCGAGACATTAAACCCTTCGGTCCGTGGAAGGGGGCTGACCGACTGATTATGGCTGAACTTGCTCTGTGTGGGCCGTTTGTGCGTATTGAGGAATGTCTCTTTATCTATCGTTTGCATCCACAGCAGTCAATCAGCATGGTCAATCAGCCGGCGAACTATATCGCCTGGTGGCGTAGCGGGGATGTACAAAAACGTGTGTTTCCCCAGTGGCGTTTTCTGCGTGAGCTTATTGCTATGGTCTTGCGCGCCAGCATCCCGGCAGCTGAAAAATGGCACTGTCTGCAGCACATCGGCGGCTGGTGCTGGAATAAGCGTCATCAGCTGGTTCAGGAGCTGGGTAGTGTGCTGCCAGCATGGGGAGCGTCTGGAAAAGACAAGAAGGAAAATCTGTCATGAAGCCTGACATGAAAACGGTCATCCTGGCTGGCGGCAGGGGCAGGCGAATGGGAGAGGCAGGACTCTCCCTGCCGAAACCGGTGACCCTGATAGGAGACAGACCCGTAATCTGGCATATCATGCATTATCTTGCCGGCTGGAGTGATGACTTTCTGCTTGCATTAGGGCATCACCGTGATCAGGTGTGCGAGCAGCTGGTTCACCAGGCAGACAGGCAGGAACCCTGCAACTATGACTGCCTTGCGAAGCTCGAATTTTCCGGTGAAGATATGCAATGGCGAGTAAGCCTTTTTGACACGGGGGAGGCAACACAGACGGCTGGCCGCATCAAACGTCTCGCTGATCATCTGCATGGCACCTTTATTCTTTCCTGGTCAGACGGCCTTACCAATGCGGATCTTACACCAATGATAGAGTTTCACCGCCAGCATCAATGCCTTGTTACCATGCTGGCTGTCAGGCCCCCTGTCAGGTTTGGTAAATTAAAAATCGGCGAACAAAACAGGATAACAGCCTTTAGCGAGAAGCAGGCAGACGAAAAAGACTGGGTTAATGGTGGCCTGTGCATTGTCGAACCGGAGGTCTTTTCATTAATACATGGAGACAGCTCCAGCTGGGAGCACGAAGTACTGCCGCAACTTACAGAACTGGATCAATTGATGGCCTGGCGGCATGATGGTTTCTGGCAATGTATGGACTACCCGCATGAGGCAGCAGAACTGGATGTGATGTGGAAGCAGGGGCGTGCACCCTGGAAAAAACGGGATCAATGAAATGAACGACATAAAGACCGTGCTGGTAACCGGGCACAAAGGGTATATTGGCGCAGTACTGGTGCCTAAATTACTGACTGCGGGCTACCATGTTTGTGGTATCGACTGTGGTTTCTATGAAGGTAGCTATTATCTTGGCCAGCTTGCGCCTGTTGAAGAGAAGATCAAGGATATTCGTGACCTTACCGAGGCCGATCTCGCTGGCATTGATGCCGTGGTCCACCTGGCCGGATTATCGAATGACCCACTGGGTAATTTCAGACCGGACCTGACCGAAGAGATCAACTATCAGGCCACAATATATCTGGCCCAGCTGGCAAAAGTGGCAGGGGTTAAGCGTTTTCTCTTTGCTTCATCCTGCAGCATCTATGGTGCTTCAGACGATACCCTGCTGGATGAGGGTGCGGCCTTTAATCCCGTGACACCTTATGCAAATTCCAAGGCGCGTGCAGAGGAAATGCTGACAGCAATGGCCGACAAAGATTTTTCACCGGCTTTTTTGCGTGCATCAACAGTCTATGGGCTGTCACCACAAATCCGATTTGATCTGGTTATCAATAACCTTGCTGCCTGGGCTTTTGCTACGGGTAAGGTACAACTAAAAAGTGATGGGCAGGCATGGCGCCCGGTGGTGCATGTCGATGATATTGCAGAAGCCTATATTGCTGTGCTAGAAGCAACAACCGACCGTTGCCATTGTGAGGCATACAATGTTGGTTCGACGGATCAAAATTACAGGGTAGTCGAGCTGGCGGAAATGGTGAAAAATGGTTTTGGCGGGGCAGTATTGGCCGCTGCAAGCAAACCAAACCATGATAAGCGTTGTTACCGGGTCAACTGTGACAAGATTCATCGGCTATTGCCGCATTACCAGATGAAGTGGTCTGTACAGCAGGGTATTTCACAGCTGCATGAGGCATTTACCGAGAAAGCCGTATCTGTGGAAGATTTTGAAGGCCCGCGCTACAGCCGGATTTCCCATATTAAAGAACTGATCGATACAGGTTTTCTGGATTTAGATCTGCGCTGGACTGAACGTCAGCAAGCTACTGCCTGAAGTACATGCAGGGTAATCCGAAAGTAACATTAATTGAGCGCTGCCTTTCCTGTGGATCGGATGAGCTGGATAATATTATCAGCTTTGGTGAAACACCCATTGCGGATCATTTGCTTGAGGAGGACGAGTTGGGGCTGGAAGAGATAAAGGCGCCGCTTGATCTGCAGTACTGTCGTCAATGCAGTCTAGTCCAGCTTGGTCAGAGTCTCGACCCTGGCTGGATGTTTGATGATTCCTATCCCTATTTTTCTTCCGTCACGAAAAGCCTGCTCGAGCATTCGAAGAAAACCGTTACAGAACTGATAAAGCAGCAAGGGCTTGATGAAAACAGTCTGGTGGTCGAAATTGCCTGTAATGATGGTTATTTATTGCAGTATTTTCAGCAGGCCTCAGTTCCTGTCCTGGGTATTGACCCCAGTCCCCGTCAATCACAACAGGCAAAAGAGAAAGGCATAGAAGTACTGTCCCGTTTCTTCAACAAAGAACTTGCCAGTACCCTGCTGGGACAGGGGCGGCAGGCCGATGTAATTATTGCCAATAATGTTCTTGCACACGTGCCTGAACTCAACGATTTTGTGGCCGGCATCGCCTGCCTGTTAGCTGAAAACGGGTTATTAAGTATCGAGGTGCCCTATGTTGTGGATCTGGTAGAAAACCTGGAATTTGACACTGTCTATCATCAACATCTTTGTTATTTCTCAGTAACCGCACTGGATTTATTGTTTCGCCGTCATGGATTATATATTAACAATCTGTGCAAGCTGTCGATTCATGGTGGTTCGTTGAGAGTTTATGTTGGCAAACAGGGTCATGTAAGCCAAATTGTAAGAGACTATTTGTTCAGGGAACAAGCTCTGGGGGTTGGGCAGTTTTCATATTATCTGAACTTTGCACGTGGTGTAAGGGAAAGGCGGCAGAAATTGGTTCAATTACTTAGCAAGCTTAAGTACAAAGGCAGTCGCATAGCGGCATATGGCGCAGCAGCAAAAGGCAATACACTGTTGTCATATTGCGGTATCGGTAAAGATATTATTGATTACGTGGTAGATCGTAATCCTCATAAACAGGGGTTATTTATGAGTGGTAGTTGCCTTCCCATTTATCCTGTCGAGTATTTGTGCGAGGATCAGCCAGATTTCGTGCTTCTACTGGCCTGGAATATTTCTGAAGAGGTGCTCAAGCAGCAAATGGATTATCGAAAACAGGGGGGGTCTTTTATTTTACCTGTACCAGATATAAAAATTATCTGATTCATTCGTTTTTTCAATAATGTCATCAGGTTTGTAACGCTTTCTATTCATCAAAGAATCTGGCCCATTGGGTGCTGCTAAAGTGTTTCTTCAGGGCATCAAAATTAGGGATGCACTCATGCAATGGCCATGAATTTATCTTTTTCAGGCCAGATGTCGTTTTATGTGGTTCTACACCTAGAAATTTCTGTACGTTATCGAGTTCTCTGGGTGTGTCCTCTGTCAGCGCATCGTAATGGATTTCCATGTAGGGGTGGGATGAAAATCGTGATTGAGTTGATTTTATCCATGCTTCAGTATGTTTGAACATCAACTCACATTGCTCAGGATGTAAAGATACCCGGATTGGTGAGTTGTCTGTTCTGCTCTTCGTATTCCATCGGCCTCGAATCATGGCCTGCCGGAGAGAAATATACTGCGCCAGATGATTATCACGGATAAGATGTATTACATGTAAATTTGTGTTTTCCCGCATCCACTGCCAGGCAGGGCGGTCGGGGCCTCGTGCATCCTGGTAAAGCAGTTTGAAGCCTACTGCTTTGATGTTACGGCTATATTTGTTCAGAAGGACACTCTCAATAAATGACTGAGGATGCGAGGAACGCCATTTTTTCAATTCATCCTTTTTACAAACTTTGTGATCAGGGCCAAGAACTACTCGATCCGGGTGAAATATTTCTGGTAAGCAGATGATATCTGGATGAGAGTGTAATTGGGTCGCGAGAAAACTGGATCCCGTCTGGTGGCCCTTTACGATAATGAAAGAGCGGTGTTCGCTAGACTCGGCTATAAATTTGGGAAGATTGCGATCAAGGAATTCCATAGTGAAGATTAGTCCATTTTGTGAAACGGAGAAAGGGGGTCAAGTCTTTACTTATAGTATAAATAGAAATAAGATTCAAGAATGTCTCGCCCACTACGTATAGAATACAAGGACGCTATTTACCATGTAATGAATCGTGGGCGGTCGCGTCAAAAGATATACCCTGGTGTTAAGTATTATTCTGCATTTTTATAATGTTTATCCGAAGCCCATCAGCGATTTGGGTTGGAAATACTGTCGTATTGTCTAATGGGAAACCATTACCACTTATTGGTAAAGACTCCACGCGGAAAT
>VAPH01000522.1_pt1 | contig 11903 bp, 9 predicted proteins | sample 3393861 | NCBI WGS metagenome assembly VAPH01 (sample SAMN08290439, study PRJNA428436) | hydrothermal vent metagenome | isolation source: Deep-sea hydrothermal vent chimney | place: Atlantic Ocean: South-mid Altantic Ridge | reverse complement strand
TTTTCACCTTCTCTCCCCGGTGCCAGAAGCTCAGCAATAAATGCCTCGACTCCTTTTTTGGCAAGCTGGTATCCTTCCTGCGCCGGTGTAAGCTTTGTTATCTCCAGTATTTCGTCCAGAAGTGAACCGGATTTTTCTTCCTGAACCTCTGCAGCAGCTTCCTGCTGTTTCTCGGCTTCTGCCATATCTCAATCCTCCTAAAAAATTATTTAACTGTTTGAATATTACCTCTACTCTGCCGCCTTGCTTTCTTCTTTGCCCAAGCCTAATTCATCCAGAAGTTTTTGCCGAGAGGTATCGTCTTTTAACATATCCTGAATTTTCTTCCTGAAGTCAGGCACATTTCCGAGTGGGCCTTTAAGTGCGGTAAGTGCGTTTCGGAGTTCAAGCAGAGAGTTAAGCTCCGGAACCTGCTTAACTATAGACTCGGGATTGAAGTCATTCAGTGTATCGAATTTCAAACTGGTGGCTATTTCACTCTCTTCTTCTCCTCCAGAGAGGCGATCAGTGACTTTTACGTCCAACTTCAGTTTTTGCCCTTTCATAACCTCGTTAAAGGTATCTTTGCTCACATTAACAGGCTTACGGTCTTCAAGCAGAGTATCATCATTTTGTAAAGTGTAATCGCCTATCATCATCAATTTAAGAGGAAGCTCTTTTTCTTCCTGGGCATCTCCTGTGGCCGGTTTGTACGTAATATTGATACGTTCCTTTGGTGCTACTGAGATTTCTTTTGCCATGGTATCGCTCCTTTCATAACTACTTATTGGAATTCAGATTCAGTCTATCCTGTATAATTTCAGGCTTTTCCGTCAATTGCCAGAGCGGATATCGGGCTTAATCCAAACAGACGCGCATTAAGGCGGCTCAATTTCTCTTTGAGTTCAGGTGTATTCTGACGGGTTTCCTGCGCGACTTTTTTCTGGCAAATTATTAATTGGCTAAGTACATCTTGGCACAGCTCAGGCTCCCACTCTTCCAGGGAAAACATTTCAATTTCGCGGTCCAAAGACTCAAGCTGGGCAAGGGCAAGGTTCTGTTTTCCTCCGACCATCAAAACCTTGGCAAGATGAAAATTCCAGATAAACCGCTCCCGACGTTCCGGTGTTCTGGCCAGCTTGTCTTGAAAAAGAGAAATAGCCTCTTTAATCTGTTTTGTACGAGCTAACTGTCTGGCCTTATTGTAGGTTTCTTCCATTTCCCTTTCCTCTTCTGATTGACCACCGGCTTGCGGTTCTTCGCCTGCTCCTGCTTGTGACAGTACGGTTTTTTTAATCCATTCCCGGGTTTCCGAATTGGCAAAATCAGTGCCGTCCTGAAACTGAATATCAAGCAGTTGCGGTATCCGGCGTAGAAACACTCCTAGTTCTTCACGTATTACGGATTGTACTTCTTTGTAAGGCGTGCCAAGGCTTGAGAGAGCTTCGTCAAGGTGGTACTGTAGATCCAGCAAAAAAGGGCTGCTTGTAAAGGTGGATTCAAACTGCGCTACTATGGCCTCTGGCTCTCCTTTTTCTAGCAGTTGTTTCTGCGCATCCATAGTGTAGGCCGGGATGGCAGGCATCTGAGTTCGTCCGCCGGTATTGGGTGGAGACACTTGAATGCTATCCCACAAAACTGACCGGCTTAACCGGTATGGAAGTGGATTTTTAGGATCTGCCTTGCGCAGGTAGGCTGCTGTTTTTAGAATAATACTTTGAGCTTCACGGAGTGCTTTTCGAGCATCTGCTTCAGAGGAAATTTTGGCTGGGGCTGGGGCCTGGAACGAAGCCTGAGACGCAGCAGTTGGCTGGGCCGCAGATTTTGACTTTGATTCCTCGGCAACCACCTGCGAACTAAGGTCCGAAATTATTTCTTTAACCTTCCTGCTAAGCTCAGACAGGAAATTATTCTTGCCCTGAACTTTTTCCTCCAGCAGACTGATTACCTGTTTAATCGTATCCTGTATCTGTTCTAATTGCTGCTTATCGCTGCTGCCGAACCGTTGTACGCCGAGTTCTTTGGCTGTATTTTCCGACAACCACTCAATCGCAGCTACTCTGCCCTTAAGACGTTTTAACTCAGGAAACATGGTTTCCCAGTAATTACTCAGAAGGTCCTTACATGTCAAAAGGCCGGCTGCAAGGCCCTTAAGAGATTGTTCATGCAAAAGAGCAACACACAAGTATGAGGCTACCTGTAAATCTTTTGATTTTGTACCGAGGATGACTACCGCTAGTTCAGCCACCCGGCTCCACTCCACGCTTCCTCCGGATAGGGACTGAAGTTTACGAACTTCTTCCTGAAGCTCTTCGTATTCTGGCTCATAACGAGCGGCAATGCCCTGAGGATTCTCCGGGCTGACCGGCTGCGATCCAAGAGTAGAAGGTATTTCAGGTATCATAAGAAAAAAATCCTATTTTTTATTTACCTTTTTTTATAATTAAAAATCTGCTATATTATTTCAAACGATTTCAAACATTTTCAAACATTTTTTACTCGTCATGAAAAGCCCTTTTCTTTGGTTTGTCCCTTTGTTTACCTACAAGAACTATAACCTAGAAGCGGGCTTTTTCACTATTTTTTCTTTCATGTCAAGGCATTATACCATGCTTGTATATGAACTAACAGCGCCGAAAAAAAACCGACCTATTGATTTCCGGCCTCTGTGAATTGTTACCAAAAACTATGGATTTAAAAACACAGGATAAATTACAGTCGGATCAATTACATATAGAATGGCAAGCCCTCTCTGATGTGGGAAGAACCAGACAGAACAACCAGGACTTTTTGGGAAACCACGAATCCAAAAAAGGTGACTTTTCCCTGTTTGTGGTGGCTGATGGAATGGGAGGTCACGCTGCTGGTGAAATTGCAAGCAAAACAGCCGTGAAAGCCATTATTGACGAGTTCGCTTCCCATACTTCCGAACATGACGGGCCGCGGCTGGTGGCTTCCATCGAAAAGGCAAACACCCGTGTCCTTGATACTGCAAAGTCGGATCTCGCTTACCAGGGCATGGGAACCACATGCGTAGCTCTGGTTATGCGTCATGCCACGGCAACAATCGCTCACGTAGGCGACAGCCGCGCTTACTTGCTTCGAGGCAGCCGGATCACACAGATGACCCGGGATCATTCCCCTATCTGGGAAATGGTTGAAAAAGGTGAAATTACCAGAGAAGAAGCACGTATTCATCCTTCTCGAAACATGATTTCACGAAGCCTTGGAATAAAGACAAACGTCTCTGTAGAACTACATCCAAAACCTATTGATATTTACAGCAATGATATATTTTTGCTATGTAGCGATGGACTAACCTCCAAACTGGATGACTCTGAAATCCTTAGTATTGTTCTGGACAGTGCTTCGTTAAAAGACGGGTGTAAGGAATTAATCCGCTCTGCAAATGATAGAGGTGGAGATGACAATATTTCAGTAATACTCGTAAAAGCAATATCAGGGCATGGCAAAGAAAAAGCCGAAAACAAGCTCCCTACCCGGTGGGCTTTTGCTGCTATAGCAGCTCTGGTATTATTGCTGATATTATTAGTGTTGATATTATTTTTTTAGGAGTTTTTAGTAGAATGCCGATTAAACTGACTCTTCTTACAATAAGCGTGGGCACAGATATAAAGGAGTTTGAGGATGTCTTTGATCAGAATACTATATCTATAGGAAGGGGTTCATCAAACGATCTTGTGGTGCCTGACAAGACTCGAATGGTTTCATCAAAACACGCACAGATAGAATTTAAAGAAGGTACATATCACGTTAGAGATGTTAACAGTAAAAATGGAACGTTTCTTAATGGACAACAACTAACACCGGAAGAGGATTATCCCCTGGCTTCAAAAGATAGAATACAATTGGGAAATTTCACACTGGTTGTGCTTATGGTGTTTCCAGAGCAGGAAAAGACGGAAGAAAAAACTACTGAAAAAGATAAAAAGTTAAAACTGCTCCGCCAACCTTTTAAAAAAACTGAAGTTGCTGTAAAAAAAGACGAGACTGATCCGTCGCTGTACAGCTCTGCATATCACGCTTTATCAGAAATCTCATCTCACTTTGTCGGCCAGCAACACATGTTAAACTCTCCAGAGGAGGTGGAACGATTCTGCCTGCACATTCGGAAAGTATCCGAGGTACTGCTTAAAAACCTCTTTGGAGCTCTTGAGGGACGTCGGCAGTTTGAGGATGAGTTCGATGCACAGGTAACTAAAATCATTCCAACCGGATTTGACCCTGAACAGCTCAGACACCGAAATCTTGTAAAGTATGCAGCAACATATGAAGACCTCGGCAAGTACTTGTTTGACCGGTCCACGGATGAAGACCAGAATCAGGCCGTCCAAGAGCTGAACGAGGCATTTCAGGATATTTTGATGCATCAGATGGGCCTTCTCTCAGGGGCACAAAAAAGTCTGGAAGCGTTTCTTGAGGAACTAAGTCCTGAGACACTCGAAAGAGAAATCATGCAGACACGGGGTAAATCTGTCTGGTGGAAATTGTTATACAAAATCCCTCTTTTCAGGAGGGCGGCAGTTTGGGGTCTGCTTGCCCGAAAACATAAAAGTTTTCGCGAGGACCATAAGAGAACGTTTGAAAGGGTTTTTGGACGCAGTTTTGGCAAGGGATACATTGATTCAATTAAAGAACTACGAAAAACAGTCAGTGAATGATTTCAGTGAATGATTGAGGAATGGAGGAATAGATGAAAAAACAACACGCTGCGATTCTTTTTTTTATTTTTTTAACATGTACAATATTGCCTGGATGTGGAAAGCCTTATGCCAGAATCACTTTTCAGGCCCAGAGCAATCTCAACCCTGATGACAAGGGCGAGGCGCTTCCTGTCGTTGTCTGGATATATCAGCTTAAAAACAAAGAGGGACTTGAGAATGCGGATTTCATCAGCATTTGGCAGGATGAAACAGGAGTACTTGGAGATGATCTTCTAACAAAGCGGGAAACCACTGTATATCCAAATTCGGACAATCTGATAGAAATAGAGCAAGAGCCTGAGGCCAAGTTCCTAGGGTTAGTAGCTTTGTTCAGGCGGCCAAACGGCAGCTCATGGCGCAGAATTATTCCTATTACAAAAAAAAGACAGAAGGTTTACCTGATTATGGATGGACAGGAGATGAAAATTATTGATGGTAAAAGGAAGAGGCAGTCATGAAGTCTTCTCGTAAAGTCATATGGAACGAAGGAATGTTTATGATCCCTCAGCATTTTCAGCAGACGGATCACTACAACGAGAGTATACTGAACTTCCGCATTCAGAGCCTGAATCAGCAATACTGGGGCTTGCTCGGAATGGAAATAGATAAAGATGCTTTAGCCAACGACAGATTCGCCCTGATTAGTTGTAGTGGGGTTATGCCTGACGGATTAGTATTTGATATGCCTGAAACCGATAATCTGCCAGAGAGCAGAAATGTAAAGGATTTTTTCCTTCCTTCGATCGAGAGCATGGATGTCTACCTCACAATTGCCGTGGAACGTCAGGGGCGAATAAACTATAACTTGGACGGAAAACAGTCTTCTTCGGGACAAGCCCGCTACCAGCGGGAGTTTGTGAATGTTTCTGATGAAACCACCGGAGGAAATGAAAAACAGATAGGTATTGCCCGCAAGCAGTTCCGCATTATGTTTGCAAGCGAATCCCTGGACGAACTTAGCGTGATCAAGATAGCGGAGCTTGTTCGCTCTTCATCCGGCGAAGTTGCAATCAGGGAGGACTTCGTGCCTGCCTGTCTTAAAATCGGTGCATCGGACGTACTGGTGCGTATCGTAAGGCAACTGCTTGAGATGCTGACAGCCAAGAGCAGATCTTTATCTGATGAACGACGAAGGCAGCGAAGCGGAGCCGTGGAATTTGGAACATCGGATGTGTCGAATTTCTGGTTTCTTCACACGGTAAATTCCTTTATCCCTCTGGTTTCTCATTATCACCGTACAGCGTCGGTGCACCCGGAAGGGCTTTTTCTTGCTCTCTCTCAACTTGCAGGCCAGTTGATTACGTTTTCTTCAGAAGGACATCCGGGAGAACTTCCGCCGTATCAACATGGAAACCTGGGGCAAACCTTTGTTTCGCTGTTGGAGCGGCTTCGCGGAGCGCTGGAGATTGTATTGTCCAGTAAATCTGTCTCAATTCCCCTTGAACGCACAGAGCAATCTCTGTTTGTCGCAAGAATTGCGGACGAACGCCTTCTGGAAAATGCACAGTTCTATCTTGCTGTTTCAGCCGAAATTTCCGAGGCGGATATTATATCGAGGGTTCCTTACCAGATAAAAATCGGCTCTTTGGATAAGATCAATATACTGGTTAGCGCTGGTATGCCGGGGTTGGGTCTTTATCATACGCCGCGACCGCCGGAGGATATCCGCATGCAGATGGGGTATCATTATTTCCGTATCGAAACACAAGGCGATTACTGGGAGGTTATCCGGCAGGCTAAAAACCTGGCAGTTTATGTACCTTCTGATTTTACTACAGTAAAACTCGAGCTTATTGCGATCAAGGAATAAAGTAAAAAAGAAGTGAAGAAAAAGTAAAAAAAGGATAAGAGTATGAGCGCAAATTCGTACAACTTAAGTGAACTCTCTGCGAGCTTTTTCTCGCTGATTGTTCAACTTCGTTCTTCACAGGATTTCGGCAACCCGGAAAACCTCCGAAACCGCATTACCGCAATGTTTGCAGAAATGGAATCCAGAGGTAAGGAGCTGGGAGTCAGCAGTGAGGACTTGCAGTACGCTAAATACGCGCTTACTGCTTTTATAGATGAGATGATTCTAAATTCCTCCTGGCCGGGAAAAGACGGATGGCTTACCAGGCCGCTTCAGCTTGACTACTTCGGAGTACATATGGCCGGTGAGGAGTTTTTTAAGAAACTCGAAGACCTTCGCCAATCGGCCGATTCCAGAATCGAAGCCCTCGAAACCTTCTATACATGTATGCAGCTTGGTTATGAAGGCAAGTACAAGATTCTGGGTATTGAGAAACTAAAAGTACTGATGGAAGAGACAGGCAAAGATATCGCCAGAATTCGCGGGAAGAAACCGCAGGAACTCTCCGGAAAATGGGAGCGGCCTCAGGGGTTGGTGCAGGGAATCAGTCAGGAATTTCCTGTCTGGGTCTGGCTGGTTGTTTGTGTTGCCGTGGTGTTTGTCATCTTTACCGGTCTGGCTTTCTGGATTGGATACGATGCCGGATCAGTGACTGAAGAGTTAACACGATTGCTTGAAAAACAGGCGTTATGAAAAAAGTTATGAAAAAAATCTATTCTTTGTTAAAAAATCGTTACCTGATCATGGCTGTTGGATTCAGCATATTAATGTTACTCATATGGTTTGCCGGACCCTTTGTAGGACTCGGTACTGTTCTATTGCGGGTGATGGTTATGGCACTGGCTATCATGAGCGGTGTTGTTGTGGTCTTATTTCGGAAGATCAGCGCTACCAAAGGGGCCGCCCAGATTGAAAACTCCCTTAAAGAACAAGCTGCCGCGCAGATGGCTGGCGAACGGCCCGACCGGCAGGAAGAGATTCAGGAGTTACAGGAACAGCTTGACTCGGCAATCGCCACCCTGAAAAAATCCGGAGAGGGTAAATTTCTGCGTAAAAGCGCGACTCTTTACGAGCTGCCGTGGTACATGATGATCGGCCCTCCAGCTTCAGGCAAAAGCACGGCTATTCTCCAATCAGGTTTGAGCTTTCCATATGTAAATGATGCTGAGGCCAAGATTAAGGGCGTTGGCGGAACCCGCAATTGCGACTGGTGGTTCACCAACGAAGCAGTACTTTTAGATACTGCCGGCCGGTACACAACCCAGGAAGAGGGCAAGGACGAGTGGCGTGGCTTTCTGGATATGCTTAAAAAAGCCCGAAAGCACAAACCTATAAACGGCGTTATAGTAGGCATCAGCATCTCGGATCTAATGGATGGAGACGAAGAGGCATGTGAGGATTACGGCAAAAAAATACGGCAACGAATTGATGAACTGATTCAACAGCTGGATATCCGTTTTCCTGTATACGTTATCTTTACTAAATGCGACCTGCTTCAGGGATTTGTAGAATTCTTTGGAGATATGAGCAGGGAAGAACGAAGCCAGGTCTGGGGACGTACACTTTCTGAAGAAGATATTAAGCAGGCACCTGTTAAGACTATCTTCGAGCGTGATTTTGATACCCTCTATCAGTCTTTAAATAGCAGGAGGCTGGATAGGCTTGGCTATGAAATAAAGGTGGAAAACAAACAGGCTGTCTATTTTTTCCCTTTGCAGTACAAGTCGGTCAAAGCAAGACTATCTCGCTTTCTGGGCGCTCTTTTCGAGCCGAATCCATACCAGGAACAACCCATTTTCAGAGGTTTTTATTTCACTAGTGGAACTCAGGAAGGCACGCCAATTGACAATGTAATTGGTGCGATGAGCAAGGCTTTTGGAGTTTCAAGCTCTTTTTCCGCAGTTCATGGAGAGAAGGTAGGAGAAGCCAAGAGTTATTTTCTGAAAAACCTTTTTACCCAGGTTATTTTTCCAGACCAGGATATTGCCGAAGCCTCAACCAGTGCCGCCCGAAGGGCGCGGTTGCTTCGCCTGGCGACTTTCGCAGGTTCCCTGGTTATTGCAACGGGCCTGATTGTGTCACTGACTGTTTCCTTTATCGCTAACAAGCGGCTTATCAGCACGACCAGTTATTCAGCCCAACAAGTTAGCAAAATAGATTGGAATAACTATGAACAATTTTCGACAAATCTCGAAGCACTGGATACTCTAAGAGAACAGCTTGAAACACTTTACAGGTATCAATCAGAGGGCACTCCATTTATGATGCGTTGGGGATTGTACCGTGGTAATACTGTGCTGCCGCCAGTTCGGGATATATACCTATCTCGCCTTTCCGAAATCCTTCTGGAGCCCATGGGGCTGGAACTTGAAGCAGAACTTGCCCAACTAAGCCAAAGCGGTATTAAAAACCTTGATGATTATTCCCACTATTACGATATGCTGAAGGCATACCTTATGTTAGCTGAACCGGCCAGAGCAGACACTGAGTTCTTAAGTGAAATGTTCAGGACACTGCTTGATAATCAGTCTGATTCGGATGTGAAAGAAATAATGGTACGCCAAAGTGATTTCTACTTACGGCATATGAAGACTGCCGGAGTTCCTGTGATTGAGCCAGAGCCAAGGTTAGTTGATTCGGCAAGAAATGAGCTTAAAACCATTCCGACCATCCAGCGGGTTTTTCTCACAATTCGCAATCGGGGAAACAAAAATTTTGAGCCTTACACCCTGAAAAAAGCCATGGGGCGTAGGCGTCAGAATTTACTTTCCTCAAAATATGAGGTTCCTGGATTTTATACGCCCGAGTCCTGGAAAAAGTATTTTAAGGAAGCATCAGCCAAGGCCGGTCAGGATTTGTTAAAAGAGGATTGGATTCTTGCAGACCTGTCCCAGAATCAAGCTGAAAAGCCGGAAAAGATAGCTGTTGCAGAAGTGGAAAAAGAACTAAATGACCTCTACATGAAGGAATATGTCAGGCAGTGGCGCAGTTTCATCGAGGGAATATCACTGCGCTCTTTTGCCGATATGGAAGATGCTGCCGCACGGCTTCATCTGCTGGCAGGAGAGGACTCTCCGCTTGTACTCTTGCTTCAATCGGTAGTAGAACAAACAAGCATCGGAGAGACAACCGGAGTTAAGGTCGGAAAGACGGTTACAAAACTATTTAACAAAGCCACAAGGAAGTTGGGTATAGGGAAGAAGGCGCTGCAGGAAGCGGCTAAGCCTGAGCCGGGCAATCTTGTACAGAAACGCTTCAGATCCCTTAGAGAGTTCGTCAAGGGCCTGGAAAACGGCTCTGAAAATGATATTCCTAAACTACAGATTTATATAGAAGAGATCTTAAAAATACAAACGCTTATGAACGATATGGTGAACTCGGATAATCCGCAACAGGAAGCGAGATATTTGGCTGGAAAAATATTATCCGGCGGTTCAGACGAAGAACTCCACCAGGCATTAAACGCTCTTACAAGCATACTACGCGACTTTAATTCCGATGAAAAGAGGTTATTGGAGCCTCTACTTAAACAACCTGTTACAAACGTTCTGTCTGCCGTACTTGTGGATGCACAGAAGTACCTGGATAACCTGTGGCGAGCAGAGGTTTATGATGTTTTCCGAAAGAGTTTGCAGATGAAATATCCCTTCAGCGAGTTAGGGCAGGACTCTGCTCTTATTGATGTATCAGAGTTCTTTCATCCAAGCGATGGTGTTGTCTGGCGCTTCTACAAAGACCAGCTTCGACAGTTTCTCGTGCCCTCTGGCAGAACCTGGCGGACCAAAACATGGCAGGGACGTGGAATTAGGTTTTCTGATTCTTTCTTCTCGTCCATGAAACGAGTCAGGCGTATTTCTGATAGTTTGTTTCCAAGGGGAAGTATTGATCCCAGGACCGCATTCGAGCTGTATCCTATCCCGACATCAGGGCTTAGTGAAACAATGTTATCTGTGGACGGACAGAGATATCGTTACCGTATGGGGCCGCAGGCATATAAAAAATTTACATGGCCTGGCGAAGCGGTATCGGCCGGAGCAAAGATATCTATTACTGATGAAAGAAGCGGTCTGAGGAAGGAAAAATCTTTTGAAGGCAGGTGGGGTTTTTTCAGACTGCTGGATGCCGGAAAAGTAGCGGCCAGAAGCTCTACAGTCTATCGACTGGAATGGATTTTCAATACTGCACGCGGCAGGTATTCGGCAAAGTTTAACCTAAAAGCCTCCAGCTATAAAAACCCATTTGTGCGGGGTCTTTTCGACAACTTCAAGTGTCCAAAGAGAATCAGTCCATAACAAAAAGGGACTGCGTAATCATATTGAATTATATATATTGGATAAGAAAATAATGAATGTTGGATGTTTTGGAAAACTACCTATATATGCAGATTTTATTCGCTATAATGCTGGCGCCGGAGAGGTTAGAATACTTGACCAATGGTTTCAGGAAGGAATTCATTGGTCCAAGCTAAAACTGAGCCCAAAATGGCAAGAAGGCTATGCATCAATGCAGCCCTATTGTTTTTTCCTCACAGAACCCGGGTCAAAATCCGGCCTTTTGGGAGTTTTTGTTCCCGGCATGGACGCTAGCGGACGGCTGTTTCCATTTTCAATTTTCACAATGCTACAATCAGATGATATCCCTTCTAACTTGATGTTCTTGCCGGTCCGGTACCGTAGGTTTCTCGGTCAGGCACAAAAGCTGGCACTGGAGGGATGGAAGGAAATGGATGTCAAGGCCCTGACCGAAGAGGTTGAACGCTTGGGGAACCTGTCTTTTCCAGAACAAACCGAAACTGAATCAGAATACTTAAAATTCAGAGATTCGCTTCCTTCCGAAAAATTCTGGAACAGTACGCATGACAGACATGGGAAACCGCCTGATAGACATGCTCTGATACAAGGACTGGCTGACGTGCTCGTGCCCTTGCGTAATAGTAAATCCGGGTTGAATTATGGGATAGCTCTGCCACTGCCTTATGAACCGGAATTGAAAGAAGTCGGAACAAGCTTGTGGCTTGATGCGGTTTTTAACCTGTTGTGTAGTAGTAGTAATAGTAGTAGCAATAGTGCTGGAAAGAAATCTTATTCATTCTTCTGGAGCTTGGAAGAAAACTCTAATCACGGCATTCTGTTTATTTTTTTCAGCGCTCCTTTGCCTAAGAGTTTTTCGGCATTTATGTATCCGGACCTGGATGAAGATACCATATATGACTTGGGAAAACTGAAACAGAGTATGATCGACAAGTTACACGGCAAGATACAGGGAACAATGAAGGAAATTATCGAAAATCCCGGTTCATCAATGACAGATGTAATTAACGGATTAAAAAAGAGTTGGGCGTAAAAAAAAGA
>VAPH01068291.1_pt1 | contig 11908 bp, 7 predicted proteins | sample 3393861 | NCBI WGS metagenome assembly VAPH01 (sample SAMN08290439, study PRJNA428436) | hydrothermal vent metagenome | isolation source: Deep-sea hydrothermal vent chimney | place: Atlantic Ocean: South-mid Altantic Ridge | reverse complement strand
CACCGAAACGCCGAAATGCGAGCCTACTGATGTTTGACATGCGGGACGACGAACCGGACTACGCTTTTCTTAAAGACGAAGGGGCGCAGGAGCGCAACCGCTACGGCCAGCCCATCGACCTGACCGCCGGGAGCGGCCGACGGGTCTCCCTCAACATCAACGGCGATCCCGGCGTCGGCAAGAGCCCCAACCGCAACAAGCAGCACGGCTTTCATTTCACCGCGGATAACTGCATCGCCTGTCACGCCTGCGAGGCGGCGTGCAGCGAAAAGAACGACCTGCCTGCGCACCTGAGTTTCCGCTCGGTCGGCTACGTCGAAGGGGGAACCTATCCCTCGTTTACGCGCATGAACATTTCCATGGCGTGCAATCACTGCGACGATCCGGTTTGCCTCAAAGGCTGCCCGACCCGGGCTTACACAAAGCATCCCGAATACGGCGCCGTCATCCAGGACCCCGACATCTGCTTCGGATGCGGCTACTGCACCTGGGTCTGCCCGTACAACGCCCCCCAACTCGACCCGGTGGCGGGCCGGGTCGAGAAATGCAACATGTGCGTCGACCGCCTGGAGGTGGGCCTCAAGCCCGCCTGCGTCGCGGCCTGTCTCGGCAATGCGCTCAATTTCGGCGTTATCGAGAACATCCCTGAAAACCGGATCCAGGCCAAAACCCGAATTCCCGGCTTTCCCGATCCCGCCATCACCCACCCGAACATTCGTTTCCAGCAGACAAAACCCCTGCCACGGGATTTAACGCGCACGGATTCCACCCCTGTGAAGTGCCACCGCGATGGAACGGATGAAGACCATCGCCCGGCGGCCGAGTTGAAGACGGGGGCGGGGCGGCGGTGGAGCCTGTCCAAGCTAAGCTCGCGGGAAAATCCCTTGGTGATCTTCACCCTGACCACCCAGGCCGTGATCGGGGCCTTCATCCTGATGTTTCTCGGGTCTCAATTAGGCATCAAGGGCCTGGGCTTAATGGCGGCCCCCGGCCTCTACCTGCCCGCGCTTTTCGCCCTTATCGGTCTGCAGACCTTCGTCCTCTGGCTTTCCACCCAACATCTCGGCAAGCCGCTGCGTTTTTACAGGGGGTTCAACAACCTCCGCCATTCGCCGCTCTCGCGCGAAGCGCTCGGCGTCGCCCTGTTCTTAGGGCTAATGGGCGCGCACGCCGGAAGCCTCCTAATCGAGCCGCTCTTGGGCCCCGCCCTAACCGGGATCATCAGCAAAACAGCGGGCTGGGCGGCCATGGCCTCGGGATTGGCCGGGCTTTATTTCATGCACAGGATTTACCGCGTCAAGGCGCGCCCCTATTGGGACCATTGGCAGGTGTTGACGTCCTTCTTCGGCACCATGGCGAGCCTGGGCGGGGTCTTGACCGCGTTGCTGGGGCTTCCCTTCCTGGTCCTTTCCGGCCTTGAGTTCGCGCCGTTGACGACGGCGATTTCGGGCGTGATCGCCCTTGGATTGGCGGCGGAAGGGATCGGCCTTGTTTTCCACGCCCGCGCCTTGAAAAGGATGGGCGGGGAAGGCGCGGCCTCCCTTGGCCTGCAAACCACCCTCTTCGGCAAGACCTACATCGCGCACAATTTTTTTCTGGCCTGGGCGCTGGTCATGGCCTCCGCGCTCGGCATCGTCGGGTTCCATCCCTGGATAGGGCTTCCCCATATCGCGGTGCTGAGCCTCGCCATTATCGCCAACGCCGTCGTCGGCCGGGCGCTTTTCTACGTTCTCGTCGTCCCGACGACCATGCCCGGCGCGTTTTTCTGGAAGAACAAGGCCTTCGAGGAACACGCCCGCGAGACGGGCTTGGCTGAATTACCGCAAGTCGGCGTGGTTCCGGAAAGCCATTAGAGCATGTCAGGATTGATCACGCTCACGCGATCAATCCGCGTTCAAACGCCACGCAGGCTTACGCTCGCTGTCGCTTAAACCACCCAGGCCGACTGGTAGACCATGAAGGACCCGAGCCCGATGGTGGCCGTTCCGACCGATCCCTTGAGGCTGTTGTAAACCCAGGTCATGGACCGCGCCGCCCGCTTCAAAGGCAGGGCGATGACGACCGACATCAGGGCCATGCCGAGAATGGACCCCAGGCCGAAAAAGGCGATATAGGCCAGCCCCAGCGGGATCGATTGGACCGCTTTCAGGGTCAGCAGCATCAACGCCGCCGACCCGGCCATGCCGTGCATGATGCCGACGAACAGGGCGCGGATCGACAGCCCCCGGCTGTGGCCGTGGAAATGGCGCGTTGGGTCGTGTTGTTTTTCTCCGGTATGGGAATGGGCGTGAAAGTGGACCGCGCCGTCTTCATGCTTGTGGCTGTGAAAGTGAATGCGCTCGCGCACCAGCCGGTAAAGGATATCGACGCCGAGAACGATCAGCATGACGCCGACCGCGAGTTCCAAATAGACGGCCAGCCTTTCCGGCACGGCGGTGTCCAGGAACAGGACCACGGAGCCGAAAACAAACAGGGTAAGGGTATGCCCGACCCCCCACAAAATCCCGAGCGGGACGGTTTCACGAACCGTTTTAACCCGTGTCGCGAGCGTCGCCACGGCGGCCACATGATCGGATTCGACCGCGTGGCGCATGCCGATCAGAAACCCAAGCCCCAGAATAGACAGCATCGCTCCCCCCTAAAAACACTTGCCGATGGAATTGGAAAACCCGGGCGCCATATGACCCCCAATCCTGGGGAAGATCAAGCCCGGATCGCCGGACCTTTCCCATCCATCATCCAATCGTGTCTGGACGAAACGGGTGTCGGTTTTGCAGTATGTAATAAGATAAAGGATCGCAAACCGCAGAACCGGAGACCCACATGTCCAATGGACCGGTATCCGGGGGGCCTCCCCCGGACTACGAGATCAACCCGGCTTCTTACGAGTGGACGGCCCGGTTGATGTCCATCATGGAATCCCGGCTCGGCGTCAAGATCAAGCTGCACCGCCACGACCGCAGCCTCGAGGCCGGCCAGATATTCCTGTTCAATCATTTCGCCCGTTTCGAAACCTTCATTCCGCAATACTTGATCTACAAGGAAACGGGCGTCGCCTGCCGGTCGATCGCGGCGGCGGAGCTATTCGAAGGGAACGATACATTCGCCAACTACCTCATCAGCGTCGGCGGCATCCCCCACAATCATCCCCGCATCCTTCCCTTCCTGGCCGAGGAAATCCTGCGCGGGCGCAAGGTCATCATCTTTCCAGAAGGCGGCATGGTCAAAGACCGCCGCGTCATCGACCGGAAAGGACAATTTCACATCTATTCCCGGACGGCGCACGAACGGCGCAAGCACCATATCGGCGCCGCCGTACTGGCCCTGACGCTCGAATGTTTCAAGCGCGGCATCGTCCGGGTCCATGAAGACGGCGACCGCCAGACCCTGGAGCGATGGGCCGGGACCCTGCATATGGAAAGCGTCGAAGCCCTTGTCGCGGCGGCGGAAAAACCGACCTTGGTGGCGCCGTCGAACATCACTTTTTATCCAATCCGCGTCACCGAGAACGCCCTGCAAAAAGGCGTCGAGCTGTTCAGCAAGGGCATAAGCAAGCGCCTCTACGAGGAACTGTTGATCGAGGGGAACCTTCTGTTGAAGGATACGGACATGGACCTCCGCTTAGGCTCCCCGATCGATCCCGGCAAGGCCTGGCGTTGGTGGCACGACACGTTGTTCGCCCACTTGGCCAGAACCTTCGAGGACCTCGATTCCTTCTTCAATCTAAATCAGGCGAGCGAGGGCATGAGGCAATTCCTGTCCGCGCAAATCCTTCGCAAGCGCACGTTCGTCCTGCGCGACGCCTACATGGAAGGCATGTACCGGGGGGTGACCCTCAACCTGAGCCATCTGGCCTCGCGCATCCTCGTCGATCTGGCCGGACGCGACCGGATGGAAATCGACTGCTGCCTGTTCCACAAGACGCTCTATGTGGCCGTCCGTTACGCCCGTTCGGAACCCTCGATCCATCTTCACCGGAGTCTTAAAAACCCCGACTATTTTATAAATCTGGTCGATGGCCGTTGCGAGGGCCTGGATCAATTTATGAACTCGAAGGCCATCGAAGGCCTGGTCGAAAAGCGCCCCTATCGCTACCACATCCTGCCGAAGCTCTGCGAAGAATCCCGTTTCGATGAAATCAGGCTGGAAAACCTGGTCATGGTCTACGCCAATGAGATGGCGCCCATCCGGGCCGCCCGCGACGCCGTGGAAAAGGCGCTCGCCGAAACGCCCTCGATCGACGCGCAAACCTTCGCCGAGATGAGGTTCGAGGACGAAATCGCCTCCCACGCCTGGCACGCGAAACATTTCTCAAAACCGAAATTCGCCGCCATCAACGACCAGGAAACGGCGACCGAATCCGCCGAACCCTTCTTCCTGCTTCCCGAAGGGGAAAAGGCGAAGAAAACGGGTGTGGTCCTCGTCCACGGGTTCCTCGCCTCGCCCGCGGAAATGCGACCTTTCGCCGATCGGCTCTGCGCCGCGGGATACCCGGTTATGGGCGTGCGCCTCAACGGCCACGGAACCTCGCCCTGGGATTTGCGGAAACGGTCCTGGCGGAACTGGATGGAGCCCATCGGGCGTGGATGCCGCATTCTTTCGGCTTTTAGCGAACGGGTCTGCCTGGTCGGATTTTCCAGCGGCGGTGCGCTCTCGCTTCTACTGGCGGCGGAAGGCGTTTCCAATCTGGCCGGGGTCTGCGCCATTTCTGCGCCGCTGAAGTTCCGCAACAAGAACCTGGTCTTCATTCCCCTGTTGCACGGCCTCAACAAGGTCGTGAGGTGGCTTCCGTCCATGGAAGGGGTCATGCCTTTCCGGGCGAACGCGTCGGAACATCCCCACATCAACTACCGCAACGTCGCCATACGCGGGCTTTATGAACTGCGCCTCATGGCCGAGGAATTGGATGACCGCTTGAAAGACGTCCACTGCCCCACCACCATAATCCAGGGAACCGACGACCATGTGGTGGACCCGGAAAGCGCCGAACTGATCATCTCCAAACTGGGGTCGCCGAACAAGGAACTGCATTGGATCGAGACCGAACGGCACGGCGTTCTCTATGACGACATCGGAGACACCCGCGAGATCACCATGGCCTTCCTCGACTCCCTTTCCGGCTAGAATATCACATTTACGTTACAAACCTGACCTTTACGTTAACTTTATATCGTTTTGTGCTATCATGACGCCTCTTGTTTCGAGGAGGGCTTCATGGCGCCATCGCCGGACCATCCCTGGCTGAAATCTTATCCCGACGACGTGGACTGGAACGCGGTTCCGCCCCTTACCCCCCTGCACGGGATGCTCGATGAAACCGTCGCCCGGTTCGGGGACCGTCCTTTCCTCGATTTTCTAGGAAAAATCTATACCTACGCCGAAGTCGGCGATCTGGTCGGCCGAAGCGCCCAGGGGTTCGCGCTTCTCGGGGTAAACAAGGGCGTCCGCGTCGGCCTCTGCCTTCCTAATTGCCCGGCCTACGTGATTTGCCATTACGCCATCCTCAAGGCCGGCGGCACGGTGGTGAATTACAACCCCCTTTACGTCGAGCGTGAATTGGCGGCCCAGGTGACGTCGTCGAACACCAAGATCATGGTGACCCTGGACCTGAAGGGGCTTTATTCCAAGGTCTCCGCCCTGATCGGCGCGACGAATCTGGAAAGGATCGTCGTCTGCCCCATGAGGGGCATGCTGCCCACGATCAAGGGGGTGTTGTTTTCGGTGCTCAAGCGCGGCGAGGTTTCCGCGATCCCCGAAGACCTTCGCCACGTTCCTTTTTCCCTGTTGGTGAACAACGGCGGCCTGGAAAAACCCGTCGCCGTAAACGCCGGGGATATCGCGGTCCTGCAATACACCGGCGGCACCACGGGCGTCCCGAAAGGGGCGGCCCTGACCCAGGCCAATCTGTCGGCCAACGCCTGGCAGGTCCGGTCCTGGTTTCCCGACATCCGGCAAGGACGAGAGACAATCCTCGCCGTGCTGCCTTTCTTCCACGTCTTCGGGATGACCGCCGTCATGAACGCGGGCGTCGCTGCGGGCGCACGTATTATCCTGTTGCCCCGTTTCGACGTCCTCGAGGCGCTAAAGGCGATCGAGGCCAAAAAGCCCACCCTGTTCCCCGGCGTCCCGTCGATATTTTCAGCCATCAACGAATGCCCGCAAACCAAGCGTTACGACCTGACGTCGATAAAATTTTGCCTCTCGGGCGGCGCGCCGCTGGCCCTGGCCACCAAGCGTAAGTTCGAAGAAACGACCGGCTGCGTCCTGGTCGAAGGCTACGGCCTGAGCGAAACGTCTCCCGTGGTCACCTGCACTCCCATCGAAGGGGTTCACAAAGACGGCTCCTGCGGGTTGCCGCTGCCGGGCACGGTCATCGAGATCCGCTCGCCGGACGACCCCGAAAAAATTCTGCCCATGGGCGAAACGGGCGAGGTCCACGTCACCGGCCCCCAAGTCATGGCCGGATACTGGAACGGAACGGAAATAGAGCCCGGCCCCCTCATCGGGAACCGGTTGCGGACGGGCGACCTGGGATACCTGGACGAGGACGGATATCTGTTTCTCATGGACCGCATGAAAGACGTGATTATCTGCAACGGCTACAACGTCTATCCCCGGATGATCGAAGAAGCCATCCACTTGCACCGGGCGGTCGAGGAGGCGGCCGTCATCGGCGTTCCCGACAAACGGCGCGGAGAAGTCCCCAAGGCCTTCGTCAAGCTGCGCGCCGGGGAAAATTTAAGCGAAGAAGACCTCTCCCGATTCCTCGAAGACAAGCTTTCCCCCGTGGAAAGACCCCGCTTCATCGAGTTCCGCGACGCCCTGCCTAAAACCCTGATCGGGAAACCGTCCAAGAAACACCTGACGGAAGGCCCCCATGAATAAAGACAAGCTTTTCAGTATTTCCGAAATCGCCCGCGAGACCGACGTCACGCCCCGGACCATCCGTTTCTATGAAAGCAAGGGATTGATAACCCCGCGACGGGCCGGAAACACGCGCGTTTACACCCCCCGGGACAAGACCCGGATGACGCTGATCCTTCGCGGAAAACGCTTAGGCTTCTCCCTGGCCGAGATCAAGGAGTACCTGGACCTCTACGACCACGACACGGAACATTTCGAACAGACCCAGCATCTCCTGGTCAGAGTCCGCCGCCGGATATCGGACCTGGAACACCAAAGCCGCGACTTAAAGGCGGCCTTGAAGGAACTCGGGGATATTGAGAACCAAGCCGTCCAGGCCATTGACATCAATGAAAGGAAGGCCTCGTCATGAATAAAGCGGTCATCGCCGGATATGTCCGGTCTCCCTTTACCTTCGCCCACAAGGGCGGGCTGGCCAAGGTCCGCCCCGACGACCTGGCCGCCCTGGTCGTTCGCGCCCTGATTGAGCGAAGCGGCGTTCCGGGCGAGGAAATCGAAGACCTGATCCTGGGCTGCGCCTTCCCGGAAGGCGAACAGGGTTTCAACGTCGCCCGCCTGACGGGATTCCTCGCCGAACTGCCCCTCTCGGTCACCGGGGTCACGGTCAACCGGTTCTGCGGGTCTTCCATGCAGGCCATTCACATGGCCGCGGGCGCCATCGCCATGAATGCCGGCGAGGCGTTCATCTGCGCCGGCGTCGAGTCCATGACCCGCGTGCCGCTCACCGGCTTCAACCCCATGCCCAACCCCGGTTTGTTCGAGCGCTATCCCCAGGCCTACATGGCCATGGGCGAGACCGCCGAGAACGTGGCGCGCAAATTCTCCATCTCGCGCCAGGACCAGGAAGCCTTCGCCGTTTACAGCCACGCCAAGGCCGCCGCCGCGCAGGCCGGAGGCCGCCTGGATGCGGAAATCGTCCCGGTCCCGGCGAAAGAAGGCCCGGTCTTGAAAGACGGCTGCATCCGGCCCGAAAGCTCGCCCGAAGGGCTGGCCGGGTTGAACCCCGCCTTCCTCGAAGGCGGGACGGTGACGGCGGCGACGGCGTCTCCGCTGACCGACGGGGCGAGCGCGGCCCTGGTCTGTTCGGAAGACTTCGCCGAACGCCACGGCCTTGCCCCCCTGGCGCGCATCAAAAGCATCGCCACGTCGGGCTGCGCGCCTGAAACCATGGGCATGGGCCCCGTGGCCTCGACCCGCAAGGCGCTGGAAAGGGCGGGACTGACCCTTAATGATTTGGACCTGGTCGAAATGAACGAGGCTTTTGCTTCCCAAGCCGTCGCCTGCATCCGCGAACTGGGCCTGCCCGCCGACATCGTCAATCTCGACGGCGGAGCCATCGCGCTCGGCCATCCCCTGGGCGCGACGGGGGCGCGGATTACGGCCAAGGCCGCCTCGTTGCTAAAACGCACAGGCGGGTCTTACGCGCTCGCCACCCAATGCATCGGCGGCGGCCAGGGGATCGCCACCATACTGGAGGCCGTTTAATGTCCGGGATCGACAAGGTCTGCGTCATCGGGGCCGGGGTCATGGGCGCGGGCATCGCCGCCCATGTGGCCAACGCGGGCGTCCCGGTGGTCCTGCTCGACATCGCGCCTTCGGGGGCCCAAGACCGCGACGCCATTGCAAAGGGCGCAATCGGGAAACTGCTGGGGGCCGATCCCGCGCCGTTCATGCACCCCCGCAACGCCAAGCTGATAACGCCGGGCAATACCGAAGACCACATGGACCTGCTCGGGCAATGCGACTGGATCGTCGAAGCCGTCATCGAGAACCTGGAAATAAAAAGCGCCCTTTACGCCCGCATCGACGAACACCGCAAACCCGGCGCCATCGTCTCGTCGAACACCTCGACCCTGCCGCTCTCAAAGCTGACCGAAGGCATGGCCGACGGCCTGGCCAAGGACTTTTTAATCACCCATTTCTTCAACCCGCCCCGCTACATGGCCCTTCTCGAAATCGTGACCGGGGACAAGACCAGGCAGGAGGTGACCGACGCCGTTTCGGACTTCGCCGACCGCATGCTGGGCAAGGGCGTGATCAAAGCCAAGGACCGACCGGGGTTTATCGCCAACCGCATCGGCGCCTACTGGCTGCAATGCGCGGTTATCGAAGCCATGGACGGGGGCCTGTGCGTCGAAGAAGCAGACGCCGCCATCGGGCGGCCCTTGGGAATCCCCAAAACCGGCGTGTTCGGGCTTCTCGACCTGGTCGGCCTCGACCTCATGCCCCATGTGCTCGCCAGCCTCGGCGAGGCCCTTCCCGATAGCGACGATTTCCACCAGGTCCGCCGGGAACCGGAACTGTTCAAGAAAATGATCGCCGAAGGTTATACGGGACGGAAAGGCAAGGGCGGGTTCTATCGCCTGAATACCGCGTCGGGGGAAAGGATCAAGGAAGCCATCGATTTAAAGACCGGAAACTACCGCACCGCTTTCAAGCCCAAATTTTCCAGCATCAAGAAGGCGCGGAAGAAGGGGCTGCGCGCGCTCTTCGAACACGGGGACAAGGCAAGCGCCTACGCCCGGACCGTCATGTTCAAGACGCTGGCTTACGCCGCCGCCGTCGCGCCCGAAATTTCCGAAAACATCGCCGCGCTCGATCAGGCCATGCGCTTGGGCTACAACTGGAAGCGCGGCCCGTTCCAGATGATCGACGAGGTCGGCGCAAGCTGGCTCGGCCAAAATCTTAAGAAAGACGGCGTCGCCGTCCCCGAATTGCTTTCCCGGGTCGGGGACGGAAGCTTCTATCGTATCAAAAACGGTCGGGAGCAGTATTTCACGTTTGCCGGGGATTACGCCGACGTTCCCCGCCCGCCCGGCGCGATCACCCTGACCGACATCAAACGGGTGCGCAAACCTTTCGCAAAGAACGGCTCGGCCAGCCTCTGGGACATCGGGGACGGAGTCGCCTGCCTGGAGTTTCATTCCAAGATGAACGCCATCGGGCCGGGGACCCTGAAAATGATCGAGACCGCCGTCCGAACCCTTACCCATCGAGGCTTCAAGGCGCTGGTCATCCACAACGAAGGGACCAATTTTTCGGTCGGGGCGAATTTGGGCCTGGTGCTCGTCGTGGCGATGTTCCGGGCCTGGTTCATCATCGACTGGTTTATCGAAAAGGGCCAAAAGGCCTACATGGGCCTGAAATTCGCCCCCTTCCCCGTGGTCGGCGCGCCGTCGGGCATGGCCTTGGGCGGAGGGTGCGAAATCCTGCTCCATTGCGACGCCGTCCAGGCCCACGCAGAGACCTATATGGGTCTGGTCGAGGCGGGCGTCGGCATCGTGCCCGCCTGGGGCGGCTGCAAGGAATTGCTGATGCGGTGGAGCCGCGACAAAAAACGTCCGGGCGGCCCCATGCCGCCGGTCATCAAGACTTTCGAGACCATCGGGCTGGCCAAGGTCGCCAAGTCCGCCGAAGAAGCCCGCGACCTGATGTTCATCGGTCCCAAAGACGCCATCACCATGAACCGGGACCGCCTGCTTTCGGACGCCAAGGCCAAGGCGCTGGAGTTGGCCGAGGGCTATTCCCCGCCGCAAATTCAGGAGATCTCCCTGCCGGGGCCGACGGCCCGAGCCGCCATCGAGATGGCGGTCGAGAGTTTTCGCACGTCGGGCAAGGCGACCGCGCACGATGTCGTCGTGTCGGGCCAACTGGCCCATGTGCTCAGCGGCGGAGAAACCGACATCACCGAAACGCTGGGCGAAGACGACATCCTGGCCCTGGAACGCGAAGCCATCGGCAAACTGGCCCGCCACCCCCAGACCCTGGCCCGGATGCGCCATATGCTCAAAACGGGCAAACCCTTGAGGAATTAAGCCATGTCCATACTCCTTCTCGTCCTCGCCTTTCTGTTCTTCATCTTCCTGCTCTATCTGGGCCACGGCTTCAGGGCCTGGATCCTGGCCGCGGTGACGGTTCTGGCGGCCTGGACCTTAAGCGGCGTCGAACAGCAAAACGTCTTTTTCGCCGTTACCGCCCTTCTCGCCCTCGCCGCCGCCCTGTTCGGGATCGTCCCCTTGCGCCGGACCGTGATCTCGCGCCCCATAATGAAGCTGATCGGCCCCATGCTGCCCAAGATGGGCGAAACGGAACGGGTCGCGCTCGAGGCCGGAACGGTCTGGTGGGACGGGGATTTGTTTTCCGGCGCGCCCGACTGGAAAAAGCTGCTGGCCTTCAAACCCAAGCCCCTAAGCGAAGAGGAACGCGCCTTCCTCGACGGCCCCGTCGAAGACCTTTGCGCCATGCTGGACGGCTGGGAGACCACAAAACGCCGGGACCTGTCCCCGGAAGTCTGGGCCACCCTGAAGGAAAAACGCTTTCTCGGCATGATTACGCCGAAGGAATACGGGGGCTTGGGTTTTTCGGCCATCGCGCATTCGGCCGTGGTGACGAAAATCGCCAGCCGCAATGCATCGGCGGCCGTGACGGTGATGGTGCCCAACTCGCTCGGACCCGCCGAACTCCTGCTCCATTACGGAACCGAGGCGCAAAAGAACCATTACCTGCCCCGGCTGGCGGCAGGCGAGGAAATTCCCTGCTTCGCGCTCACCGAACCGGGCGCGGGCAGCGACGCGGCGGCGGCGCAAAGCAACGCCGTCGTCTGCCGGGGACCCTACGGCGGTAAGGAGGTCCTGGGGCTCCGCCTCAATTGGAACAAGCGCTACATCACCCTTGCCCCGGTGGCGACCCTCATCGGCCTGGCCGTGCGCCTTTACGACCCCGAAGGCTTGCTCGGCGATGAAAAAGACCTGGGCATCACCTGCGTCCTCGTTCCCCGCGACCTGCCGGGAATAGAGATCGGCGACCGCCACGACCCCCTAAACATCCCCTTCCAGAACGGCCCGACGAGGGGGACCGACGTTTTTGTGCCCCTCGACGCCATCATCGGCGGGCGGGACGGCGCGGGCCAGGGCTGGCGGATGCTCATGGAATCGCTCGCCGCCGGACGGTCGATCTCGCTGCCTTCGCTTTCGGTCGGGGCCGT
>VAPH01016278.1_pt1 | contig 11954 bp, 10 predicted proteins | sample 3393861 | NCBI WGS metagenome assembly VAPH01 (sample SAMN08290439, study PRJNA428436) | hydrothermal vent metagenome | isolation source: Deep-sea hydrothermal vent chimney | place: Atlantic Ocean: South-mid Altantic Ridge | reverse complement strand
TCGATGATAGTGGAGTGTCCGGAGGCAAAAGCTAAGTCTGTAGCCAAGCAGCTTTCTAAAATCATGGAAGATGCCTACAAACTGGAAGTTAAACTTAAGGTCGACACCGCAGTTGGAAAAAACTGGGGCGAAATTTAACACAGTCTGATGATAAAAGCATTAATCTTTGATTTTTATGGCGTCATATACAGCAATCTTGACTGGGAAGTTATAGATCAGCGAATCAAAACTGATGAACAAAAGGCCGTTGAGTTTAAAAAATTAGTCCAAAAGGCTAATGTTGGCAGCGTGGACAACACAAAACTACTAGAGGGGATTAGCAAGCTGGCAGACGACACAATGTATCCAGAAAACTTAGCAGTTAATTTTGAACCCAGTATTAACTATTCGGCTCTTGGTTTGATTGAAAATCTTAAGATTAAATACAAAACTGGACTTCTTTCAAATGGTGGTCGCGCGAATATCGACGAAGTGTTGAACGATGTTGGCGGGGCAGGCAAATACTTTAACGTAGTGATGTCGTCCTCTGACACGAGCTACATTAAGCCTGCCAAAGAAGCATTCTTGAACATGTCTGAACTATTGGGTAGTGAGCCAAATGAAACCTTGGTCATTGATGATAGCTATCGGCATATTCAAGGCGCCGATACTGCTGGCCTGAAAACAATTAGGTTTGTTGACATGGAACAGCTACGGTCAGAGTTGAATCGATTCGGAATCTTCTAAGATGCCAGAGCTACCAGAGGTAGAAACAGTTAGACGAGGACTGGACACGTATTTAAGAGGCCATAGAATACTTAAATACGAAGTTCTTCGGCATAAATCCTTTCCAAACGATGAGACTCTGGCAAGGGAGTTTTTAGTTGGTGCAACTGTTATTCGGGTGAGGAGACGTGCGAAGCTTTTGCTTGTTGAACTAAGCACTAATTATACGCTCGTGGTTCATTTAAAAATGACCGGCCAGCTAGTCTATAGAGCAAAAAATGGTCAGAAGTTTGGCGCTGGTCATCCAAACAACAGCCTGGTGGCCTCCCTTCCCGACAAGACGACCAGAGTTATCATTACGCTAGACGATGCGATGTTATTCTTTAACGATCAACGTGTTTTTGGCTGGATGAAACTCGTTGCTTCGCCAGAAGTAGAACAACTTGAATTCATAAAGAAACTTGGTCCGGAACCACTAACGAAAACTTTTACAGACGCGGTGTTCATTGAACGAGTTAGACGCAGAAAAAAGAGCCGTATTAAGTCCGTTATTTTAGATCAAACAGTGTTGGCTGGAGTGGGCAATATTTATGCTGACGAGGCGCTTTGGTACGCCAAAATTCATCCAGAAAGCAGAGTTGAGGATATCGGCGACAATGAACTAAAAGCCCTGCGCAAAGCTATTATAAAAGTTTTAAAACTAGGGTTAAGTAGTGGTGGCTCAACGGACAGAAATTACGTCGACGCCCAGGGACAAAAGGGTAGTTACTTGCTATTCGCAAAAGTGTTTAGGCGTGAAAACCAGGCTTGTGAAAGATGTGGCGATGAGATTAGGAAGATTAAAGTTGTCGGTAGAGGAACGCATGTTTGTAATTCTTGCCAAAAACCACCAAAAACAGCTTAAGCAATTTCATTTAGAGGTCGAAGGCAATACAATACCTGTGATATGTCGGTGATGCTTATATATGGGGAAAACGATTATGCGGCGAATGAGTTTTACGTCAAAACTCTTGCTGAGTTTGTAAATAATAATTCCAAACAGTCGCTGAGAATTTTCGATGGCGAGAACGCGACAGCCTACGATGTTGAGCAGGCGCTAAGTTCGCAGTCGCTTTTTAGTGTCGGAAGTGAAATGGTGTCCATCAAGCGTCTTGGTTCAAACGCTGAACTCAAAGACAGGCTAGTTGAACTTGTCGAGACTTTACCGGCCGAAACAGAACTCGTTATCTATGAGCCCAAAATCGATAAACGTTCGAAGTTGTATAAAAAATTGAAAAAGGGCGGCTTGATTAAAGAGTTCACGAACCTTAGTGAGCCGAGTTTGTTGAATTGGGTTAAAGACCAGGTAGCTAGGCGAGGTGGTCAGCTTGAAGCAGGTTGCGCCAAGGCACTCGTAGATAGGGCCAAGGGAAATCAAGTGCGGCTTAGAAACGAGATAGAAAAACTGTTGAACTACGACAAGACTATTTCGCTAGAGTCAGTGTCATTATTAGTCGACAAAACTCCAGACGATAATATTTTTGATTTATTAGATTGCGTTGCGCGCGGCGACCGGCAAGGCGCCCTAAAAAAATACCAAGAATTGAGCGCTGCACAGGTAGAAGGCCACTATATATTAGTGATGATTTGTTGGCAGATGGCAAATTTCATAGCTCTCAAAGCAGGCGATAAACGATCCGATAGCGAAGTGGCATCTAAGCTTGGAATGAACCCATATGCAGTGCGTAGATCTAAACAGTCGCTTAGAGCGATCTCAAAAATTCAACTTAAATCCATGACGCAAAAGGTGATTGACGCGGATCTTAGGCTGAAAACAACCTCCATAGACGCAGACTTGTTAGTCAAACAGCTGATATCAACACTTTGATTAGGTTTTATGCACGCTTTGAGTGCTTGCGCCACGAATAGACTTGCTGAGCCAAAAAGGTGAACAAAATCTTGAATTAAACTTGAGATGTAAGCCCTAAGGTTCCCGAATGCTAACCTAAGAGGTTAATTATTTTTTAGTTGGGGTTTTCTTGGTCGTAGTTTTTTTAGTTTTTGAAGTTGAAATACTTTTAACCAAGGTAGAGTAATAAGATTTTTTACGAGCTGCCTTATTCTTATGTATCAGGTTCTTTTTTACAGCTGTGTCGTAGGCGCCGTAAACATTTGCTAGTAATTCATCTAAGTTTTTCGTGGCTTTAGCTGCAACGCCAGCTTCGAGGGCTTTAGTGTTGTCACGCAGATTACGTTTGGTCTGTGCGTTTCGCGCCTGGCGCTTATTGGCTTGTTTAACTCTCTTTGCAGCGGATTTTATGATAGGCATCGTAAACGGGAACTCCATTAATCAATTATTGAATCGGTGGGCTACTATAGCTGATTTGTTACCAGTGGTCAACAGATGTGTCGCAATTTACCGTAATCGATGGAAGTCGCGTGGAAGATAAAAAATTACATAATTTTGCTTGACCTACATCTGTTATTGTGCTAACGTTAATCACACAAACACCATTAAAATAAAAAAACCAAAATGACATACGAAGAAGAAGAAGACATTATTGCGGAAGTTCTAGACAGGTCTAGAACCTTAGTTAAAGGCCTATTAGAAGACACAGCTTAAAGGCATATCTTTTATGGATCAGAGCGCAAAACAACAAGCCGTAGAGAGCATCAAACAGGCCACTAATGTATTGGTGACTGTTAGCTCTAATCCCTCAGTAGATCAATTATCGGCTGCTTTAGGGCTGACTCTTATGTTGTCGAAACTTGAGAAACACGCGACAGCAGTCTTCAGTGGTCAAGTTCCTGAAGCAATTAAGTTTCTTGAGCCGGACAAAACTCTAGAAAACAATGTTGATAGTCTGCGCGATTTTATTATTGCACTAGACAAAGAGAAGGCAGATAAGCTCAGATACAAAGTAGAAGACGATGTCGTCAGAATTTTTATTACGCCGTATCGAACGAAAATAACCAAAGATGATTTTCAATTCTCACAAGGGGATTTCAACGTCGATGTAGTTGTTGCTTTAGGTGTAGAGGAGCGTGAAGACTTGGACAATTCCATTAAAGCTCATGGACGAATCTTACACGACTCAACTGTAGTAACAGTGAACGCTGGTCCAAACACAAGCAAGCTAGGCACGACCAATTGGTCAGACAATGCAGCCAGTTCGCTTTGTGAGATGCTGGTTAGCGTTAGTGAATCATTTGGGTCGGGCTTGCTAGATCAGCAAATAAGCACAGCTTATTTGACCGGCATTGTCGCCGCGACAGAGAGATTTAGCAACAACAAAACCTCACCGAAAGTCATGACAATGTCTGCACAACTAATGGCAGCTGGCGCCAATCAACAACTGATAGCGAACGAACTAAGACTAGGTGTAAATGTTGCCAAACAACCAGAAAATGAAGTAAAAATAAGTAAAAATCCAAAAGTTGAAGCGTCAGAAGAACTAAGTAATGAAGTAGATTTAAGGTCAAAACCGAGCCAATTGCCCATCCCACCATCTTTGCCGCCTGTTCCTGGTAAAATGACGCCACCGTTACAGCCTCAACCTAGACCTCAGCCTAAACCGTCAATTCCAACTCAATCTGAAGCGGAGCAATCGCATAAATCACTCAAAGACCTAGAGGGTGAAATTGCTGCAATAAGCGGTAGCGTGAAAGCACCTCCTGAGCCAGTTGCGACGACCGAAGAGCTGTCTTTACCAAGCACGATGCCTCCGGAACCAAAAATTATCAAGCCAACAAACCTGCCGACATCGCCTGAAACACCAGGGATTAATGACGTAAAAGGGCAGAGCGGCGCTCTAAGTAGGGAGACTAAGCCGACTATGGGTGGCACATTCAATGCCACAGCATCAGACGCGCACGATGAAACAGAGAAACAGCTGCGAAAAGATTCCAAGAGCGAAATTCTGCACCACAACGACAAAGGGGCGGCTGAAGAGGCTAATTCCACGGCGCATTCTGCCCCCATCCAACCAGAACACACGTATTTACAAGAGAATGAAGCAGGCGCTGCCAGTGTCGACGCCGCTAGAGATGCAGTAAACAACGCCGTAAACAGTCAGCCATTTAATGCATCGAACAATCCAGCCGCCAATGTTGGCTCGCAAGACCTACCCCTAGAAGGTCAATCACAACAGATCAATATTGACGATAATGGCATGGTTAGTATGCCTGGCGCCCCAGGCCAACCAGCCGAAGAGCCGGACACACCTACTATTCTTTAGCAATGGATCAGCTAAAACCCAGTGGCCTACTACTAATCGATAAACCTATAGATTGGACTTCGTTTGACGTTGTAAACAAGGTTCGATTTGAGCTTGCTAGACAGTTGGATGTTAAACCAAAAGCAATAAAAGTTGGTCACAGCGGCACTCTAGATCCGAAAGCATCTGGTTTGCTCGTTTTGGCAGTAGGTTCGACCACAAAACAACTAGAAAAGTTAATCAAACAAGACAAAACCTATGAAGTCGGGGCGACACTAGGTTCAGTAAGCACTACTGGTGATAGCGAAGGAGATATTTCGGTGAATCAATCAACCGAAGCGTCTTCCGAAAAGGCCGTAAAGGAGTGCACGGAAGGCTTTGTTGGTGTCATAGAGCAAAAGCCACATCGTTTCTCGGCGATCAAAGTAGACGGAGTCAGAGCCTACAAACTAGCAAGGAGCGGAAAAGAAGTTAACCTTATGCCGCGACAAGTGACTATATATTCGCTCGACAAATTGAAATACAATTGGCCGCAGTTGAATTTTGACGTCAAAGTGTCCAGCGGAACATATATACGATCTTTAGTTGAAGATATAGGCCAAAAACTGGGCGTCGGCGCCTACACGACTAGCTTGAGACGGACACAGATAGGAAACTATAGTCTTCACAATGCCTGCGAGGTGGAAGACATAGATTACGAGACGATAATCGAACGCTTATTACCCCTTGATTTAAAGAGTTAAATTTGGTACAGTTGCAAATCGTATGATTAGCACTGAAGAGAAGACGAAGGTTATCAAAGACCTGCAAAAAGGTAAAAACGACACCGGATCAACAGAGGTCCAGGTTGGTATTTTGACAGCACGTATTGCCGATTTGACTGAACATTTGAAAACCCACAAAAAAGACAATCACTCTAGGCGCGGACTCCTACAGATGGTGGGCAAGCGGAAACGACTCCTCAGTTATTTAAAAGAAAACGATTTCACTGCGCACGAACAGCTTTCCAAAAAGCTAAAACTACGCAGTTAAATACCAGTAGTCGCCCTTTCAACCAAAAAGGTTAGCTAGTAGTATTTAACTACGAATAACAAAGTGAGCAATAAGCGGTAGAGTTTCAGTTAGGTAAGACAAAGTGAGTCTTTTCTGATTGACCCCTGTCTCTTATGGCTCGAAAGGAGAACAATGAGTCAAACTATAAATCCCTTCGGGAAAGATATTATTCGCGTAGAAACTGAGTTCGCGGGGCGTAAGCTCACAATGGAAACTGGGCGTCTTGCGTTTCTGGCACAAGGAGCAGTGATGGTTACTTGTGGCGACACAGTTATCATGGGTGTTGCTGGTGTCTCAGACGACACGCCAAACCTAGGATATTTTCCGCTTTCCATCGACTATGAAGAAAAAATGTATGCAGCTGGGAAAATCTCAGGCAGTCGTTTCATAAAACGAGAAGGTCGCCCTTCTGACGACGCGATATTGACATCAAGATTAATAGATCGACCGATTCGACCTCTGTTTCCCGACAGCTACATGAACGAAGTTCAGGGTATTGCTACTGTGCTTTCCGTTGACAAAGAAGTCAAGCCAGACATCATTGCTATGATTGCTGTTTCAGCTGCACTTAACTTAACGAAAGCTCCTTTCCAGGGGCCGATTGGTAGTATGCGAATCGGTCTTATTGACGACAAGCTGATTGCTAACCCAACCAAAGCTCAAGTGGAAGAGAGTAAACTAGACCTAGTAGTTGCTGGAACGGCTGAAGCGGTGATGATGGTAGAAGCCGGTGCCGATGAAGTTGATGAAGCGAAAATGGTGGAAGCTCTTGAACTTGCTCACAAGGAGATGCAACCAGCTATTGCTCTGCAAATAGAGCTCGCCAAAAAGATGAAGGTTGTCAAAGACGAATACAAAGAACCAGATGTAGACAATACTATTTCTGAAGAAGTCGATAAATTCTTGAATGGTAAACTAGGCGACAAAGTACGCGATAAAAATAAACTAGAGCGCGACGAGAAAGTGGCGACCCTAAAAGAGTCTATGCTTAAAGAATTAGTCGGGGACGACGAAGAAAAAGATGCAGGAGCCTATAAAGAGGCTTTCGGTGCAGCTATAAAGAAAGAACTTAGACGAGCAATTTTAGAAGAAGGCATAAGACCAGATGAGCGCGATGCAACAACGATTCGACCATTGAGCTCAGAGGTGGGAGTGCTGCCCAGTGTTCACGGTTCTTCAATATTTACCCGGGGTTCGACCCAGGCGCTTAACATTGCCACCCTAGCCCCGCTAAGCTACGCACAGATGGTGGACACGATGGAGCGAGACGAGGAAAAAACATTTATTCATCACTATAATATGCCAGGCTTTACGGTTGGTGAAGTTAGACGACCACGCAGTCCGGGGCGACGAGAAATCGGACACGGATATCTGGCAGAGCGAGCAGTCCGACCAATGCTACCTAACACCGAGGATTTTCCATACACGATTCGACTGGTTTCTGAGATGATGACATCTAATGGTTCAACCTCTATGGCCTCGGTTTGTTCTAGCGTGCTCACGCTTATGGATGCAGGTGTACCAATCAAGCGGCCAGTGTCTGGTATCGCCATGGGTCTCATGAGTGATGGCAAAGGGAAAATGGTAGTTCTGTCTGATATTCAGGGTGCAGAAGACTTTGCGGGCGACATGGACTTTAAGGTCGCAGGCTCCCCAAAGGGAATCACAGCCCTTCAGATGGATATTAAAGTAGATGGGCTTAGCACTGAGACGCTTAAAGAGGCTCTTGAGCAGGCTCGCGAAGGACGCATACACATTTTAAAGAGCATGCTGGAGACACTTAGCGGTCCACGCAAAGACTTGGCGCCAACAGCACCAAGAATCATGACTATCGAAGTTCCAGAAGAAAAAGTTCGGGACATCATTGGTAAAGGCGGCGAGATGATTAACAAAATCATCGACGAGACCGGCGCCGAGATCGATATACGCGACGGTGGTATCGTAAATGTCTCTGCAGTCGACAAAAAATCAATCGACGCGGCTATCAAATGGATAAAAGATTTAACAGCCGTTCCAGAAGTAGGTAAGATTTACTCCGGTGAAGTAGTCAAGTTGATGGAGTTTGGAGCGTTTGTACAAATACTTCCAGGCCAGGATGGACTAGTGCACATTTCAGAAATGGGCGAAGGCCGAGTTGAGAAGGTTTCTGATGTAGTTAGCGAAGGCGACAAGGTTGATGTTAAACTATTAGCAATTGACGACCGCGGACGCCTGAATCTCTCAATGAAAGACGTAGCGAAGTAAACTAAATGAAAGGGTTGTACTAACCCCTTGAGTCAAAACAAAGAAGAAGCTTTGAGTCAGCTTGCGGCAGATATTGTTAAAAATAATGTCTGTCCAGAATTGGCCCAATCAGCCAAGCAACTTGTCATGGGCGATGGCAACGTCGACGCAGATGTCCTATTCATTGGTGAAGCTCCTGGAAAGAAGGAGGATGAATCTGGTGTTCCCTTTGTTGGAGCAGCAGGAAAATTCCTAGACGAAATGTTAGCCGAGGCGAATCTAAAACGAGTTGACGTCTACATCACGAACATCGTGAAGTACAGGCCGCCGAATAATCGAGATCCATTGCCGGAGGAAAAAGAGGAGTTTAATCCATATTTGGATAAGCAACTGGAAATTATCGAGCCGAAGATTGTCGTTACACTAGGCAGGCATTCCATGGAGCATTTTCTTCCCGGAATGAAGATTAGTGAAGTGCACGGGCAGCCCAAACGAAAGAAAGGAATAGTCTATTTACCGCTTTATCATCCGGCAGCAGCCCTATATAACGGAGGTCTGCGTCAAACTTTGATAGATGATTTCAAGAAAATTCCAATCATTCTCCAAAAAATTAATTAGTTAACAAATTTAAATCTTTAATAAATATTAGAAAGGTAATATGGAAAAAAAGAACAACAATAACAACAAAGACCCCAGGCAAAGACACGGGGCAAACAAACAATCGAAAAGGAAGAAACCGGACACTTCAGTGGTGGCTGCAACAAACACTCGCCGTGGTGAGGTGTTTAGAGCAGCTCGTCGCAACAGCGACATGGTGAACCAAATGGCTTCACAACACATTGTAGATGTGCCAGTTAACAAGTCTATTTATAATGGCTATAAAGGTCACCAATTTACCACTGGGGATATGAAACGCGCCAACAGGTTGCCCATAACTAAAGAGAAGACACTGAAAGTTATTCCGTTGGGTGGACTCGGCGAAATGGGTATTGGAAAGAATATGGCAGCTCTAGAGTACGGCAACGATATAATCGTTATCGACATGGGTATGCTTTTTCCGGGGGATGATTATCCGGGAATTAACTATATGATCCCAGACATATCGTATCTCGAAGCTAGAAAACACAAGATTCGTGGACACATTTTTACTCATGGACACCTTGATCACATTGGTGCTGCAAAACATATTATAAAAAAATTACCCGCACCGATTTATGGTTCCAAGTTTACACTAGGTATGCTCGAGCGACAGATGTCGGAAGACCCTTCCGGCTATGCGCCGCAGTACAACGTTATGAACCCCGAGAGACACGAGAAAGTGCAACTTGGAGACTCCTTTACTGTTGAGTTGGTAAGAGTAAATCACTCGATTCCTGATGCAACAGCTGTTGTCATACGAACACCAGTTGGTGTGGTCATCGATAGTGGTGATTGGCGGTTCGAAGAGAAACCAGCCGACGGACTCGAGTTTGATTTTGACCGCTTCGAAGAGATTGCCGACAAAGAAGGTGTTTTGCTTTTCATGAACGAAAGTACCAACTGTGAAAACAAAAAACCGATAGAGTTTGGCGAACCCGACATTGCTAACACGTTCGATAAACTGATAGGAAGCGCCGAAGGCAGAATCATAATATCTGCCTTTTCATCACAGATTCATCGAATCCAATCAGTCCTAGACATGTCTAAGAAACACAACCGCAAGGTCGCGTTTGCTGGATATAGTATGCTTCAGAACCTCGAAGTAGCGTTAAGGGCGGGAGTGATTAAAGTCCCTAAGGATACGATAGTCCGCATGGATGACATCATTAAGCTTCCGGACAACAAAATTGTGGTAGTTGGTACTGGTTCGCAGGGTGAACTAAATGCGGTTTTGGCTCGCATGGCTACAGGTTCGCACAGACACATAAAAGTTAAACCCAGTGACACAGTCGTCTTTAGTTCTAACCCTATTCCGGGAAACGAAAAGAACGTCGTAAGAACTGTCGACGGTTTAATGCGAGAAGGCTCGAAAGTCATTGAGAACCGAACCAGAGAACTGGATGGTTGCGGGCCACTTCATATTAGTGGACACGGTAATTACGACGACCATGTAAAGCTTCTTAACATCATTAAGCCTAAATTTTACATGCCTATTCACGGTGAATACCATATGTTGGTTCGCAACGCCGAACTCGCGGTAAAAGACGGGAATGTTAAGCTTGAAAATACGTTCGTTATGGACGGCGGTGATGTGCTTGAGCTTACAGCTAACGACGCAGCCAAGACAGGCCGTATCAAAGTAGGCAGCATTATGATTGATGATTCGGGCAGCGAAGTGTCTGAGGTAGTATTGAAGGATAGATTGCACATGTCTACAGAGGGAATATTTACCGTTATTTTGACTATAGACAAGAAAACCGGACGTCTGGCTTCTAGTCCGGACATAATTTCTCGTGGATTTATCTACCTCAAAGACAGCGAGAAGCTTATGGGTAAGATTCGACAATACCTCAAACAAAAAGCTGCCAAAGCATACAGCAAGGGTGCGCCTAAGGATCTCGACGTTCTAAAGAAAGAGATTCGCGAGGACGTAGCACATATCTTGTTTGATGAAACCAAAGGTACACCCGTTGTCATCTCAGTGGTAAACGAAATTGGTGGTGGCTCACAGCGACCGAAACACAACAATATTAGATCAACAGCATAACCTCTTACTTGTCTTGAGTAAGTCGAGTATAATTTAGAGGCAATGGCAAAGAAAAAATCAAAAAAGAAGTCAGTCAAAGAGCCCAAAGACGACAAGTCTGATCATCAGTTGCCGTCTGGTTTTTGGCCACAAGCGTTGTCGGTTCTTCTAGGACTGATTGTTGCTCCACTTGTCGCACTGGGTCTGGTGCGTATTGGTGGCACACTACCCGTAGCTTTGTCAGATGCGGCGAAGTGGCTCTTCGGTGTTGGAGCTTGGTTTGTGCCGATTATTCTATTCGTAATGGCCTATCGTATTTTCAAGAGCGAGAATAATCGTCTCCAGGCACGTGTCTATTTTGGAATGTTTCTACTACTTAGCTCGATCGGCGCTATAGAAAAAGTCCTAACTTCAAGCGACGGATCTGTAGGCGGTATATTCGGGGATTTAATAGGAGGTGTTATTGGCGGCGTGCTAGTAGAACCTTTGGCAATAATAGTTTTGCTGTTCGTTATCGTCCTGTCGACCTTATTTATATTCAAAGTTTCGTTTAAGGACTTATTGGCAAAGTTTGGAATAGGCAAAGTTACAATAGTGGAAGGTGATTTGTCTGATGTTAAAGCCGAGAGCCAAATTAAAGGCGAGTTCAAGCTAAATGAAGGCGTGCCGATTCAAAAAGGCGGCAAAAAAGAAAAAACCAAGGAACCTAGCGGTAAAGCACTAACAACCCTGGCTGATCCGAATTGGAAGTTGCCAGGACTTGATTTGCTCAATAGCAAACAAGACAAGGCCGACCCAGGAGATATCAAAGGCAATGCTGACATCATCAAGAGCACGCTTCAGGACTTCAATATAGACGTGAATATGGAGGGCGCTAACGTTGGCCCTAAAGTTACTCAGTACACCCTGCAACCACCCAGCGGAGTAAGGCTGTCAAAAATCACAGCACTTGAGAGCAATATAGCACTGAGTTTAGCGGCGTCGTCCATACGTATTGAAGCGCCTATTCCGGGCAAGAAAGCTGTAGGAATTGAAGTGCCGAACGTAAAAGCAGCAACTGTCCGCATGCATTCGCTTCTTAGCTCCAAGCAATGGAGTGCAGAAGGCTCGCC
>VAPH01019418.1_pt1 | contig 11969 bp, 10 predicted proteins | sample 3393861 | NCBI WGS metagenome assembly VAPH01 (sample SAMN08290439, study PRJNA428436) | hydrothermal vent metagenome | isolation source: Deep-sea hydrothermal vent chimney | place: Atlantic Ocean: South-mid Altantic Ridge | reverse complement strand
TTTAAAAAAAGATCGCTATCGGTTTCCGGTAACAGCCTACAATCTAAATACGCAATGGTTTTTGAAGATATATTATTAAAAGAATGGCTATTTGTATGTATATCAGTTAAAGTTATTGTATTAGAAAAAAGCGCAAAAAGACCCGGTTGTTTTCTCAACCTGGGAACAAGTATGGGTTTGAATAATTTTGGATGTTTTAAAACTAATTTTTTAAAACCTTTCTTGTGTTCAGCTAAATGTTTTAAAAAAGATACATTGACATCATTAAATACAGCTTTATTCTTTTTTTTAGTTAATTTATTTAAGGAGGCAATCATTTCCTTGTTCGCATATTCCAATGGTGTTATTGATCCATGCCCGTTTGTCTTGGAATGTAATTCTAACTCCAACCAAAAAGGTCTTTTATGAGCAACTGAGATTCCAAAAATAGGGTGTTTGAATTCACCTCCTATTATGCTTGTCAATTCCGAAGGACCTTCACCAATGACAACAACGGGATTAAGTGTTTCGATGAAATTATCAACCACATAATTTATTCCTCCGGCACATTGATTTTCTTCGCAGGATACCGCTAAAAAAGTAACATTGTATTTGCTGTTTTCCAAATCCTCCATATTTATAAAATGGATCATGCTGGATAGTTGCATCAAAGCAACACCTTTATTGTCAATGGCACCTCTGCCATATATATTATCATTGATAATTTTACCGGAATAGGGGCCGTATACAGATTCGTCAGATTCGGGAATAACATCCAGGTGATTTAAAAAAATAATGTTTGGCTTCTTGGAAGATAACGGGAATATGGAAGCCGCAAAATTGTATTTACCATTTTCATCCCCAAAATCAGCAATGTGCAATCCGTTTTTTTTGCAAATAGATTTTATAAATTCTCCCGCTTCATATTCATTACCGGAAACAGATGGAATCTGAATATATTTTTGCAGAAGATATTCTAAAGAAGTAGACTTGTTTTCAAAGTTTAAAAAATAATTATTAATATATTTTATGGAATAATCAAAGTCTGCATTTTGAGAAAAAACGGTTCCGTAGTATAATAATATGAGTAGCGTAATCTTTCTCATTGGCTGGGATTCGTGTTGAAAAGGGTGTAAATTTAATAAAAATTATTCATATCACTTTTTAAAAATTTCTTTATAAGATATAACAACCTAAATTAAAAAGTTTATTTATAAAGAATTATTTTTCGGATATTTGCAATTATCGAAAAACACGATCGACTCCGATTAATCTAAAACGACAAATGAAACCAAGTATTCCCAAAGGAACCAGAGATTTTTCACCTGTAGAAATTGCAAAGAGAAACTATATTTTTAACCATATTAAAGAGGTGTTTGAAACATTTGGATTTCAGCCAATAGAAACGCCGGCCTTTGAAAATTCGAGTACTTTAATGGGTAAGTACGGTGATGAAGGAGATAGGCTGATATTTAAGATATTAGAATCAGGTGAATATTTTAAGTCATTGGATAGTGAATTTAATAGATATAATGATTTTCACGAACAAGGTTTTTTCTTTTATGAAAAAATTATAAAAAGAGCAAAGGAATTGTTTATAATGACTGAAAATATCACTTCTGAAATTTCTGAGTCTATTAAAGAAAATAGGATAAAATTAGAATTGCAATATGAATTACAAAGGGTTTTAAGCCAAAAAAAATATATCAGTTATCGATTAGACAAAACTGTTGAGCGATATAATTTTTTAGATAAATATATAGAAGATATAAAGCGTAAGTTTGCAGATTTAGCCTATGATAAAGTTTTTTTGGAAGTGGATAATGATGAAATGTTGAATATTTTTTTATTTAATATTTATAAATCTTTTGGATTTAAAGAAACTACAAAGAAAATATCAGAAAAGGCCCTCCGCTACGATCTTACTGTCCCTTTTGCTCGATATGTGGTACAACATCAAAATGATATAGTTTTTCCGTTTAAACGGTATCAAATGCAAGCGGTTTGGAGGGCAGATCGTCCACAAAAGGGTAGGTTCAGAGAATTTTACCAATGCGATGCCGATGTAGTTGGGAGCAAGAGTTTATGGCAGGAAGTTGAATTCGTACAATTGTATGATGCAGTTTTTACCAAAATCGGTCTGACCGATACGGTTATTAAATTAAACAACAGAAAAGTTTTATCGGGAATTGCTGAAATCATAGGAGCAAAAGATAAATTAATCGACTTTACAGTTGCTTTGGATAAGTTAGATAAAATTGGCGCGGAGGGTGTTACCAATGAAATGCTGGCAAAAGGAATAACTGCGGAAGCTATTGAAAAACTACAGCCCTTGTTTGGTTTTAATGGATCGAATGATGAAAAATTAGCACAATTAACTACCATGCTTTCCGGCTCAGAGGAAGGCTTAAATGGAGTAGAGGAGCTAAAATTTGTAATTGAAAATATTGAAAAACTAGGATTACAAAGTGCTGTTTTAGAACTGGATGTGACTTTGGCAAGAGGCTTAAATTATTATACGGGTGCCATATATGAAGTTCAGACCAATAAAGTAAAAATTGGTTCCATTGGAGGAGGAGGTAGGTATGACGACCTGACTGGTATTTTCGGACTGAAAAATATTAGTGGTATTGGTATATCTTTTGGCTTGGACAGGATATATTTGGTATTGGAAGAACTGAATTTATTCCAAAAAGCAGAACTGCCTACACCAAAAGTATTATTTATAAACTTTGGTGAAAAGGAGTCATTTTATTGTTTGCATATCATTAAAGAACTTCGTAAAATGGGTATTAATTCAGAACTTTACCCCGATAATTCTAAATTAAAGAAACAAATGAATTATGCGAATAATCGTCAGATTCCATTTGTAGTTTTGGTTGGAGAACAAGAATTAAAGGATAATAATTGTACCCTAAAGAATATGAAATCCGGCGAACAATTTACATGTAATAAAGATGAATTAATTCGACTAATGTCCAAATAAAATAATATTATTCACAACAATGTTGTATTTTTGCACAATAAAATAACAGGATTATGTTTGAAGGAAAACACGGTAAAATAAGAGAATTGATAGACGAAATAGGTGATAATCACGTGTCTGGTTCTGCGCAAACACCTCTTCGCGATGATGCATTTTGTTTATCTGATACCGAAAAAATACAATCAATTCAAAAAGATTTCACTAATATATTGCATACCTTAGGTATGGATATGAATGACGATAGTTTAAAAGGAACTCCAACCAGAGTTGCAAAAATGTTTGTTAAAGAATTATTCGGAGGTTTAAGCCCTGATAATAAACCAAAACTTTCTACTTTCGAAAACAACTATAAATATGGAGAAATGTTGGTTGAAAAAAATATTACTATTTATTCTACCTGTGAACACCATTTGTTACCAATAGTTGGTAAAGCTCACGTTGCGTACATATCAAATGGTAGGGTAATTGGTTTATCGAAAATGAATCGCATAGTTGATTATTATGCCAAAAGACCTCAGGTGCAAGAAAGATTGACGATGCAAATTGTTCAGGCCTTACAGGAAGCTCTTGGTACTGAGGATGTTGCGTGTATTATTGATGCAAAACATTTATGTGTAAACTCAAGAGGTATAAAAGATATTGCCAGCAGCACGGTAACTTCAGAATATGGTGGAAAGTTTAAAGATAAATCAGTTAAAAGAGAATTGCTTGATTATATCAAATTGAATACAGAATTTGAATAAGAATTCTGAAATAATGTAAAATTAAGGCTATCTGATTAGGGTGGCCTTTTTTATTCATCGGGTGACTTAAAGTCACCCGGTGAATAAACTTATAATTTTTGTAAAAATTTTAATGTGTCTACCCCATCTGCGAAGTCGAATAATTCAGGTTTTTGAGTTTCTCCAAAAGGAATAATACCATCTATATCCTGATTGCCAACAATGCACTGAATTTGATCTTTTTCGATTTCTAGTTTTGATTTTAGATCGTTTAAATTATCGTAATATTCATAAAATAACGAAGCGATAGGCGATGTATAGCTCGTATCCTCTTTTAAAATTAAAAAGCCATTTTCAATCAGTTTAAATTGACTCATTAAGTAAACGGCCTTGTTATAATCGTAATTGTTTTGGTACTTTTTATAGTTGATTATATTATTATATGGAAAAATAGCTTTAAACAAATTATCAAAATCATAATTTTTAGGAACAAATATTTTTGCGACACTTCTGCATCCCAAACCAAAATATCTAAATATATCTTCACCCAACTCTTTTAATTCAGTTTTTGATTCATTTCCGCTAATAATAGCTACCGAATTTCTATTCTGCCTGATGATATTAGGATATTTACCAAAATAGTATTCAAAATACCTGGCTGTATTATTACTTCCCGTTGCAATTATTGCGTCAAATTTGCCTAACTTTTCTTTTGAAAATATAATTTTACCTTTAAATTCCGGTTCTATTTTTTCTAAATATTTGGCGATAAGTGGTAAGAAATGTTGATCGGATGATGACTGTTTTATGAGGATATGATGACCTGAAATTAAAACGGATAAAAAATCATGAAAACCAACCAATGGGATATTTCCTGCCATGATCACTCCAATTTTTTTTGGACTGATACTATTTAAATTATATGATGAGACCCATTTTATTAATTCATTGCTATTTAATAAATTACTCCAATTTTGAAAAGAGTATAAAATATTTTCTTCTGTAAACCACCCGTTAAATTCATAGGCTCTTTTTATTTGCATTCGAAAAGGGTCAAAAAATAAATCGTTCCCTTTAACTTTTTTATCTTTTGTGATTTGTTCAAGTTTAAATTGACCTAAAAATTCACCTAATTTTACAAAAGCATCAATTCTTTTTTCAACTGTCATTTTTGAATGAATTATTAATTGTGTAAATATTATCTTTGCGCTGCAAATTTAACTAAAAATTTCATGGCAATTATTATTACCGATGAATGCATAAATTGTGGTGCTTGTGAGCCTGAGTGTCCGAATACGGCTATTTATGAACCTGCGGAAGAATGGAAATTTGCTGATGGAACCGAGCTTAGGGGAGATATTATTGCACCAAATGGCACAGCATTTGATGCCGATGCAGAACAAGAACCTTTAAATGATGAAGTATATTATATAATTCCTGATAAATGTACCGAGTGTAAAGATTTTCATGATGAGCCTCAATGTGCCGCTGTTTGTCCGGTGGATTGTTGTATCCTTGACGACGACCATACTGAAAGTGAGTCAGAATTATTGTCAAAAAAGAACTTTTTACACAAAAAATAATTAATTAAATTTCATCTTATTACTATGAAAATAGCAATTCTATTTATATTATTATTCTCAACCCTATCGATTTATCCTCAATTTCAAAAAACAGATTCAATTGGTAATTTTTATGTGATTAAAAATAAATTAGTTTGGCAGAAATACTATTATCTGGATGATATTGATGAATTAGACCGGCAATTAAAAAGTAATGATCTGACTAGTAATTTGGATATCTTAAATTTTGGAACCACGGCAATTAGTAGTTTATTAGACATTCCGGGGAATAACCTTCCTTTATATACTAAAAATGGTTTTAAAGCATTTATAGTGATCGATATAATGAACGATAAATACAGGGTAAGCATAAAAGACATCACATTTCCTGATTTTGTAGAAGAACGGTATTATAACGAAATGAGAAATTCCTCTGGTGGAACCCTGGATTATTATATTTTAAGACAAGGTGAAACCATTAAAAGAAACAATGCTGCCCTTAATGTATTAAATAGTTTTGATACTAGTTTTTCGGAAGTATTTGATTATATGGGAACTCCTTTAAAAGAATAAATATAAAAGACAAAAAGAAAAGTGACAAGGGAAAGGGGAAAAGGGAAATGTACGTCCCTGATATATGTTCTTTGATTAAATAATTATGCAAATTCATTCAAAAAGTATGTGGTCACTAGTTGCTAAAATTACCAATGTTTCAACTATTTTTGATAATAAAAACCGGTCAACACTTATTGGTGATGTTCAAAAAGATATAGGATGAAAGATGAAAGACTGTCTTTCCCCACAATGAATTTATCTGCTCAATCAGCGTGAAAAGAGATCAACCCAATTAGAATTAGTATTACACTATTAAATAAAGCGTGCAAACAATTATCAGATTAGTTATTAATTCTTCTAGCTTTGTCCTCAAGAGGAAGTAAACAATTATAAATAAACAAATTAACAGGAGTGTCCACATTTAATTCCAAACCTTGATCTACAATAAAACCGTTAAAGTTTTTTAGTTCGCTGGGTTTACCTTCCATAATATCTCTTTGTAATGAAGATGTTGTATTATAATCTAGTTTATCAATTGTTTTAAATGTTTTTACAATATCAGTCTGAGTCAACGTAATTCCTTTTTTATTTGCAATTTTTAAAATTTCTTCGGCAGTATCCCTCATTTTTAACCTTAAATATTCATTTTCGCGTATTTCTCCTAAAACAGTTCTGGTTAAAGCACCAATACCGCTTATAGTTGTAATGAATAGAAATTTTTGCCATATATCTGCATGAATATCTTTGGAAATCCTATTGGTGAAATTTGCTTTGTCGAAAATTGTTTTCAATCTTTTAACACGCTCTGTAGCTTCATTAGTAATTTCACCAAAGATAATTTCGGGTTCAAATCCAAAATGATTGATAATGCCCGGAGCTTCAATTTTACTTACAATTTTGCACAATCCTGCAATTACATTTTCTGAATTTAATATGGATAATAATACATCAACATTGTTTGCTCCGTTTTGCAAGGGTAAAACAATAGTATTTTCATTTAAATGCGGTTTTATAAGTTTTGCTACATCAGTGATTTGCCATGACTTTATGCCCAAAATAATTAGATCTGTATTTTTAACAGCATCAAAATTATTTGTAGCATCTGGGTAAACTCTAAAATCTCCATTTATACTTTTTATTTGTAATCCATTTTCGTTTATGGCCATAAGGGTTTTACCCCTAACAATAAAACTAATATCATTTCCTGCTTTTGCTAATTTTCCGCCAAAATATCCACCTACACCTCCTGCACCAATAATTACTATTTTCATATTGTCATAAAAATTAAATGATGATAAATTTACTTTATTATTTCGAAAATGATAATTATCATTTTCTGATTGGTCATTATTTTTTAATTTTGTTAAAAATTTAGTATGAAATTCTTTATTACTAAAATAGTATCCATATTCCTTGCTTTTATCGTACTATTTTCTACGATGTCATTTAGTGTAAAATTACACCACTGTCATAAACATCTATATTCCACTTCGATATTTAAAAATGTAAAAACATGTGAGATGAATGTTAAAATGACTTCTTCAAATAAATCTTCTATTGAAGATAATGATGATTGTTGTATCACTGAAACTTATTTAAAAAAAGGAGATAATGAATTAATAAAGACTTCCAATAAGGTAAATTTTGAAACGTTTGTTTTTTTATATACCTATCTGAATGTTTTTGAGGGGCTTGAAAAAAATACGATTCCGTTCTTAAATTATGATCCACCTCTTATATTTAATGATATAATTGTTCTTCACGAAACTTTCCTGATTTGATTATTTACTGATAAATGTTCTGCTGTATCTGTGACGCACAATAGTTAATTTTCTGTGATTCTATATTTCCTTCTTCAGAAATTACTTTTTGCTTCCCTCATTTGAGATATGCAGTTCTGATGTGTACAACCAACGGTATTTGGTAGACAACAAATTAAATATAAATAATAAACATAACTATTAATATAAAGACCTGATGTTAAGAAAAAGGATTTCCCCTTTGAGGGGAGGGAAATTTCAATAATAGAATAATTGTTGGATATTTTCCTTTTTCTTACACAGGCAATAATTAAATTTTTAAATAATTTTATCATGAAAACAAAAATCACAATTTTAAGTTTTGGTATTTTAGTTCTTAGCTATAGTATTGGAAGTTATGGCCAAAATGTACAAGATGAAAGTCTAAATGCAGAAATAAAAGAAAATTTGGCTAAAGAAGCAAAACTGGAGTCAAGTTTCGTATGTTATGTAAACAACAGTTACATGGGTAAGAAACAAATACCTGTTAAAGTAGAAGGGAAAACCTATTATGGTTGTTGCGAAGGCTGTGTTGATAAGCTTAAAAACATTCGGGATATTCGATATGCAACTGATCCATTAACAGGTAAAGAAGTTGATAAGGCAACAGCTTACATTGTTTTAAAACCAAACGGATTTGGAGAAGTATTGTATTTTGAATCAGAAGAGAACTATTTAAAATATTTTTAAATATGCTAGGTATAAAATAATATTGTCAATAGAAGTTTTTCGATAAAGCGCCAAAATATTAATTTACATTGAGAAACTTCTATTGTTTTCGCTAATACAATCTACTATTTTGACTTGTAGATACAAATTTAACCAAAGCAAGGTATTTTACTTTAAATAAATTCTCTTACTTATTTTTTATCAGATATTATTGATTATTTTAATTGCCTCCATATTTATTATATAAAGCTTGATCAAATAATTAATGAACCAAAAAAGCTCATATTTGTACTTAATTTTAAAAGAATAACGGCTTTTAGGGAAAGTTATCTACCAGTTTTTACTTTTCAATCCTTTAGTATTCAGTTACAAATGGTAATCAATCACTTTTGATTGAAAATATTTCAAGTCTTAATTCGTTATTTATTTTATATTGCAATACCATTGCATGTATAATTTGTTTACTTTTGCCGATATTTATGAAATACCTTGTCATCATAATGTCAATTTTTACGATTACCTTATCAGCTATTCCTTGCGATGATGATGTAGTAATTAATACAGGAAATTTGACTGTTATAACTGCTGACTCTCATGATGAAAATCATGAACTGCTTGATTTGTGCTCTCCTTTTTGTACCTGTGTTTGTTGCGCTACTGTTGTAGTTCAACCTACGTTTATTCAAGAAACTTTAATTTCAGAAAATATATATTCTGATATAAATTCTTCTTATTTATTTTCTTATTCAAGTGATTACCTAAGTCGCATTTTTCAACCGCCGCGTGTTTAATTAGTAGTTTCTTTTCACCATATACTATGCGTGTAACTTGGTGATTAACTTTATTCTAATAATTTAAACACTTATATAAAGATGATAAATAAAATCATTAATTTTTCAATTAATAATAAATTCATTATTGGTCTACTTGTTCTTGTACTCATTGGAGTAGGAGTGTATTCAATGTTGAATATAAAATTAGGTTCCGTACCTGATATTACAAATAACCAAGTTCAGGTAATTACGGTTGCTCCCAATTTAGGAACCCAGGATATAGAGCAATTCGTAACCTATCCTATTGAATTAGCGGTGGCCAATTTGCCAAGTGTGATCGAATTACGTTCAGTTTCACGTTTTGGTCTATCAGTGGTAACCATAGTTTTTAAAGATGATATGGGTACCTATTTGCCTAGGCAATTGGTTCAGGAAAAACTTACAGAAATCCTCGAAGATATTCCCGATGGATTTGGAAAACCATTTATGGCACCTATTGCTACAGGATTAGGTGAGATTTACCAATATTCGCTAGTACCTAAAAAAGGGTTTGAACACAAATATTCGCCTTCCGAATTACGTACCATTCAAGACTGGATCGTTAAAAGACAAATGGCTTTAGTGCCTGGTGTCGTAGAAATAAACTCATTTGGTGGAAATGTAAAACAATATGAAATTGCTTTAGATCCAAATAGATTAAATAGTATGGGAGTTAGTATTAACGAAGTTTTTGAAGCATTGGAACAAAACAATTCCAATACCGGAGGTGCGTATATTGAAAAAAATCATCAAGCTAATTTTATTCGTGGAGAAGGTCTTGCAAGAACGATAGAGGATATTGAGAATATAGTAGTTAAAAACAATGAAAATGCACCAATTTTGATAAAGGATGTTGCTGATGCCGTACATTTTGGTTCTGCTGTTCGTTATGGAGCTTTTACTGAAGACGGACAAGAATCGGTAGGAGGACAGGTCTTGATGTTAAAAGGAGAAAATCCCAATGAGGTTATTCAAAACGTACAAAAACGTATTAAAAACATACAAAAATCCTTACCGGAAGGGCTAACAATCAGACCTTTTTTAGACAGGAGTGATCTGATAGCACGTACAACCAGTACTGTTTCCAAAAATCTGATAGAAGGAGCATTAATCGTTGTATTTGTTTTGGTATTTTTATTGGGAAGTATTCGGGGAGGGTTACTTACCGCATCAATTATTCCTCTTTCCTTACTATTTGCTTTTATTTTGATGAAAGCAACAGGTGTATGGGCAAATCTGATGTCACTGGGTGCAATTGATTTCGGAATTATTGTCGATGGTGCTGTAATTATTGTAGAAGGTACGGTACATCATATTCAGGAACGGCTCAAAAAAAATAAAGATGATTTCACTTCTGAAGAAATGGATGTACTTACTTATAAATCGAGTAGTATGATGATGAATTCAGCCTTTTTCGGACAATTAATAATTCTCATTGTATTTACACCAATATTATTCTTAACAGGTGTTGAAGGAAAGATGTTCCGCCCAATGGCATTTACTTTTGGTTTTGCGGTATTAGGAGCCTTGTTACTAGGTTTAACCTACGTACCTGTAATGGCATCCATATTTATGAAACCTACCTCACAAAATAAGCGAACCTGGTTTACCAATGTCGAAGATTGGTTAACTCAATTAAGTGATAAAGTAATGAAAGGCATATTTAAAGTGTATAAACCATTAATTGATGGTGCCTTGAATTTTAGAAAATCGGTTTTAGTTATTGCTGTGCTATTATTTTTGGTTTCAGGCTTTGTCTTTTCAAGAATGGGAGGCGAATTTATTCCAAAATTAGATGAAGGCGATATTGCTATGCAAATTATAATGAAACCGGGAAGCTCGCTATCAGAGTCTATAAAAATATCCGAAGAAGTAGAAAATATTATCAATGCCAAATTTCCCGAAGTAAAAACCATGGTAGGAAGAATTGGAGTTTCGGAAATACCAACAGACCCCATGCCAATGGATATAGCTGATTGTTTTATTATTTTAGAAAAAGATATGGACAAATGGACTTCGGCAAAAACAAAAGAAGAGTTAATAAAAAAAATGCAGAATGAACTAAAAGTAATTGTTGGTGTCAACTTTATTTTTACACAACCCGTTGAATTGCGGTTTAATGAGTTATTAACCGGTGTACGTGAAGATGTTGCTATTAAATTGTACGGTAATGATTTAGATGTACTTGCTATTAAAGCAACTGAAATGGCAGCAATAATTCAAACAGTTGATGGTGCAGCAGATGTACGTGCTGAAGCCACCGATGGACTTCCTCAAATTACAGTAATCTATCAAAGAGAAAAATTAGCAAAATACGGCTTAACTATCAATAAATTAAATAGTTATGTGAGTACTGCTTTTGCCGGTGCAGATGCTGGAATTATTTTTGAAGGTGAAAAACGTTTTGATCTTGTAGTTCGATTTTCAGAACAACACCGAAAAAGTATAGAGGATTTAAAAAATCTTTTCGTGGATTTACCCAATCAAAGTACACAAATTCCTCTTAAAGAATTGGCAAACATCAGTTACAAACCCGGACCTATGCAAATATCTCGTGACAACACTTATCGCAGAGTGTCTGTAGGGGTAAATGTTAGAGGTAGAGATGTAGAGTCTATGGTGGAAGAAGTACAACAAAGATTAGATGCTGAACTAAATTTACCCGATGGTTATTTTATAGAATATGGAGGTTCGTTTGAAAATTTAAAGCGAGCAAAAGATCGTTTGTCTATTGTAGTACCAATAGCCTTATTTTTGATATTTATATTACTGTATTTTGCCTTAAGTTCTGTTTCTCAAGCTACAATGATCTATATGGCTGTACCCTTAGCTGCTATTGGTGGAATTTTTAGTTTAGCCCTTCGGGATATGCCTTTTAGTATATC
>VAPH01027107.1_pt1 | contig 11972 bp, 14 predicted proteins | sample 3393861 | NCBI WGS metagenome assembly VAPH01 (sample SAMN08290439, study PRJNA428436) | hydrothermal vent metagenome | isolation source: Deep-sea hydrothermal vent chimney | place: Atlantic Ocean: South-mid Altantic Ridge | reverse complement strand
GAAGGGTTCAGCTCGGTGTTGCGGCTCTTGACAAGGGCTGGCCATTGCCTGCGAGCCGCGCCTTGATCTGAACCCTTCTTGAAGCCCTGAGTGTCGTCTAAGCAACGTTCGGATTAGTATCTCCGAAATTGCGGGAGTTTGTTGAAATCAAGCAGGAAGGTCTCGACTTGTTTGGCGCAGATTTTGTCATTCTACAGCTTCAACAATCACTAAAGAACGCCAAGGAACAGTGTATAATAATAAGCTATTCGGCAGATCTTTTAAAAAATGTTCATCTAAAAACTGAATTTTCAACCGGCTATATTATCACTTTGTGGAATGACAAATATTTGAACGAGGCGCATCGGTTGCAACCCGAATTCGTGATCTGTAATTTCACTAACATTCCCGCCAACATAAATTATCGTGAATACAGCTGGCAATTGATGCTGTATGAAATCACTGAATACGAACAATTATTTTATTTCGCAAATCTGGGCGTGCAATGGGTAGAAGGCATGGGCCCGGTAAACTGATGAATTGCCTGCGTAATAATAATTTTGATGATCAGGAGTCATCAGATGGTGCATGCTGATTATGATGTAGTGGTCATCGGGGCCGGTATCCAGGGGGCAGGTGTGGCACAAATCTGTGCACTGAATAAGCTTAAAGTTTTGTTACTTGAACAGTTCACTGTAGGCTCGCAAACCTCATCAAGATCCAGCAAGTTGATCCATGGCGGTTTGCGGTATCTTGAAAGCTGGCAATGGGGTCTGGTGCGCGAGTGTTTACGTGAGCGAAAGATTTTACTCGATATAGCGCCTGATCTGGTCAAGCTACTTCCTTTTTATATCCCGGTCTACAAAGAAACTTCGCGCAGGCCGTTAACCATCAGACTAGGACTTAGCCTATATGCATTTCTTGGCGGCTTGTCCAGAGATTGTCGCTTTAGAAAAGTCCCCAGATCTGAGTGGAGCCAGTTGCAGGGTCTGGAAACCCGGAATTTGAAAACCGTATACCAGTATTTTGATGCGCAAACTGACGATATGCTGTTGACCCGGTCAGTGGTTGCTTCTGCTGTGGAGCATGGCGCAGAGTTGATAGAGGACGCGCAATTCATAGGCGCAGATATTTCTGACGAAAAAATAGAACTGAATTACCAGCCGCTATCGAAGCCCGGCAGCTGCAAGAGTTGCACGACCAGGATTATCGTGAATGCAGCCGGCCCCTGGGTCAATCAGGTCATCCAGAAAATTAGCCCTGCACCGTCACAACAGAACGTTGAATTCGTGCAGGGAGCACATATAGTAGTGGACTACCCGCTGGCGAATAAAATATTTTATCTGGAAGCTCCGCAGGACAGGCGAGCAGTTTTTGCCATGCCGTGGAAAGAAAAAACCTTGATGGGTACCACAGAAACGCCGTACTCTGGAGACCCTGCTCGGGTAATACCGTTTGAAGATGAGACCGCCTATCTGAAAGAGGTCTTCAGCAACTACTTCCCGGCATCAACAAGTTCTAAAATTCTTCACAGCTTTGCTGGCATCCGTGTACTGCCTGCCGAGGGAAAGGATTCGTTCAACACCTCACGGGAATCTGTTACTGCATTCGATAATAAAGATAATCCGCGTGTTATCAGTATCTGTGGTGGTAAGTTAACGGCCTATCGCCATGCGGCTGAATTAATCTATAAATCAATCTCTGCTGCTTTGTGTGTACCAGAACATAAGTATGTTAGTAGTAAAAGGATAAAACTGCGGGTGCCCTGAGTGTCGTCTAACCAACGTTCGGATTAGTAAATTCATGATCGAGGTGTCCATTTCATCGATAGCCTGGCTTCTGATATTATGGGGTTTTATTGTCAACATCTTGAGTGAGATTTTTGGTGTAGGGGGTTCTTTAGTGTTATCTAAGTAGAGATGAATATGAATACAAATAAAGCAGAGCTCTTTCCCTGGCCGGTCAGGCTTTCTGGGATATTAGGGCTACTCGGCATAGCGGTGTTCATCTTCTCGCTCATTCTTCTGCATCAGGTGAGCAATGACATCGACTGGCTTCGTGATTTTGTCAGCAACCTGGCCAATGAACCGTATGGCTGGCTTTTTGTCGGAGGTGGCTTTATCCATGGGCTCGGCAATCTGGCCGTTAGTTTTGGCCTGCACCGCGCGCTCAGGCCAGAGAGGCTGCGCGAATGGGCTGTCATTCTGCTCGGCCTGGCAGCTGTAGGTATTTTAGTGGCGACAATGTTCCCTATTGACCCCCAGGGGCAGGAGCGGAGCATAACGGGGCGCGTGCACCTGGCTGCCGCCAGTGCCACGTTTATGTTTGAACTTGGTGCGTTGTTTGTGTTTTCGGTAATATTCGGCCGCCAGCGTCGTTGGCAACACCACCATGTCGTGTCTGTGGCTTTGTCGGTTACTGGAGCCATTGCCCTGGCGGTATTTTTTCTCGCTATTCAGGTCGACGTGGCACCAGGCCTTGCTGAGCGTGCGGCACTGTCTGTTTTCCTTATCTGGGAGGGCTGGATTTGCATTCAATTGATAAGACCTACCAGGCAAAATATGACAGAGTATGAATAATAGTTATTACCCATAGAATTCAACAACATAAGCTAGTTTAAGTAGCATGCTCCCCTTTTTTCGAAAATTCCTTGACCCGTGCCTTACACATATGTTACAGACTTAAAGTGTGATATAAATAGTTTTCAATTGTAGAAATAGCGTAGAGTTACGAGCGAATAGATTCAGGAGGTTGGTTTGGCTAACCTTGCGGACTTACTTTTTCGTGCAGTGGACGGTGTCTTCGCCGTCGACGGCAAGCAGAAGATCATCTTCTGGAATTCCGCTTGTGCCCAGTTACTGGGGATACCAGCCAATGAGGCGATCGGTCGCCAGTGTAGCTCGGTAGTGCGAGGAAAGGATCCAGCAGGACAGCCTTTCTGTGGCGGGGGGTGTTGTATGACCCGCCTGACCCGAGGCGAAAATGTCCCCGGAACGTTTCCACTTCGGACACATGATGGTGACGGGAATGAGTTGCGACTCTCAGTAAACATCGTTCTGGTTCCTTCTCGTTGGAAGGATCGCTGGACATGTGTGCATCTGCTGCACAAAGGGGAGGCTGTGGATGCCCTTGATATGCTGGAGTACAACACATCACAGGGTCGACCAGGCAGCGAGCACAATTCCGATAACAATGGTCGCTCGTATCCTGCTATAGATTCATCACTGACCCCGCGGGAAAACGAGATTCTACAATTGCTGTCGGAGGGTCTTGCCGTTTCAGTAATATCCGATTTATTGAACATCAGTCCCGTGACTGCACGTAACCACATTCAGCATATACAGGCAAAGTTCGGGGTACATAGCCAGGTAGGTACTGTGGCCTATGCATATCGGCACAATCTCGTTGTGTAGCGGGCATTGCAATTAGCAGGGGGGGTCGGCAATGGTAAAAAAAATCGCAGTAGTTGTCAGGGACAGACAGGGTGAGGCACTCAGGATGTCACTGGGACTCACTCTGGTGGACGACATCATCGATGTATATTTTCCTGATGGAAAGTTGGCTGAGACGGAACAGGATATGCTCAATATTGAGTTAATGAAGGAACTGGGGATGAAGATATACTCGAACACTCCGGGGAGCAAGAATATGGAATTCCTTTCTACTGAGGAGATTGCACGTAGGCTGCTTGAGTACGACCACGTTCTACCCTATTGATTTAAACAGACTGCCACCCCTGGATTCAAGGGCACCCTTAAACAAAAATGATGCAAATGCATCATTTCATTCGCCAGCTTCTCATCATAGTATTTTTAGTAGTTTATGTATGCTTGCAAACCAGTTTGTTTGAAAGTTAGAAGATGACATGTGCATCTAAAGGTTTAGTCCATGAAAAAGATGTTAAGGCATGGTCTTCCAGGCAAGCAGATAGTTTAGATGGTTTGTAACTGATTGCGAGGTTGAAGATGAAACTGGGAATCCTGGTAAATACGGATAGACATCTAGAGCACATCCTGGGAATCACGAAGGCAGCTATAAGCAAAAATCATGAGACAAACATCTTCGTTATGGACGAGGGAACAAGGCTATTGAAAAGTGATTTATTTGTTGCGTTAGGGGATCTGCCGGCAGTGTCGATAACTCTTTGCGAGCATAGTGCAAAAAGTTATGGAATTAAAACAGATGATTTATCAAAGGACATCATTTGTGCAAGTCAGTTCAATAACGCAATGATGAACCACTATGCTGACAGGGTGATTGTATTATAGGAACGATAAGTTCGCGATATACAGTTAATAACACACCATGCGCAAGGTGATCGGAGAAATATTATGATAATGCATATTCTGCATATATTAAATGACGGTCCGACAGAATTATCCGATCAAATGACCGATGTGCATGCCAGGGAACACCACACTGAGGTGGTTGACCTGAAAAAAGAGGAAATTTCGTACGAGGATCTTGTTGATAAAATATTTTCCAGTGATCGGGTCATCTCCTGGTAGCAAGGGAGTTTAACTAAGGTCACATATTTTAAATGCGTGGAGTTTGCTTGTCTTATTCGCCAGTAATTCGTATTTGCAAGTAAGTAAAAAAGCAGGAAACATATCACGTTAAACGGGAGTATGTTTGCGGTGAGCGGAACCGGCCTGAGTCATCCTGGAACTTCGTTTCCTCGTTCAGAGGCGGATACCTCGATGTCTGATTCTGACAGCCTCATGACCGTCCTGATTTCCCTGTTGACCCTTACGACATTTCTTGCGCTTTTTGTTCTTCGCTCACTAGATGATAACCGCCTCACCAGTTGGCAATGGGTGTTTGCCAGCAGTGACGTGTTTAACATTTTTATTGTGTTGGCCATCGGTATTTTACTCGCGCATATACTTTCCAGTATCACTCTCCCACTACACAGACCGGCGATATGGCTTTTCATTTCCTCATTTTCCATTTCCGTAGTCTTTTGGGGAGAACCAGAGGTCATAGTGGACGCATCAAGATATTTCGTGCAGGCCAAGTATCTTGAACTGTATGGTATTGGATATTTCCTTAAAGAGTGGGGCAACGACATAGTGGTATGGACGGATTTGCCACTAGTCCCGTTACTCTACGGTCTTGTTTTTAAATTTTTCGGTGAATACAGAACAGGCATCCAGATATTTAACACGATTCTATTTTCCGCTACGGTAGTTCTGACCTACATGACGGGCAAAGTGCTGTGGAATGAAAGGGTTGGTCTATATGGGGGAATGCTGCTGCTCGGTATGCCATATCTGTTTACTCAGGTGCCACTCATGCTGGTGGATGTTCCAGCAATGTTCTTTTTTACCCTCGCTCTGTTTACGACGATCAGGGCCGTCAGGCAAGGTGGTACGGCGCTATTGGTATTGGCATCATTGACGATCGTTTTGGCGATGCTATCCAAGTACTCAGTCTGGTTAATGCTTAGCGTTATCCCTGTCATTTTCCTGTCTCATATTGCATGCGGAAGGAAAGTGATTCTACAACGATTAGCTGTGGTATCACTAGGTGTGGCACTCCTCATTGGCATGCTGATGCTATGGAATTTTAATCTTTTCGCAGAGCAACTGAAGTTTCTGCAAAGCTACCAGGTGCCTGGACTCAAGCGTTGGGGCGAGAGCTTTATATCGACATTCTTCTTTCAGATACACCCCTATATTACGCTGGCAGCATTGTTTTCAATTTATGTAGCCATTAAAAAGAAAGATTCTAAATATGCCATCATTAGTTGGTTGTTGTTACTGGTTGTTGTTCTGGAAATCAAACGAGCGCGATACCTCATTGTGGTATTACCGATGTTGGCATTGATGGCATCTTATGGCATTAGTGAAATTAGAAATGTAAAAATAAGTAAGTTTATTGTTTTGTCTGCTGTTATATCGGGGCTTGTAATAGCGGTCTTCGGTTATCTACCTTTTTTACAAAAGACAAGTGCTGTTAACCTGAGTCAGGCCGGGGGATATTTCGATAGCATTGATGCAGAAGCAATTGAAGTGGTCACGCTTCCACAGTTGAATTCAATTGTTAATCCTGCTGTTTCAGTTCCTGTTCTCGATCTGCTTACACAAAAGAGACTTGTCTATCGCTATGACGAAGACCTCATCCAGAGACCAGGGTCGGTTGAGAAATCATCGTTGAGATTTACCTGGGAATACAAGGATCCTGAGTTTTTTCTTGCCGATACGGCCTCATCTGCTGGTGCATCAAAAAAACGCACGCCGCTAGCAATCATTTTTAGCGACCGCCAGCAAATTATTCCAGCTCGAATAGCCGCGAGGATAGAGGGCTATCGTATGACCAGAGAATTTATGGTTTCTGACCGGGTGTTTAAATACCAGACGATGATACGGGTGTACCAGCCGGTACAGGCCGTTAACAGTAACGACCCGTTAGTTTAAACGCTACAGGAGTTGATGTTATGGAAATGGCATATATTGAAAGAAGAAATCGGATGTGGGCCTTTATCATACTGGGCTTTTTTGCCCTGGTTAGCATTGTGACCTTCGCCTATAACGAGTACTACATTTATCTTTCCATCTACCTGTGGTTTGGTCTGGTTTATGGATTGGCCCTGCAGTACGGCAGATTCTGTTTTTCCTCCGCTTTCCGTGATCTGTTTGCGGTCGGTGTGGCAAGAATGGCGGTTGGAATCACGATCGCCATTGCACTCTTTGCTTTAGTCGCTTCCCTGGTAACTGCGCAGGGATTGAGTACCTTTCATCCTGCACCCTCGGGTATTCACGCAGTCATCGCCGGATTTATTTTCGGAATGGGAATGGTGTTTGCCGGTGGCTGCGCATCAGGTTCTTTGTATAAAACCGGTGAAGGAAATATGAATGCCCTGATTGTAATTTTTTCCATCAGTGTGTCTCAGGCTTTATTCGTCGACGTCGGTGGATGGGCCAATAAACTTGTACCGGAATCATGGCACCATTCTGCAATTGCAAAAGGACTCCCTGAGTCAATAAACGTGGGCGACGGCTGGGTGGATCAGTACCTGGCTGGCTATGTCTGGGATCAGCCGGTAACTACCTTCGCCAAGATGCTGGGCTGGGAAAATGCCTCGGTATTAGGGGCGATCGTGGGTAATTTCCTCATTGGCGTAATATTGCCCTCGGCATTGCTTCTGGGTGTGGTCTATTTCGTCTGGTCACGCAAGGCCTTTGTCAGGAAAATGGCCAAGCAAGGCAAGGATAAATTGACGCTGCTTGATGAAGCGAAGGGCTACTGGGCAATGTTATCAGCCTCCAAACGTACGGCAATCGCCGGCCTGATTATTGGTGTCGCAGCGGGGCTGCACATGCTGGTTCTGCAAGGGGCGCGGGTCAAGTTTGGTGTCCAGAACGCAGGTGCACTGCTGGAGAGAATGGGTTTTGATTATGGTATATCTGTCAATGGAACTGTCTTCGATCCTGGTTACTGGTATGTGACAACGCAGGAGGCGCAATGGGTCGGCTGGATGTTACAGAAGTTTTTCGGTGCTAATTATATGGATAACGTCTTCTTCGGTTACGTCAATGGCATACCTAATCCTGCCATTAACCCAGCGGACTGGATGTCGCTGGCAACCATCGGTGGGGCCGCCATCATGGCGTTGCTGTATAGTGAATTTAAATTTAAAAAGCCCACCCTTGAGCTTGCCACATGGGCAATCATAGGTGGCACCTTGATGGGTATAGGTGCGCGTCTGGCGCTCGGCTGTAACATTGGCGCGTTTTTTATCCGGGTGGCGAATGGCGACCCCTCAGGCTGGTTATTTGGCTTAGGCATGGTTCCCGGTGCGTATGTTGCGGTTAAGTTCTTCAACTGGTGGACCGAGAGAAAAATGGAAAAACAGGGATTTGGCCTGTAATCTTCAGGTCAGCAACTGCTAGCGAAGGAGGTTATTATGTCGATGAAATTCGAACAGTTAAATGAAGGCAATTACCTGTTAGATGTAACCGGGTATATTTGCCCGCATCCACAGATTTACACCAAGAAGGCATTGGAAAGAATCGAACCGGGTGATGTATTACAGGTGATATTCGATAACCCATCTTCCGGGGAGTCGATTTCCACTATGTGTGAAAACACGGGTGATGAAATCCTCGAGAAGAAAAAAGAAGGAGGCGCCTTTATATGGAATATAGAAAAAATTTAATCGGCGTGCCTGGCCGCACGATGAAACGAGGCGGATGCTCAGAAAGGATGTGTAACCATGAAAGGTGATCTTTGGGTGGTGATTGTTGTTACGGTGACGTTCCTTGGATTCCTGATAGGGTACAGTCTTCCTCCACTGGTTGATACAGGCTTGTTGACCGGGAAGGTTGACGAACAGGCTGAGATGACGCGAGAGTTAGGTGAGGACATGGAGCAGTATTATCGTGATTTGCAAAAGGACGAATGAGAATGCCTGAATCTATACGGCAGTGGAAAAAGGAGTAAAGCGTTGAAAAACAACCTCTGGATGTTAATTACACTGGTAGCAGGGCTGCTGGGCTTTCTTGCCGGCTATGGTATATCGTCTTCCACCGGTGTGGAGCCTGGTTTTTTTGAGGCAGTGGAGACCGGTAGTTATGGCGGTGGCGGAGGTGGTGCGAAGGCTACCGAGGGGATCAGCGCGGAAGATCAGGAATACTACCGTAAATTACTGGAAGAATGACATTGACAGGGAACCCGGATCTTACCGATCGTGAGACTAAAGAGGTTATAATTCTCGGTGCTGGTCTCGCAGGTCTTGGTGCCGCATACGCCCTGTCTAATTCCAGTTCAGGAACAGATACTCTTGTTATCGAAGCAGATAAGGCAGTCGGCGGTCTGGCTAAAACGGTTAACTACTGCGGCTTTAAATTCGATTTAGGTGGCCACAGGTTTAAAACAGGTAACAAAAAGACCGAGCATTTAGTCAGGCAGGTCATGCAAGACGAACTGCTTGTTGTCAGGCGTTCAAGCAAGATCCTGTTGCGCGAAAAATATTTTGACTACCCACTGAAACCGCTGAACGCTATTTCTGGTTTTGGCATCCCGACGACTTCAAGAATCATGCTGGACTATGTCGTCGAGCAGATACGAAAACGATTCAGAAATTCGCCAGTTGTTTCGCTTGAAGACTGGGTGGTGCGTAATTTTGGCCGAACCCTGTTCGATATCTATTTCAGGGAATACAGCGAAAAAGTCTGGGGAATAGATTGTAACCGGATTTGCAGTGAGTGGATGGAGCAGCGCATCCAGAAACTTTCACTTGGCAAAGCCATCAGCAAGGCGATATTTTCCTATACTCGCAACAACACAAACGGCGAGCGCACCCTGGCAAGCGAATTTCTCTATCCCGCGCAGGGTATCGGTAGAATTGCAGAGAGACTGGCGGAGGAGATCAAAAAGAGCAGCAGGGTGCTTACCGATTCCCGCATAGTACGGATTGATCATAGTGGCGACAGGATAGAGAGTGTTACTACTCGGGCCGGGCGGGTCGATAGTCAGACCTTCATACACAAAGGCAATGAATTCATATCCAGCATCCCGGTAGCCACACTGGTACAGCTGCTGAAGCCAGGGCCGCCAGCAGATGTGCTTGAAGCGTCTTTAAACCTCAAATATAGAGACCTGGTGATAGTGACCATCATGCTTAACCGGGAAAGGGTAAGCGATCAGACCTGGCTCTATATCCCTGAGCAAAAGATCCCGTTTGGCAGGATTCATGAACCGACAAACTGGAGCAGTAAGATGGCACCGGCAGGCAAAACTTTGCTGGTAACAGAACATTTCTGTTTTCGTGGCGATGACACCTGGGCTGCGAGTGATGAGGGCCTGGCAGAAAGAACGATTACCAGTCTGGTAGCCCTGGGTTTTATCAAAAGGCATGAGGTCATCGACAAGGTCGTCTTACGCATCCCCAGGGCCTATCCGCTGTTTGAAGTGGGTTATCCCGAGCAGCACGAAAAAATATGTAATTATCTTGATCGATTTAGCAACTTGAGACTTATCGGCAGGGGAGGAATGTTCAGGTATTACAACATGGATCATGCCCTGGAGTCGGGTATCGCTGCAGCCGAAGAGATAATGGAGGGGCGTCTTGAAATAACACAACAGCGGGAATCATTTTTCTCGACAGGAACCGATTCATGAAATGTGCATTGATCCATCCGTCGTGGCTACCTGAAGAAATATTCCCTTCCAGAACTGTTTCCTCACAAATAAATTACTGGCAGCCGCTTGGCATTTTGTATGTAGGTGCCAGTCTTCTGAAAGCGGGTCATGAAGTAAAGTTTTTTAACGGCGCATTCATGCCGCATGAAGAACTGATGTGTCGGGTAAAAGAATTTAAACCCGGTTTTACCGGTCTCTATTCGACCAGCTTCGGCTGGCCAAAGGCCATCAAGACAGCGGATGCTATCAAAAATCTTGATAAGAATATATTTACCTGTGTTGGTGGACCCTATCCGATTGCCATGCAGGAGCAGTGTTTAAACAATCAAAGCACTAGTATCGATGCCGTTGTTACCGGTGAGGCGGAGCTGACCATGGTCGAGTTGCTGGCGCGGCTACAGCAGGGGAAAGACCTCGAGGACGTTCGGGGGCTGGTTTTCAAACAGGGTGAGAGGATCATCAAGAACCTGCCGAGGCCATTGACCGAGGATCTGGATACTCTGCCTTTTCCCGCGAGAGAGTTGTTGGGTGATATGGATCGCTATCTTCCACCACCGGCAACCTACAGGAGAAAGCCGGTCACTACCCTTATAAGCTCCAGAGGATGCAACAGAAGGTGTATCTTCTGCTTCCAGATCGACAAAGAAAGGAAAAGTGGAGTCCGGGGCATCCGCTTCCGCAGCGTCGAGAATGTCCTGCAGGAAATAGAACTCTGTCTCAGTCAGGGCTACCGCGAGATCAAGTTCATTGACGACACCTTCGCCGCCGATTATGACCGGGCCATGCAGATATGCCAGCAGATAAAGGCACGGCGGCTTGATTTTACCTGGTTCGCCTCTGCCTGTATTAATCAGGTCGATAAACCCCTGCTACAGGCCATGAAGGATGCCGGTTGCTGGTCCATTCTGTTTGGCGTCGATAGCGGTGTGCAGAAGACCCTCAATGCACTCAGGAAAGGAACCACCCTTGATATGATACGAAGGGATGTCCGTGCAGCAAAAGAAGTCGGACTGAAAGTCAGTACCCCTTTTATATTTGGCGCACCGGGGGAAACTTTTGCAGACGGATTGAAAACCATTGAATTTGCCATCGAGCTGGATGCCGACCTGGCAAACTTCCATGCTCTGACGCCATTTCCAGGTACCTATCTTTACGATAATCTGGATAAATTCGGTACTGTTTACGGCGACCTCACAGACCGGACATATCAGTCGGCCGCTTTCACTCCGTATTCAATGTCCCGTGATGAGATATTAAGTCTTCGCCAGCTGGCATTCAGACGTTTCTATTCCAGACCCGCATTTTTAGTTAGAAGACTGCTGGGAATCAGGAGCCTGAACGACTGCAAAGTCGCGCTCAGCGGGGTGCAGAGCCTGTTCTGGCTCTGGGCAGGCAAGAACCTGTTTCATAGACGAAATGAAGGGGCAGTGATGCCCATAAGCGTTCCAAAAAGATGATCATAGATTTGCTCGGCCAGTATTTATAGCTGCACATACTCCCTGGCCAGGGCCGGATACAGTCTGGGATTGAACAGGATATTGGTAATAAAATAGCATTCGTGTGTGCAATAACATTGCTTGTTATAGATAGAATTCAGCACGGGTCCGGCGCTCTCGGAACGAACGATTTCTTTCATGTTGTAATCAAAGTCTTTAACATTGCCAAAGCTGGTGGTGAGGATTTCGCAGGGATAGACATCCCCGGTTTCTGTCAGCACCAGGTTTAACCTTCCGGCATAACACGGTATATCTCTTTTCTGTGCTAGCAGCGTCTGATGGATCATACGGCGCTGTAAAATATCCTGGGCTGCTTTCAGTCGGGCACCACGAAAGCGGTATATGCTAGAT
>VAPH01019912.1_pt1 | contig 11976 bp, 17 predicted proteins | sample 3393861 | NCBI WGS metagenome assembly VAPH01 (sample SAMN08290439, study PRJNA428436) | hydrothermal vent metagenome | isolation source: Deep-sea hydrothermal vent chimney | place: Atlantic Ocean: South-mid Altantic Ridge | reverse complement strand
GGCTACTGCTGAGAGCTTGGTTTATGCTGGTATGGAACAGGCCGCCAAGAAGCTAAAAGTAGAAGAACCACTGGTAGCGCTCGAGGCAGCCATGAAGAACATTTACCCAGCCATGGAAGTAAAATCCCGACGCGTGGGCGGTGCCAACTACCAAATACCTTTCGAGGTAAAAGGTACTCGCAAGACTCACCTAGCACTGATGTGGTTTGTAGAAGCTGTCCGTTCGCGCAAAGGAAAATCGCTCGACAAGTGCATTGCCGACGAGATTATGGACGCCAACAACAGCACCGGAACCGCGGTCAAAGTCAAAGAAGATGTTCATAAAATGGCCGAGGCCAACCGAGCCTTCGCTCACTTTGCGCGGTACTAACAGATGAGTGTCGAGACCCAAGAACCTAACAGATTCAATACAGGTGAAGAAGCATTTGAGCCACGAATTTCTGACACTGCGACAGCCGAATCGTTAGCAGGCAGGATCACTGCGTTGTTGACTTGCGCGAACTCAACAGTAAGCAATGAGGCATCACGTAGGTTAACACACGAGGCTAGAGAGCTGGCTACTGAGTGGCAGGTACGATTTGCGGCAGACTCAATCCATACACTAGAAGAATTAATACAACAGAACTATACAGGGGAATAAACAATGGCAGACAAAAAATACGAACTCAAAGATGTCCGAAATATTGGAATTATTGCTCATATCGACGCCGGAAAAACTACTGTTACAGAGGGTGTTTTATTTCGTACTGGGAAAAATTACAAAATCGGCGCGGTACATGACGGTGAAGCGACTATGGACTGGATGGAGCAGGAGCAAGAACGGGGAATCACGATTACCTCCGCCGCAACCACCTGTTACTGGCAGGATCACAAAATCAACATTATCGACACACCAGGACACATCGACTTTACCGTAGAGGTTGAGCGCTCATTGCGAGTTCTTGACGGTGCAGTGACGGTTTTCGACGGTAAAATGGGCGTTGAAAGCCAGTCTGAGACTGTTTGGCGTCAAGCTGACAAGTATGGTGTCCCTAGAGTTTGCTTTGTGAACAAGATTAATCAAACAGGTGGAGATTTCTACAAATCTCTAGACTCTATTCACGAGCGACTAACTAAGCACGCCCACCCAATTCACCTGCCAATCGGCTTCGAACAATCCATTAACGGTATTGTTGATCTCGTAACCATGAAGGCCTACACCTACAAAGACTTTACTGACAAAGAAATGGTCGAGGCGGAAGTGCCAGAGGATATGAAAGAAAAAGCACAGCGTTACCGTTCGCTACTTATTGAAGCCGCCGCCGAGCACGACGATGAACTAATCGAAAAATACCTAGAAGAAGGTGAAGAATCGTTAACTGACGAAGAAATCCACCGAGCTATTCGAAAAGCCACTCTTAGCGGCGAGTTCTTTGCTGTATCTGGCGGTGACGGCCGAGGCGTTATTGTGGAACAGCTTTTGACTGCCGTAAACAACTACTTGCCCAGCCCAGTCGACCGAGGTTCTACCTGGGGTACTCACCCAAAGACTGGTGACAAGATTGAACGAAAACCAAGTATCGATGAACCTTTTTCAGCCCTAGCCTTCAAAATAGCTACTGACCCTTTCGTTGGCAAGCTAGCTTTCTTCCGCGTTTATTCTGGTAAGGTCACTGCTGGAAGCTACATCTGGAACTCTTCTACTGCTACCAAAGAACGCGTTGGACGTATTGTTCGAATGCACGCAAATAGTCGAGAAGAGACAGACGAAGTCGAAGCTGGCGACATTGCAGCCATCGTGGGACTTAAAGGCACAACTACTGGCAACACACTTTGCGACCAAGCAGAGCCGATTCTTCTGGAATCAATAGATTTCCCCGAGCCGCCTGTAAGCATCGCCATTGAGCCAAAGACCAAGGCCGACCAAGAGAAGATGTCTCAAGCCTTGCAACGTCTAGCCGAAGAAGATCCAACATTCAGAATTCGCGTAGACGACGAAACCGGCCAGACAATCATCTCTGGAATGGGCGAGTTGCACTTAGAAATCCTTGTTGACCGAATGAAGCGTGAATTTAGCGTTGAAGCCAACATCGGTCAGCCGCAAGTTGCATACCGCGAGACCATTAAGGCTCTAATGACCGAAATCGAAGGTAAATTCGTCAAGCAAACTGGTGGTCGCGGCCAATACGGTCACGTGTGGCTGAGGCTAGAACCGCAAGAATCTGGTGCAGGCTTTGAATTTGTGGACGCCATCAAAGGCGGAGTCGTGCCACGTGAATACATAAACCCCGTAAAAGCTGGTATCGAAGAAGCCATGCAAAACGGTGTTTACGCTGGCTACCCGCTTGTAGATATGAAGGTTACACTCTACGATGGTTCATACCACGATGTCGACTCTTCAGAAGTTGCCTTTAAGATAGCTGGTTCGATGGCACTGAAAGCCGGTGTTAAAGCCGCTAAACCAGTGCTTCTTGAGCCTGTGATGAAACTAGAAGTCGTTACCCCAGAGGAATACATGGGCGACGTAATGGGCGACATCAACTCCAAGCGCGGTCGAGTAGACAGCATGGAAGACCGCTCAAACGCCAAGGTGCTTACAGCCTACGTTCCGCTAGCCGAGATGTTTGGCTACACTACAGACATTCGCTCAATGACTAAAGGCCGAGCCAGCTCAACAATGGAGCTTGACCACTACGGTGAAGTGCCTAGTAGCGTTGCTGAGGCGATTGTCGCGAAGAATGAGTGAACAACCACCTGAGCAGGGTGGTTCATTTATTGGAGTCCGAAGCGGTGACTTTGTCGTCAAACAGAGCGATGAGTTTATGAAATTTTTCCTTGGATTAGGGCTTGACCCAGAACTAGAAGAAAGAGGCATTTACAGGTTTTCCGAGGCGAGGTTTAAAAGAAACCTTCTTGTTTATTACATGTTTGGACTTGCGGGTGAGCTTGAAGCTGGAGGTCTTGACCAAAGAAGGACGAGTTTTGGCAAGGTTACGTCTAGTACAGGTATTAACGTCGTTGAAGCAGTTACAAGTTACCGCACACGAGGAAACAGGAATTTCGTCAGTGGAAGAATAACAGCTATGAGAGTGGACGGAACAGATTTGCTTGAAACAATGTTCGTTGATGACAAAACTGAGGATGCGTCTCCAGACACCCTAAATCTTTCAGAGCAGGACGTCGAACATCTGACAAATATGATAGGCAGAATATATGAGGCTATTACTCCCGCAACAGCGGAGCAAGAGAATCCTGAGCTTTAGTGTTTACAAACCCTAGTCCATAACCTATAATCTTCTGGTATCTCGCGTGAGGTGTTTTTACTTGCGCAAAACAGATGTAAACAATAATTATTCTTAAAGGAGATTAAAATGGCAGATTTTGATCGAAGCAAGCCACATGTAAATGTAGGAACTATGGGTCACGTTGACCACGGTAAGACTACACTTACAGCGGCAATAACAGCAACATTAGCAAAGCGACTTCCTAATGATGTAAATAAACCAGTTAAATATGACGAGATTGACAATGCTCCAGAGGAAAAAGAGCGTGGTATTACCATCGCTACTTCCCACCAAGAGTACGAATCTGAAAATCGTCATTACGCGCATGTCGACATGCCTGGTCACGCTGACTACGTAAAGAACATGATTACCGGCGCAGCCCAGATTGATGGTGCTGTGTTGGTTGTATCGGCAGCTGACGGCCCAATGCCCCAAACTCGTGAGCATGTTTTGCTTGCAAGGCAGGTTGGCGTACCAAAGATTGTAGTTTTTCTGAACAAAATGGACATGGCAGACGCCGAGCTCGTAGAGCTTATTGAGCTTGAAGTTCGTGAACTTCTGACCAAGTACGAATACGACGGCGACAACGCACCGATTATTAAGGGTTCAGCGTTGAAAGCTCTGGAAGGCGACGAAAAAGAGATGGACAACGTCATGGAACTTGTAAAAGCCATGGACGAATACATCGAAGAGCCAAAACGAGAGCTAGACAAAGATTTCCTAATGCCTATAGAAGATGTCTTCTCAATCAAGGGTCGTGGCACAGTTGCTACCGGTCGTATTGAACTAGGTGTAGTCAAAGTCAACGAAGAAGTAGAGATTGTTGGTATTCGCGACACCACAAAAACTGTTGTTACTGGTGTAGAAATGTTCAAAAAGAACCTAGATCAAGGTCAAGCAGGCGACAACGTAGGTATTTTGCTACGCGGTCTAGAGCGAGACGATATTGAGCGCGGCCAAGTCCTTGCTAAGCCTGGTTCTATCACTCCGCACACAGAGTTCGACGCCGAAGTTTACATTCTTTCTAAGGAAGAGGGTGGACGACACACGCCTTTCTTCAAAGGTTACAAGCCTCAGTTTTACTTCAGAACTACAGATGTAACAGGTGAAGTTGAACTTCCAAAAGACAAAGAGATGGTTATGCCTGGTGACACGGTCACCTTCAAGGTAAAACTACTTGCACCTATCGCCATGGACGAAGGTCTTAGGTTTGCTATCCGAGAGGGTGGACGAACTGTTGGTGCTGGTGTTGTGACAAAGATTACAAAGTAATCTTTCTGAGACACTGGTCTCATACAAAAAATGAGTGAAGTAAATTCACTCTTTTTTGTTTGTTCTTGGCACATCTAGTGAGTTTTCCCTCCGAGGCGACTGAAGCAGTATGTTCACACAGCTTCAATCACTTCTCGAGAAGAACTCACTACCTGCACTCAAGCCAGTGCCGCAGAGTGCAGAGCGCACAGCAAATTGACAACAGAGAAAGAACGTGCTATAATGGTAGTACATAGTGGGGCCGAAAAGTGGCTTTACTGTTGTTAATTGACAGACAGATGATCTACGATGGTTCGTATACTAAAGTTCGCAAGAGCGTTTCTGTGACACACGGACTTTCAAAAAGGAGATGAGTGATGGGAATTCTTGGAATACCACTAAGGAGTATCATGAGATATTCGCAGTTTCGAGGATTGATCATAGCAATGAGCATTGCCTGGATTGGCAGTGTTTTCGCCGTGCGACTTATAGATATCAAAATCAGTAATGTTTGGTTGCAGCTGTTGGCGGTGGCAGTAGCACCAGCTCTATTGTTCGCCTCTGTCGTGTATACGGAAACAGATGTGAGGAGTGCCGAAAACACTTTTTGGAGCAATTATCGGTACAAAAATGACATGAAATATGTTGCAGGCTACTCCAGAGCCCTCCCGGACTCTGACGAACGTCGGAAGCTGTCTAATCTGATAGGCAAAATCCGCGGGGAACAACGCCTGCATGAGTTGTTCGCCGAAGCCTGGGCAAGCCGCCGGGCACTGTACACTGCAACGAAGAGGTCGTTTCCTAGGCTGGTAGTTACTGATGCTGTGGACCCTGAGGCAGATTACTCTGCTATCTTGGGGTGGACTGAAGCAACACTTGTGGTAATGACCGCAGTGACTGAGGAAGTGGCAAGAACAGAGGGTGGCCGAAAAGTCGCGCTCAGCGCTGAGTTCAGCTTGGCCGTCGACGACGATGAGCGTTGGAGACGAATGATCGTAGGGAGAGAAGAAGTCGCAACAGCGGCCACTTGATGTGGGGGCTCTGTTGGTTTGTTAAGAACCAACACCCCCTCATCTCAACATCTGTCTGTCCTATTACCAGTAACATTAACCCCTGGAGGTTGATGCTAGTGGTGATTGACAAACACCTAAAACCATGTTACAATGGTAGTACGTAGTGGAGCCGAAAGTGGCTTTACTGTTGTTTTTTGACAGACAGATGAGAGGATTTCATGATCGGTGCTTATAGCTCACTAAAACTAGTGGTCTGCAAGCACAGATTGTGTTTTCCAAGAGGAGAGAGCAAATGAAAATAAGAAATAGATTCTATCTGACAGGCTTAGCGATGGTGATGCTTGGTTTGGTTTTCTTCGTGGTTGCGATCCTAACCAATAACGAAGAAAATACATCCGGCGTTCTGAAAATGGGGTGGTCGGTATTGAGCTTATACGCAGCGATCCTGCTGATTGGGTTTGGTGCGGCCAGGCTGATTATCAACACCACAACACCTAAGATCCCTGTAGTGGAGACGATCGAAGACGAGGTATGATTTGGTTCATATTTAGTCTCGGACTAGTCCTGCTGGTACTCGGAATATGGAGTATCATGACTGGACGGGCGCTTTCGCGCAGGGGTCCAGTCAGCAGAGAGTTGGCACCGTTAAGCTGTAACCTGGGCATCTTTTTTGTCCTGGTCAGCATGGCATTGCTGGGTGCAGTAGCTGTTACTCAGTTATGAGCAGTCTTTTGAAGATGGAGAGGTTTCGCAGCTTATGCTGTGTGTAAACCCTCTCTCCTTCACCCCTCTCAAAACTCATCTGTCCGTCACACCAACCATTGTTATCAAAACGATTGATACCAGCGGTTAGTGGCTAGCACTTCACAACACCTGCGAAATGTGGTAATTTACACTTATCAACTAATGTGTTGACTAAAAGTCGTCTGTGCTTTGGCGTAGAAGATGTTACAACACCCACTGGGTTTACCCAGGAAGGACAATATATTATGGCTGAAGCCAAAAAGAACGAAAAACAACGGATTCGTATCCGTTTAAAGGCGTATGACCACCGAATCATCGACCAATCTGCCAAGCAGATTATCGACACTGCAATCAGGACAGGTGCCACTATTTCTGGCCCTATTCCTCTGCCAACACGCAGAAGTACGTACACAGTCATCAAAAGCCCCCACGTCTACAAAAAGGGTGGCGAAGCTTTTGAGATGCGTGTTCACAAACGCCTTATTGACATCAGCGACCCAACGCCCAAGACGATCGACGCGTTGATGAACCTGAATTTACCAGCAGGTTGCGACGCTGAAATCAAAATGTAATCAGAGTACACGATCGACTCCCTTTGCCAAGCAGCAAAGCTACTTGCCCAGGGAGTCTTTTAGTTCCTGTTTTTGTTGTCTTCCTGCGAAAAAATCAATCCTAGTAGTAATCGACAAGAAGATAAAATAATGTTATAGTCGCTCAAGCAGTGGGGCTATTTAGTTTCACGGCTTTAATTTTGACAGACAAATGATGGTATTTTGCGCCTCCAGTGCAGAAAAACCACAGGCAAGAAGTTCGCACACAACAAAGGAGACTTCAATGAGCCATGTTGACAATCTAAGTGAAGAATACCACTATGGTCGATGGATTATTCGCATAATAACCACCGCTCTTGTGGTTTTGGCGACCGTAGTCATGGAGTCATGGTTAGCGTTTGATTACTTCTTCAACGAGAAACCAGTAACCTTAAGTCAGTATTTGGGTACTTCGTTCCTTGCGCTGATCTTCATAATGATCTTTGCGCCAATGTTGTATGGAGCCCTATACTTATTATGGGCTGTCGCCGTAGATCCTGATTGGTGAGAGGCGTTTTGCGTGTAATGGGCCAAAGATGAAAGAGTCAACACTCTACCCATTACACTAACAACCCCACAATTTCTCCATTCATCTGTCTGTCTATCACCAGTGTTATCAACAAGTTTGATGGTAGTGGTGGTATAATTACGCAAATGGCTACTAAAAAACGAAAAAGTACTAGGAAAAAAGTTACCCAACCAGTCGAAAAAGACTCGGTGTTCTTCATGAAACTAGTTTTTTACTTCTTGCTTGGGGCGATGTGGGTGAGGTTGGTCGGAGTTGGGGCAGACGCCGCTACGATAAGTATTCCATTAGGGTTTGTTGTTGGTCTTTTCTTTGCCCGTCACGATCATTTCATGATAGACCGTAAGATCGAGTATGTCGTTTTGCTACTGGCAATGGTGCTTAGTTTTTACCTGCCTGTCGGCATCTTGCTCTGATGGTGAAGAAACGAAAAGCCACCAAGGCTAGTCAATTTCTGATTAATTGGTGGCCGCTGTTGTTTGGGTTTGGCTACGTTTTCATCATGTTGGTTGGGGCGATGACTGGAAATACTCCAGTTTTGGCGGTTGACGAGTGTATAAACATTGTTCCGTCTTGCGAGGAAGTAGAAAACGCTGAAGTCTTAGGTACAAAAGACAAATTTGACCCAATTGCCGTCAAACCGACCTACGGCAATTATCGATCATTTACCTATGAGGTACTAGAGTGGGGCGCCCTAACAGCTAACAGTGGTGAATTTGCGACTTTGGCTAGCGAAACCATGAACGACCCAAGAGGTTGGGCGCAAGGTGGGCTTAGCTTTGCCACGGTGGCCTCGGGTGGCGACTTCAGTCTAGTAATTGCCGAAGCCAGTGAAGTAGGTAAACTGGCGGGTTGTAGCTCGGAGTGGAGTTGTCGCTCTGGCAGGTATGTCATCATCAACCAAGACCGTTGGGACGGTGCAACTACTGCCTGGAATGACACTGGCGGTAGCCTCCGCGACTACAGGCACATGGTTATCAACCACGAGCTTGGCCATTGGCTCGGACTTGGACATAGCCAGTGTTCGGCTACGGGCAACCTGGCGTATGTTATGCAACAGCAATCAATAACTCTGGGCGGGTGTTTACCAAACCCCTGGCCTCTGTTAGTAGAGATAAACGCTCTACAATAGAGTTATATAATTAATTATATAACTTTCCCACTGACCTCTGTTGGAATTAAAAACATGTACACCAACATGGTTATATAACTAGTTGACGTCGTTTTACCAACAGATTGCCTATGTGTTATCAGAAATGAGTTATGCGTTGTAGGTTCTGACCTTAAACGTCTAAGTTCTAACTAGGGGTTGACCTCTATATGTATATTTGGTAAAATCGTGCGGTAGTTTTCAAAACGTCGTTTTGGAATTGGTAAACGCAAAGGCCCGACTAGTGGGAACCAGCAGGAGCCAATTTTTTTAACGCTTAAAGTGAGGCAATTGAACGTGAAAGCCACTATCGGCAAAAAACTAGGTATGACCAGTATTATCCGCGAGGACGGAGAGGTTGTTAATGTTACGCTGATTCAAGCTGGCCCAGTGACTGTTACACAGGTGAAGACAGACGAAAAAGACGGTTACAAAGCAGTTCAGATGGGTTACGGCGAGGCCAAACATACCAACAAGCCTCAGGTGAACCACCTGAAGAAAGCAAAAGTAACCCCAAAGATTATTCGTGAATTTAGAACCGAAGAAGAAGTCGCCGTTGGCGACTCTTTTAATGTTTCGGAGTTTGCAGAAGGCGACAAAGTTAAAGTTACCGGTGTGAGCAAAGGTAAAGGTTTTGCAGGAACAATAAAGAAATACAATTTCAAAACCAGTGCCAAAAGTCATGGTGGTAACGGAGTCGTACGGCGACTAGGTTCTATCGGCTCTATGTACCCGCAGAACGTTTGGAAGGGAAAAAAGATGCCTTCACAAATGGGTGCCGAACAAGTAACTACTAGCGGCCTGACAGTGGCGTTGATAGATGAAGAGAACAACATTCTGGGTATAAAAGGTGCAATTCCTGGCCCACGTAAGTCGTTTGTGACAGTGAGAGGGACGAAATAATGGCCGTCGCGACGTATTCCAAAACTGGCAGTAAAAGCACAACAGCGGCTACTCTGCCTAAAGAAGTATTTTCTGAAAAAATTGAAAACCACGTGCTTTTAAAACAAGCCTACGAGATGTATCTAGCTAACGGCCGAGGCAACAACGCTAAAACTATTACCAGAGGTAACGTCCGTGGTGGCGGTAAAAAACCATGGAAGCAAAAGGGAACTGGACGTGCTAGGCATGGTTCTATTCGAAGCCCAATCTGGCGCGGCGGCGGTATAACCTTCGGCCCAACTGGTGAAGAGAACTATTCGAAGAAATTATCCAAAAAGGCTAGTAAAAAAGCACTACGCCAAGCGCTAACATTGTCAGTCGAGGCCGGAAAACTGAGTGTTATCGAGGGCTTTGAACCCAAGGACAGTAAAACCGCCCAGACGGCGAAACTCCTAGATAAGATTGGTGTCCAGCGACGCATTCTTCTAGTCGTCGAGGAAAAATCTACAAATGTTGACCGAGCTACTCGCAACATTAACAATCTTAAGGTTACACAGGCAACTTATCTAAATGTCTATGATGTGATGAATGCCGACAATTTAATAATTACCAAGAAATCTTTAGAAATGATCGAAACCTGGCTAAGGGAAGCAAAATAATGGACGCAACTCATATGCCACTAGTCCCAAAGATCAGTGAAAAGAGCTTTCTGCTCTCTGAAAACAATACCTACGTCTTCATGGTGCCAGTGTCTGCTACCAAAATGAAGGTGCGAGAAGCTGTCGAAGAACAATTTGATGTAACAGTTACTGGTATTCGTACATCTGTAAATAAAGGCAAAAAGAAAACCTCTGTCCAAAAGCGCCTAGCACCTAAGGACGGTTTTCGAAAAGACACCAAGCGAGCCTACGTGACCATAAAAGAGGGTGACAACATCCCTGTATTTGAGGAGAGCAAATAATGATTTGTTTTAACTCCACTACCAGGGAAAAGAGTAGCACCGGTTCACGAAGTGAATTAGGATTCACTCCAGAAGGTGCGATGAGAAAAACCATAGGTTTGTCTCATACTCACAGAGGGGTAAATAATGGCTGTTAAAGCTTACAAACCAACCACACCAGGACAAAGAGGTATGACGACTCAGGATACTTCTATGATTACTGCCAAGAAGCCGGTTCGTTCACTGCTGCGCGTAAATAAATCTAAGGCAGGGCGAAATAACAGAGGTCGCATAACCGTACGGCACCGTGGAGCTGGAGTAAAGAAATTTTACCGAGTTGTTGATTTTGGACTAGCTCCGGGAACTACTGCCAAGATAGAAGCCATCGAGTATGACCCGAACCGCTCGGCAAGGATTGCCCGTATCAAAGACCAAGACGGCGAATACCACTACGTTATTGCTGGAAACGGCATGAAAGTCGGCCAAACTATCGAGAGCGGCCACAAAGCGCCTATCGAACAAGGCAACAGACTCGCTTTGGAACTTATCCCAGAAGGTAGCTCCATCTACAACATAGAACTAAGCGTCGGCAAAGGCGGCCAAATGGTTCGAAGTGCTGGTGCATCGGCCCAACTAATGGCCAAAGATAACGGCTACGCACAGATTCGCCTGCCAAGTGGTGAAGTACGGATGGTCAATCTTAAATGCCAGGCAACAGTAGGTGTCGTCGGTAACGAACAACACCAAAACATCAAGATTGGTAAGGCTGGACGACGCCGAAGACAAGGCTGGCGTCCAAGCGTACGTGGTAAAGCTATGAATGCTGTTGATCACCCGCACGGTGGTGGTGATGGTGGTGCGCATGGTGTGGGCCGAACGCCCAAGACGCCATGGGGTACGCCAACACTTGGGTACAAGACCAGAAAACGCAAAGACACCGACAAGTATATTGTAAAGAAGCGCCAAGAGGCTAAGAGGAGATAGTATGGAAGATAGAGGACGAAATATAGGACGTGATGCAGAAGGTCGTGGTTTCATTGACCCAATGATGAGAGGCGTAGTGCCTGAAATTACAGAAAAAAATCTGAATCCTACAAAGCCTCATCATAATAATTACCCAGAAGATGCCCAAGAGTCTTGTTTGAATACAGGACGCTACGGAGAAGGTAATAGTTTTATCGACCCAATGATGAGAGCCGCAGTGCCAGAAATTACAAACGAAGGTTCGCATCCCGAGGAAGAAGGAGTGCAGGATGTCTAGATCGCTGAAAAAAGGACCATTTATAGACCCGAAACTTGCAGACAAGGTACGAGCGCTTTCAAATGACGACCGAACAGTTATTAAAACTTGGGCGCGTCATAGCACGATTTCTCCTGACATGGTCGGACGAACGATCGCTGTCCATAACGGTAAAGTTCATGTACCAGTATTCATTTCCGAAAACATGGTTGGTCACAAACTTGGTGAGTTTTCACCAACACGTAAATTTCGCGCTCATGGCGGGAAGTTAGCAAGGGGAGAATAGAAAGATGCAAGTTTCAGCCGTCTCAAGAGCAGTGCGACAAACCCCACGAAAGATTGGCTTAGTGGCCTCTTTGGTGCGTGGGCGCACGGTT
>VAPH01018040.1_pt1 | contig 11977 bp, 8 predicted proteins | sample 3393861 | NCBI WGS metagenome assembly VAPH01 (sample SAMN08290439, study PRJNA428436) | hydrothermal vent metagenome | isolation source: Deep-sea hydrothermal vent chimney | place: Atlantic Ocean: South-mid Altantic Ridge | reverse complement strand
GGTTGAATGTGATCGTGTCGGGATCGACCGGTTCCGGTAAAACAACCCTGTTGAATGTGCTGTCTAGCTATATCCCCGACAGCGACCGCATTGTCACGATCGAGGATGCTGCCGAGCTTAGACTCAACCAGCGACACGTTCTCTCGCTTGAGTCCCGTCCTTCAAACCTTGAGGGCAAAGGTCAGGTGACGATCCGCGATCTGATGCGCAACAGTCTGCGTATGCGACCGGACCGTATCGTCGTCGGTGAGGCTCGTGGCGGTGAAGCACTCGATATGTTGCAGGCAATGAATACCGGTCACGACGGATCGCTCACCACGATTCACTCAAACGCACCCCGGGACACACTCGCCCGCATCGAGACCATGGTGCTCATGTCGGGAATGGATCTTCCGATCAGGGCGATCCGCGAACAGGTCGCGTCCGCTGTTGACCTAATCGTGCACCTTCGTCGGCTTCGCGACGGTACCCGCCGAGTGACCCACGTCACTGAAGTCGTCGGTATGGAGGGTGAGATCATCACGACTCAGGACCTGTTCCTCTTCGACTTTGGGATGGGTGTCGACGAGAACGGGATGTACCTCGGTCGACTCAAGGCCACCGGCATTCGGCCATCATTTAGTGACAGCCTTGCAAATTACGGTGTCCAACTTCCCGCAGATCTGTTTGCCCCTGAACCCTTTGCGAGGAGAGCGTAGTGAAACGGCGTTCACTGTCGGTCGGTCTCGTTGTCGGCGCGCTCGTCGTGTTGGCTCAGCCGGCATTCGCACAGGAAGCAACGTCAGTCCCCACGAGGACGGCGCTGCTTGGCGCCGTTGTCGGTCTTGGGGCTGCCGTCGGGCTATTCGTGTGGATTCTCTTCGGGCCGAACGCCGCTGTCGAACGGGATCTTCAGCGCAGGCTTGCAACGTACACGGATAGTGGCGGCGGCACGTCAATCTGGTCACGGATCCCGATTCTCGGTCGGTTTGCTTCCTCGGCGCAGGAGGCCGCGGAAGTGCGCGGGATGAGCGGCATGATCGAGACGGCTCTCGAGCAGGCAGACATTCCGTTACGACCGGGCGAGGCGATTGTCGGCATGGTGGGTCTTAGTGCCGCCCTTGCCGCGATTGTTGCGATCCTAAGGGGATCGCTGTTTGCCGGCGTTGTTGCCGGGGCGTTCGTGCTGCTGATAGCGGTCGGGCTTGTGCGATCTGTCGCCTCAAGACAGCGCCGCAAGTTTGTGAACCAACTACCGGATACGCTCAACCTGATCTCCACGTCCCTTAGGGCCGGGTATTCACTGCTTCAGGCAGTCGAAGTTGTTGGTTCCGAAGCCAACGAACCGACAGCTCGCGAGTTCTCACGGGCGATCACCGAGACTCGTCTCGGCCGTCCGCCGATCGACGCGCTCAAGGACGTTGCGGCCAGGATGGAGTCGGTCGACTTTGAGTGGGCTGTGTTGGCCATGAACATTCAGCGTGAGGTCGGGGGTAACCTTGCCGAGGTGCTCCAGACAGCTGCGGAGACGATGGTGCAGAGAAATCGACTCCGCCGGGAGATGAAGGCACTTACGGCTGAAGGGCGGATTTCGGCGTATGTGCTGGGTGGCCTGCCGTTTGGATTGTTCTTCTTCTTGCTCGCTACCAACCGCAGCTACATGGAGCCGCTGCTCACATCGACCAAAGGCAAACTCGGTTTGGCGGGGGCGGTTCTCCTTCTCCTCGCCGGTATTGCCTGGCTCAACAAGATCGTAAAGGTGGACGTCTAATCATGGACCCATTGATCCCGGCACTCGTCGCAGGTATCACCTTTGGCGCATTTGCGCTGTACGTAGGTAACGGTGTCGTGCAGGCTCAGAAAACGTCGTCGCAGCGTCTGGTGGCCCTGCGTCCGACACGGGAGGAAGCGCTTCAGAGCGCTTTCTCGGAACGTGCGGTTGCACCCGCTTTTCAAAAAGTTGGTCGTCTGGTCATGCGGCTTACTCCCGCCGGTTGGAATCAAAAGACGGACAAGCGGCTGAAGATTGCCGGATGGTACCCACGCGTCGATGCGGCATCTTGGGCCTCGATTCGGGTGATCTCAATCGTGGGTGCGATCATTATCTTCCTCTTGATTCAGGGAGCCGCCGGGTCGCAACGCCTACTCCTGGCAGTTTTCGTAGGCATCGCCGGCGTGCTCGGTCCCGAGGCCATCTTGTCGAGGACTATCAACGATCGCAAGGCGATCATCGAGAAGGACCTTCCCGACATTATCGACCTCCTGGTCATTTCAGTCGAGGCCGGTCTCGGCTTTGAGTCGGCTTTGGGTCGAGTCGCCCAGAACGTTCCCGGTCAGCTTGCCGACGAATTCTCGAGAATGCTCCAAGAAACACGTGTCGGTGTCAGTCGGCATCAGGCGATGAAAGACCTATCCGAGCGTACCGACGTGGACGATCTGAACTCGTTCATCCTGTCGATGAACCAGGCCGATGCCTTTGGTGTATCTATTGCACGCATGCTTCGTGTCCAAGCGGACGAACTTCGCGTCCGACGTCGCCAGCGCGCCCAGGAACGAGCATTCGCCGCACCGGTGAAGATGACCTTCCCATTGGTGTTGTGCATCTTCCCGAGTATTTTCGTTGTGCTCCTAGGTCCGGCAGTCATCAGCATCGTGCGTGGATTCGCCCAAACCTGAGATGCTGCTTCGGCGCCGGTATCTCTATCTCACAGCCCCGTTTGTCGCTCTGGCGTGGCTTGTCACGCTGCCGTTCAGGGACAACGCCGTACTGTGGCACATTCGCGCGGGCGAGCTTCAGGCGGCGTCTGGAAGCGTCCTCCGCGTAGACCCATTTTCGGTCAGTCACGGCGGGCTGCCGTGGCGTACGCAATCCTGGCTTGCCGACCTTGCGTACGCATGGCTCGAACAGTTCGGACCGGTACTTTCGTGGGCGCCGTTCCTGATGTTTGTCGTTGCCGGCGTAGCTATTGCGGCGATCGGGTTGGGAAGCTGGATGACGACCCGCGACGTGAACACCGCGGCCCTCACGATGGTCGTTGGATTTGTAACGCTCGCGCCGTTTGTTGCCGCGCGACCCACGGTGTTCTCTTACGCTCTGTTGAGTCTTCTCGTCGTTGTTGTGCGCGTCGAGCGGCTGTGGTGGGTGGCGGTACCGCTGATCTGGGTGTGGGGGAGTGTGCACGGTTCGTTCCCCGTCGGGATCGGCCTACTCGTGCTCGTTGCGGTCGCCCTCAAGAGCCGAAAGCTGTTTGCTATTGCGGCACTCAGCGGCATCACCGTCGCGCTGGGGGCGCACGGATTTGCCGTGGTGGATATTCTGCAAGCGTTTCTTGAGAATCGTGATGCCCTGAGCGTGATCAGCGAATGGCAGCGCCCCGACTTTACGAATCCGTTTCTCCTGCCGTTCGTCGTGGTCGGGCTCGGTGTCGTCTTGGCGTTTACGCGAAAGCGGCTAGTGGCGTGGGACCTCATTGTCATTGGACCCTTTGCGGTCTATGCCCTGGTCGCCGAGAGGAATATTCCGCACGCTGCAATCGTACTTCTTGCCGGGTATGGCGGCGGCTGGGCAGTGAACGGCCGACAGGCTGGGGAGAAACCTGAGCGGGCACCCTCGGTCGGCGAGCGGCGCCTTGTTGCTGCGGGGTTCGTTGTCGTGGCGCTCATCGGTGCTGTGGGGCTTACTCGGGATGTTGGGTGGAGTGCCAGCCGATTCCCGTCGCCGGCCGTGACGGATGCCCTCGCTCGCACCGAAGTGCTGACCAATCCTGCGGTTGGCGGGTATCTCGTGTATGTGGCTTGGCCGGAGCAGCCGATGTTCGTCGATGACCGAGCGGAGCTCTTCGGATCAAAGATTGTCGATGTTGCCCGCGCCCTCGATGGCGATGCCGGCGTGGTTGACGCGTATGGCCTCGACCAGGTGCTGGTACGCCGTGACGGCGTGCTCGCCGATCGTCTGCGTGCTGCGGGCTGGACGACAAAGGCCGACGACGAGCAATGGATCCTGTTGGGACGGTAGAAGCCCACCCAACCTCGCTATTGCCTGTCCATATGTGTCGCAACGGGTGTGAACGACACAGCAGAAGGGAGGGAAGAGCGAACGCTCTTCCCTCCCTTCTCTTAGTCCTAGTCGGATGGTGCCCCTAGAGGGAGCCACCGATTTCGACGAAGGATGTTGAGACCTGGCCCCCGACGAACTGGATTGCGGCAATCGCGACGATAGCGATCAATGCGACGAGCAGCGCGTATTCGACGAGGCTTGCGCCGTCTTCGTTTGAGATCCTGGCTTGGATTGCGTTCCAAAGCTTCATGTGTTCTTCCTCCTGTAGCAAAGGTGATCCAGTGCTAAATCTACGGTATAGGCCCAATTTGGGCCATAGGTCGCTCGGCCTATTTGCTACATAGGGTCACCTGCGACTACGCAGAGTGGTCGTAGGTTGAGCGGTCGTTTTAGGTGTCCCTTTTGTGGAGACCGAGCCTGATTGCCTCTACAGCCGCTTGGGCTCGGTCGGCGATTGCGAGTTTCTCATAGATCGACGCAAGATGGTTCTTGACGGTCTTTTGTGAGATAAACATCGCGTCTGCTATCTCATCGGTTGCTGAGATACCCGATGCGAGAAGCCCCAAGAGTTCGCGTTCTCGCGCTGTAAGTGCTGAAGCGCCGGCATCAAGGACCGGTTGTCTATGACGATCAAGAATCGCGTGGAGGTCGTCGGCGCCGATGAGCATCTCACCGGCCGCGGCGGCTCGTATTGCGGCGGCAAGGTCCGGGAGTCGGGTTTCCTTGGAGAGAAATCCGACGGCGCCCGCGGCTTCCGCGCGCTTGAGATTGTCGTCACCGGTGTGCATGGTCATGACAATTGCGGCCGGCGCATTCTTGAGTTTGCGCAAAGCAGCGATACCGGTGAGCTTGGGCATTTCAATGTCGACAAGTAGAACGTCTGGATCCGAAGCTTCGACGAGTGCCACAAATTCTTCCCCGTCGCCTGCCGTCCCAACGACCTCGAGGTCGGGAACGGCGTTGAGGGCTTCCTTCAGGCCTCCTAGCAGTAGATAGTGATCGTCGGCGATTGCGATGCGGATCATTCGTCCACCTTCCATGTAACGGTGACCGTTGTTCCCCGTCCGGGTTCTGAGTCTAGGGAGACGTTTCCGCCGATGGCGATGGCGCGTTCCTGCATGCCGATGAGGCCGTAGTGCCCGGCCGGGCGAGTCTCCGGGTCGAATCCGAGGCCATCGTCGGTGACCATGACAGTGCCCTGTGTCGCATCCGCGTCGCCGTGGATAGTTATCGTTGTTGCCTGCGCGTGGTTAGCGGCGTTGCGAACAGCTTCCGCGATGATTGCTTTGATCTCCGATGCAACGGCGGCGGGCGGAGTTCTGCGCTCTCGCAGTTCGATGCTCAGAGCCGGACCGGGCGACCCCATGTCATAACCCAGCGAATGGGCGTGATCTGAGAGGCTTTCGAGTGTCGGCGAGCGGAGATCTTCGACAGTTTCGCGAACTGCTTGGACAAGCGTCGCAACGTTCGAGCGCAGCGAATCCAAATGCCTGATTCCACCCTCGGATGTCGTTGTGTCCATCATGGCCATGTCGATGCCGAGTCCAATCGAGGCGAGGCCGGGACCGATATTGTCATGCAAGTCACGCGCAACTCGAGTCCTTTCCTCCACGACGGCTCGGCGTGCGATTTCGCGGAGGAGGACGATGTTGTCGAATGCCAGAGCGAGTGGTCGCAGGGTTTCGAGTATCAGCTCCTGATGGTGGGCAATACCGGCTTCGGGTGATTCCCAAAGCTGAAGACGGCCGAGCGCTCTCTCTCCCAGGCTCACGGTGTAGGAAAGGGGGGTTCCGGGGGTATCCTCGGGTCCCTGTTCGGCTACTACCGTAAATCCCTCCTCGGCGGTTATTGAAACCACGCCCCGGGAGAAGGGGACGGCAGCCGCCAAATCTCTCAACGCAGCGTCACCGACGGACATGGGGTTCAGCTCGGACACTGTTGCGAGGTCTCCCAAACTTGTGAGCAGGGCGTGGGCTGTAGCGAGGCGGTTCATCCGTTCTTGAGCGGCAGCGTTCTCCGCAATGAGTGCATCCTGGCGTTCCTGCCCTTCGCTAACGAGCCGACGCCCCTGAGCGAACGTGACCGAGATGAGGATGTAAAGGAACCCGGCCTGGAGGGTCTGGGTGCCAAACATCGACTGGCCGAGCGACATGGCGACGAACATCAGGCCTGCGGTGGAGAGGATGGCTGTCTCAATGCCTGTTCGGAATCCAAGTACACCCGATGCGTACACCGTCGGAACTGCGAGAAAGATCAGAAACGGTGAGTCAACCCCCTTGGTGATCCAGATCGACCAAACCGCGACTCCGATTCCGACGAGCGCAACCAGTTCTCCGACCCACTGTTGGCGGCGCGCTTGTCGTGGCATGACTTGCAGGACGGTTGCGTAGAGTCCGGTCACTCCGGCACTCCATAGCAACGTGGTCGGGCGGATGTTGGCTGCGTTCGCCAGGGCTACCCCGAAAACGAACGCAAGCCACATGAACACCGACAGGATCCAGTCGAAGCGCAACTCCCACGCGTCGGCAGGTGGCAAGGTTCGCGATGTGTCTCCCGAATGCATGCTTAGAGAGTACAGTCGACACATGGCGGAAACGAGCAATGTCCGAGTTCTTGTGTGCGGCGGAATAGGCGCAGGGAAATCAGCAGTCACCGAATGTTTTGCAGCCATGGGTGCGGTGACGATCGAAGCAGACCGCGTCGGCCACGAAATTCTCGCTCCCGGGACCCCGGTGTGGGACTCGGTAGCCGAGCAGTGGCCGAGTGTCATCACGCCCGGCGGCGAAATCGACCGAGCCGAACTTGGCGCGATCGTGTTCGCTGACCCGGACGCACTTGTTTTGTTGGAGTCGTACACACATCCGGCGATTTCCCGCGTCATCAACGAACGCGCCGGTGCGATCAGCGGCCCCGTCGTTGTCGAGGTTCCAATCCTGTTGTCTCTTGACGGAGACTGGACGGTCGTCTTTGTTGACGCGAGCCTCGATACCCGTCTCGATCGGGCACAGAGCCGTGGGATGGATCGGGTTGATGCGATGCGGCGGGCCCGGCAACAACCTGATCGTGAAACCTGGTTGGAGATCGCTGATTACGTCGTGGAGAACGACCGCGATCTTGCTGCGCTTCACGAGCATGCCTCGGCGGTGTGGCGAGAGATCATGGCAAACGCCTCGTAGGGACGAGACTCCCAACCGGGCGGGGTTTCTTGTCACTGCTGTTCTGTACGATGACAGTGATGCGGCCATTCAAGATTCATTCGGACTTCCAACCGGCTGGCGATCAGCCCGAGGCGATCGCGCGCCTCTCCGAAGGGATTGAGCGGGGTGATCGATTTCAAACCCTTCTCGGGATCACCGGATCCGGCAAGTCCGCGACCATTGCGTGGATGATCGAACAGGTCCAGCGGCCGTCGTTGGTTCTTGCACCAAACAAGGCTCTGGCGGCCCAATTGGCGAATGAGTTCCGCGAGTTCTTCCCCGAAAACCGCGTCGAGTATTTCGTGAGTTACTACGACTACTACCAGCCCGAGGCGTACATTGCATCGAGCGACACCTATATCGAGAAGGAATCGACGATAAATGATGAGATCGATCGGCTCCGGCATTCGGCGACTGCGGCGTTGCTGACGCGGAGGGACGTCATCATCGTTGCGTCAGTGAGCGCGATCTACGGCCTCGGTTCGCCTGACCACTACGAGGGTCAGCTACTCCGATTGATCCGCGGGGTCGAGTTCGCACTCCAGGAGTCTGTGAAACGCCTTGTCAACATTCAGTATGAACGAAACGAGATAAGTCTCACCCGCGGTCGTTTCCGGGTCCGTGGCGACACGTTGGAGGTGTTCCCCGCCTACGAGGAGTACATCTATCGCATTGAGTACTTCGGTGACGAGGTCGACCGGATCCTGAAAATGAACCCCGTTACCGGTGAGGTACTCGACGAGCTCTCCGAATTGTGGGTGTACCCCGCAACGCACTACGTCACGGACCAGGAACGGCTGACCGAAGCCGTCGAGAAGATTGAGATTGAACTGGCCGAGCGTCTCTCCGAACTCGAGGCCGAAGGCAAGCTCCTTGAGGCTCAACGGCTTCGAATGCGCACTGCGTACGACATGGAAATGATGCGCGAAGCCGGGTATTGCTCGGGTATCGAGAACTACTCGCGGTATCTTGATGGTCGCGAACCTGGGGAGACTCCGTTCACGCTCCTGGACTACTTCCCCGATGATTACATCACCGTGATCGATGAGAGCCATGTGACGATTCCTCAGATCCACGGTCAATACGCAGGCGACAAGAGTCGCAAGGACGTGCTTATCGAGCATGGGTTTCGACTGCCCTCTGCGCTCGACAACCGCCCCCTGCGGTTCGAAGAGTGGTTCGACAAGGTGCCCCAGGCGGTGTTGTTGTCTGCTACGCCCTCGGCGTGGGAAATCGAACATTCAGATCAGGTCGTTGAACAGATCATTCGTCCGACGGGTCTCGTCGATCCCGAGGTCGTTGTACGGCCCACGAAGGGCCAGATCGACGACCTCATGCATGAGATAACGGTGCGCGCCGAGAACGAGCAACGTGTGCTGGTTACCACGCTTACCAAGAAAATGTCGGAAGACCTCACGGACTATCTCCTGGAGTCGGGGGTTAAGGCACGGTACCTGCACTCAGACATAGACACGCTCGAACGCGTGCAGATTCTGCGTGATCTGCGCCTTGGTGAATACGACGTATTGGTAGGTGTCAACCTGTTGCGGGAGGGATTGGATCTTCCCGAGGTATCGCTGGTGGCGATCCTCGATGCCGACAAAGAGGGGTTTCTGCGTTCCCAGACGTCGCTGGTTCAAACTATCGGGCGGGCGGCGCGCAATGTCGACGGTCAAGTGTTGATGTACGCCGATAAGGTCACCAGGTCGATGCAACACGCGCTGAACGAGACCAACAGGCGCCGTCGCATCCAACGCGACTTCAATGAGGAGCACGGCATCGACCCCCAGACGATCCGCAAGCGTGTTTCGGACATTCTCGAACTGCTTTCAAGTTCGAACGTACCGTCGGCGGATCGGCGTGCACGCGAGGTGAAGGAACGAGCTCCGGTGGATCTTCCGCACGATGACCTGCGGCGACTTATCCAGAGTCTCGAAGAAGAAATGCACGAGGCCGCGACGGATCTTCGGTTTGAGTACGCGGCGCGGCTCCGTGATGAAGTCAACGAGCTGAAACGAGAACTACGCGAGATGGCGGACGCCATGAAATAGCACCCGTGACACGCCAGTCGTGTCACAGGTACTCACTACAATTGGGAAACGCCGCCCATCGCGCCCGGTGCGGGACGGCAAGGACGGAGACCACACCTTTGGCAAGCAGCAAGATCGTCATTCGCGGTGCGCGTGAGCACAACCTCAAGAACCTTGATGTTGAGCTGCCGCGCGACCGGCTCATCGTGTTCACCGGTATCAGCGGTTCGGGGAAATCGTCACTGGCGTTCGATACCATCTATGCCGAAGGTCAACGTCGCTACGTGGAGAGTCTCTCGGCGTACGCCCGGCAATTTCTCGGCCAGATGGACAAACCCGACGTCGACCTGATCGAAGGTCTGTCGCCGTCTATCTCAATTGACCAGAAGACATCGTCTCGAAATCCGCGATCGACCGTCGGAACGGTGACGGAGATCCACGACTACCTGCGGCTCATCTACGCTCGCATCGGCATTCCGCATTGCCCCAAGTGTGGGAAAGTTGTCGCAAGACAGACACCGCAACAGATCGTCGATCAGGTATTGCAGCTCGACGAGGGGACGAGGTTCCAGATCCTTGCTCCGATTGTGCGGGGGCGCAAGGGTGAGTTCGAGACGCTGCTCAAGGATCTCGCGAAGGATGGCTTCAGCCGGGCGAGGATCGACGGCGAGGTCCATGACCTCACAGAGGATCTCAAGCTCGACAGATACTTTCAGCACACTATCGAGGTCATTGTCGACCGTCTTGTCAGTAAAGCCGGCATTGAGCGACGGTTGAGTGAGTCTCTGGAGACGGCGCTTCAGCTTGCTGAAGGCATCGCAATTATCGATATCGTCGATGGCCCACCGATGACGTTCAGCCAGCATCTGGCGTGTGAGGACTGCGGCCTTTCGTTCGAAGATCTGCAACCTCGCAATTTCTCCTTCAACAGTCCGTATGGGGCGTGTACCGATTGTTCGGGTCTGGGTACCCGGTTCCAGGTCGATACCGACCTCGTGGTGCCCCATCCACACCGAGCGCTGTCAGAGGGTGCGCTCGCACCGTGGTCCGGCAGGCACCGAATGCGGTACTACTCACGTCTGTTGGAAGCGATGTGTCGAGCCGAGAACATCGACTTCGATAGTCCGTTCGAGGATCTCGACGACGAAGCGAAGCGCATGGTGCTGCACGGTGGGGGAGGGAAACCGTACGAGGTGCGCTACACCAACCGATTCAACCGCGAGCGTCGTTATCAGTCGGAATACGAGGGGGTCGTGCCGTGGCTCGAACGGCGTTACTCCAACGCCGAGTCCGACGGCTCCAGGGCACAGTATGCAGAGTTCATGCGGCAGGTTCCCTGTGCGACATGCAGCGGTGCGCGCCTCAACGCAGTGTCGCTGGCGGTGACCGTTGACGGGCGTTCCATTTTTGACGTTTCGTCGATGCCGCTGCGTCAGGCGCGACAGTTCTTCCTCGATCTCGCCCTCACGGATCGCGAGGCCACGATTGCGGGACTTGTGCTCAAGGAGATCCGAGAGCGGCTCAACTTCTTGATCGATGTCGGTCTCGACTATCTAAACTTGATGCGATCGGCTGCGACGCTCGCGGGCGGGGAGGCGCAACGGATCCGTCTGGCAACACAGATCGGGTCGGGTCTCGTCGGGGTCCTTTACATTCTTGATGAGCCGTCGATCGGACTGCACCAGCGGGACAATCGGCGACTGATCGAAACGTTGCTGCGACTGCGGGACCTCGGTAACACCCTGATCGTTGTCGAGCACGACGAAGAGACCATGAGGATTGCCGACTACATCGTCGATATCGGTCCGGGTGCAGGTGAGCACGGAGGGGCGATCATCGCGGAGGGCACGCCCAAGCAGATAATGCGCACGACTGCCTCGATCACCGGTCAGTATCTGTCAGGGAAACGGAGTATCCCGGTGCCGGGGTCGCGCCGTGTGGGTGATGGTCGCGAGCTCATCGTTCTGCAAGCCGGCGAGAACAATCTCAAGAACATCGACGTCCGTATTCCCCTTGGCATGTTTGTTGCCGTCACCGGAGTGTCCGGTTCCGGTAAGTCGAGCCTGATCCAGCAAACACTTTCGAAGGCACTGCATGCCGATCTCCATGGTGCTCGGGCGTTGCCGGGTAAACATCACAGCATCGAGGGGATTGATCAGCTCGACAAGGTCATCAACATCAATCAGGCGCCGATCGGTCGGACGCCGCGGTCCAACCCGGCAACGTACACAAAGATGTTTGATCGGATTCGCGAGCTGTTCGCCGCGACCCCGGACGCTCGTGCCCGCGGATACAAACCCGGGCGGTTCAGCTTCAATGTGGCAGGTGGGCGATGTGAGGTCTGCAAGGGTGACGGCACCCTTCGCATAGAGATGCATTTCCTCCCTGACGTGTACGTTCCGTGCGACACGTGCAACGGCCTGCGTTACAACCGGGACACACTTGAAGTGAAATTCAAGGGGCATTCGATCAGCGATGTTCTCAACCTCTCAGTCGAAGATGCTCTCGTCTTCTTTGAGCACCAGCCGCGTATCAGCCGCATCGTGCAGACGCTGTATGACGTCGGGCTGGGGTACATACGCCTTGGGCAACCGGCGACGACGCTGTCGGGCGGCGAGGCGCAACGGGTGAAGCTCTCGTCGGAGCTCGGGAAAAGGGCGACCGGCAAGACCGTGTACATACTCGACGAGCCCACAACCGGTCTGCACTTTGAG
>VAPH01045384.1_pt1 | contig 12012 bp, 17 predicted proteins | sample 3393861 | NCBI WGS metagenome assembly VAPH01 (sample SAMN08290439, study PRJNA428436) | hydrothermal vent metagenome | isolation source: Deep-sea hydrothermal vent chimney | place: Atlantic Ocean: South-mid Altantic Ridge | reverse complement strand
GCTGGCAAGGCGCGATGAGGAGTAATAGCAAGCTATTGCGACGATTCGCAACGCCGCCAGACGCGAAATGCAATGTGCTATACAGGCCGTAGCGACTCACCCATTGGGTGAACTGCGGTGCAGCTAAAAAGGTATTCACTTTCAAAATGTTAAGTTCATATCATAGCGGTCAACTGATGAATTTAGGTTCAATTCCCTGATGCACAACAATAATCGCCCGGTTATGCCGGTGATGGGAAGGGCCATTACAAGCCACTGATTTGCTAACTTGCTGTTCCACAATAAAAAGCCGTGCATTTGCACGGCTTTTTATCCCGGCCATTGGGCCGATCGGTCAGGAGGGTGGTGACACATGCGGGCTAGTGATATGGTTATAGGAAAATAACCGTTGCGTGGGGAGACGAGTCATGCGCACTATCATGGTACTGAATACAAAAGGGGGCTGCGGCAAGTCCACTATTGCAACCAACCTGGCCAGTTATTTTGCCTATGAGGAAGAACTGGGCGTTGTCCTCGAGGACTTTGACCCGCAAGGTTCCAGTACGGAATGGCTGAAGGAACGGCCTGAGGAATACCCGGAAATTACCGGTATCAAGGCATGGAAGGAACCCGCACGTGCCCCCAGAAATACCGATGTCGTCATAATCGATGCCCCTGCTGCCACTTACGGCAAGGACATGACTGCACTGGTTCGGCGCGCAGACACCATCCTCATTCCGGTATTACCATCACCCATCGATATCCGCGCCGCTGCCCATTTTATCCATGACCTGTTACTACAGGGCAAGGTTTCACGCAAACAGACCAGGCTGGCCGTTATCGCCAATCGTGTGCGTGAAAACACCCTGGTTTTTCATTCCCTTGAGAAATTCCTGAAAAGTCTGAAAATCCCCTTTATCACCACCCTCCGCGATACCCAGAACTATATCCGTACGGCCGAAAGGGGTATTGGTATATACGAAATGGCCCCCTCCAGTGTCTACCAGGATCTGGAACAATGGGAGCCGCTGGTAAAATGGTTGCGTAGCAAACATAGCCTGCCCGCCGGTAAAAAATAGCCCTCAACACCGATATCCATAATAAAATAAGGTAATAACCCCAATACCTGAGGGTTTTAATAGGCTATTATTTAGGTGAGAATGCAACACCTTTTTCCCAATGAAAGAAATTTATGAAACATCGAGTACAAATAGCCTCAACCAGCCATGCCTTCACGGCCCCGGATAACGAGACGGTACTGGCGGCTGCCTTGTTAGCGGGTATACACCTGCCTTATGGCTGCCGCACGGGTCGATGTGGTGCCTGCAGGGGGAAAATACTGCAGGGGGTCGTACGCTATGATGAAAAACCGGCCGCGCTGGATCAGGACATGGAGGGATGTGGCCTTGCCCTTTTCTGCCAGGCACGGGCATGTACTGATCTGGTAATTGAAATAGATGAAATCGAAAAACTGAACCAGATTAAAGACATAAGGACACCCGCGAAGGTGGCACGACTTGACCGGCTGTCACACGATGTCATGCGCGTCTGCCTGAAATTACCGGACAATATTCGCTTGCAGTTCTTCGCCGGCCAATACATCGATATTATTCAGGATAACGGTGAACGCCGCAGTTTTTCCATCGCCAACGCCCCTCATGATGATGAATTTATTGAGCTGCATATCAGGAACATCCCGGGCGGGGAGTATACACGATACATATTTGGCCAGATAAAACCAGGCGATATCATGCGGATTGCGGCCCCGATGGGTGGCTTCATGCTGGATGAATCATCAGACCGCCCGATCATCATGGTAGGTGGTGGAACCGGTTTTGCCCCGCTAAAGGGAATGCTGGAGCATGTATTTCATTCGGGCCATGAAAAACCTGTCCACCTTTTCCGGGGTGCACGCTCAAAGTGCGACCTGTACCTGCCGGATTTACCTGTGGCCTGGGCGCGTCAATACCCGCTGTTTCAATACACACCGATTCTGTCTGACCCACGGGCCGATGATGGCTGGGAAGGCCGGACGGGGCTCGTTCATCACGCAGTCATGCGACATTACCCCGACCTGAGTCAGATGGATATATACATCAGTGGTGCCCCTGCCATGGTCTACGCCGCCCGTGATGATTTTATCGGTAAAGGGGTCCCCGAAAACCGGATATTCTCGGATGCCTTTGAATTTAATTCAAAACAGGAAAAGGTTACACCGTAGTCTGCCGTAGCGCATTATGGAATGAACATCGAGTACCAGACGGCGAAACCGGGTGCTGTTGCAATTTACTTGTTAGTGCTTTTTTGATGTTCCACATAATCATCAAGCAATTGTCGTATCATTTTTTGATATTGCATGTGGTGTTTTTTTGCAGCCGCCTTAAAATAGACAACCCTCTCTGTGCTTAGTGATATTGTAACTTTCGTATTTTTTGTTTTAAGTGCGCGTTCTGCTGGTGATGACAAGAAATCAGGGATTATCTTAGTTTCACCCATAGATTCATCACTATATTGAATTTGTTTATTCATAGATTTTTTTACCTCTTCGCCAATAACCTGCACCAAAAATTCGAATGTGGCCAGATCGATATGCGAAGCGAACAGTCAGAATTCCGTTTCCTTTCTCATTTAAACCGGAGCAATAGTAACGTTGTTCTTCCTGGCTATGGTTTACATCCTCAGCAATAACACTATTAGGGTCTAAAAATGCGTATTGTGCCTCATAGAACATAACGATGTGTTTTTGCAGATTTTCTGGGTTTTTGGCTTCATACCACACAAAATAAAGTAAAGGCGCCGTTGTAATGCTTTCTCTCGAGGAGACTACCTATCTACTACGAAGCCCAAAAAACCGGCGTTAGACGGCTCTTTGAATCCATCTCCCGGCTAGAAGAAGGCAAAGGACTCGAAAAGGACTTGAGCGAGTGAAACTCATACTCTCGGAACCATCCCTTCACGTATAACGCCCTCATCAGGAGCTGGATGAGCTCGTTTAGGCATCTTCTACCATGAAAAGCGTTACTGCTTTAATTGTCGAATAATGTCTATGCTTATTTTCATCTCCTTTCGGAATAAAGAGACCGTCTCCTGCTTTATATTTCCGTACTGCACCCTCAAATTCTACTTCCATTTCCCCTTCTATGACATAACCAATGTGGCCGTTTATACACCAATCTGGCTCGACGAACTCTTCTGTAAACTCGACTATACGCATCTTCTTCTGACCTTGAACAAAAGCTTTGAACCGCATGCCTGGCACAGGTTCCACCCAAGGTAACAATTCGAAGTCAATAACATAATTTTCCATATTCATTTTGAATACCTTGTAACAACTAAATAACCTGCAAATATTTCAGCCTGGAAAAACTCGAACGAAATATTATATACCGCTCTATTCATTTACTGAAAGTTTAAGAGTTTCCGATATCCACTCGTTGAGGCTCTTATCTGCGGCAGTTGCTCGCGCAGCTATTTCACGATGTAACCTGGACGGAATTCTGAGATTAAACTTTCCAGAATAATTTTTAACTGGCTCTATACCCTTTTCTTCACAAACCTCAAGAAAAACTTTCAAAGAACTCTTGAATTCTTTTCTAAGACTAGCAGGAGTTTTACCGTAGAAGTCTGCACTACCATTTAGCCCAAGGATTTCACCCCGAAACTGGTCGAGATCAGGATCATATTCAATCTTTGCCTTGTAGCCTTCAATTTCCATCATATTCATGGCTTCACCTCATATAATTCTAACCACTTGCGGGCACTCGCAACTCCTCCTTTATCTGCACCTGGAGATGGATGCGGTCTATGAAAGACGCGAACTTCGCCAAAAGCACGACTGCTACACGTGGTCCCGCCCTTGCTGACACGTTCGCACCCTGAGCCACAAATAAAACCTCGACATCCATCCATGGGATGTTGCCACCAGTTGATCTTTTATAGATTAGCTCTATTGTTTTCTAATGCTTATGCTTCATCATTTAATAGTACCATAATCTAGTACTATATCAATGACAGGCTCACGGGATATAGCGATGTTAATAATCGTCCGTGTTTATTTGCTTGTTATGTATTCTATTGCTACAGTGTGTATATATTGATAGAAGTATACACATTGGAGTATTGCAATGAGAACAAATATCGAGATAGATGATAGTTTAATGGCGGATGCATTAAAAGTTACCGGCCTTGGCACAAAAAAGGAAGCCGTGGAATTGGGACTTAAGGCATTAATAAAACTAAATAAACAAGGCTCTATCAGATCACTTAGAGGAAAGCTGAAATGGAATGGTGATCTTAGCGATATGAGAACCCGAAAATGATATTGGTTGACTCTAGCGTATGGATTGATTATTTCAATGGTATAGATAATAAGCAAACTGACAAGCTGGATGATACATTAGGGCTTGAAGAAGTGGCAATTGGTGATTTGATATTAACAGAAGTACTACAAGGTTTTAAGGTTGATAAAGAATTTAAGATAGCTAAAGAAGTTTTAACATCATTGACTATTTTTGAATTGCTGAGTGTCGAATTGGCAATCAAAAGTGCAAATAATTTTCGTAAACTGAGAAAAAAAGGCATTACAATTAGAAAAACAGTCGATGTAATAATTGCTACTTATTGTATTAAAAATAAGATTCCTTTGTTATATACAGATAAGGATTTTTTACCATTCGTTAAGCATTTAAGGCTACGCTCAGTGTGCTAATTTTCCACATAGCGATTTGCTCACTGGCGATTTAAAATGGCGTGTTTTTGTGACAGCAAAACTAGTGCTCTATCCGTGTGATAACGTTTCACATAATCGGCGACGGTAGAGAATCCGGATTAATGTACTGTGTTGGGTTTTTCAATCTGCATATTCAGACTTTAAAGTTTTCAACACAGTAGTCAATGAACACCCTTGTAATTCGAGACACGCTTTTTCGGCTCGGATATACAAGATTAACATGCTGTTCAGGTAGGGGGTAATCAGGCAATACCTCAACAAATTCTCCGCTTTCAATGTATTCTTGACAATAAAATGGTGGCAGTTCAGTAATACATTTGTGATTAAGCGCCAGATAGCGCATGTGCAAGTAATCATTCGCACGAATGAATGGCTCTATTTTTAATTGTTGGTTACCCAAGGTCCATATTATTTCCTGATCTTTCTGACACCATGCCGCACATTTCCTGGAGATGATATCTTTCGGTGAATCAATTAAACAGCCAGTTAAAAACTCTGGTGATGCGACAAGACGATGACGATATGTCATAAGCAATCTGGCGACTGCGGATTGGCTTGCTACATCGCCAATTCGTAACGCAACATCAATCCCGTCTTCAATAAAATCTAATCGCCTTTCACTAACAAAGAGATCGATTTCGATGTTGGTATACAGTTCCTGAAAATCACCGAGAAGTTTGAACATTAGCTCAAAGTTTGGGGGTATGGACAAACGCAGGCGACCTTTCAAATTTTGTTCTTGTTCCGAAAGCGCTAATAGACCAGCACTCATTTCTTCAACGCCGCGTGACACGAATTCATAGAGTATGGCTCCGGCCTCGGTCAACCGAAGCTTTCGTGTGGAACGTTCAAGCAACCGAACATCCAATGATGATTCGAGCTCTGCAACCCGTCGACTCACCGTTGCAACTGGTATCCTCATTAATTTAGCAGCGGACGAAAAGCTGCCTTTGGCAACCACATTAACGAAAATTCTTGCTGAATTTAAATCCATACGTCTTTTTGCCTGTAAGGAGTGCTTTATAGAAACAATCCGGCGTATTTTTCCATATATGAGAATATCATTCAATGAATTACTATCTAATTATCATTATTGTTATGAATTAGACTTGTTTCCAACGTTAATCAACTAAGGAGACAACATCAATGAAATCACTACTCAGCATTTTGACCTACTGGGTGCTTGTCAGTAGCCTGGCTCAAGCAGATATAAATGCTCCTAAAATTCAAACACTTATTTCACAATATGAATCTGCGCTCAATACGGGCAATGTGAACGCCGTTCTGGGGTTGTATGGTAAAAACCCAACGTTTATGCCTCAGCATGCGCCAGCACAGGTTGGACGCGCAGCCGTTAAGCAAGCCTACGAAAATGTGTTTAAGACCATCAAACTTGATATCAAATTTACCATCCATGAAGTTCAGGTGCTGGGCGATACCGCCTGGGCGCGCACCAGCTCTGCCGGGAAAACGAAAATTCTGGCCAACAAGGTCGTGATCAACGAAGGCAATAATGAACTGTTTATTTTCAAAAAAGAAAACGGTGATTGGAAGATATACCAATACCTGTTCTCAACCAATCAGCCTCATCAATAATCGTAACTAATACAGGAGAAAGACAATGAAAGCCGTCATCGCTAAAAAAGCCGGGGGACCCGAAGTACTGCAGTTGGTTGATATTGATCAATCTGCAACACAAGAAGGTGAAGTTAAAATTCGGGTAAAGGCATTTGGCCTAAACAAAGCAGAGAGCTACTACCGTAGTGGTAATTACGGTAACTTCGTGCCTGATCAGGCATTGGGGATTGAAGCTGTGGGTGAAATCATTGAAGATGCTAGTGGAATATTTAATGTAGGTCAGAAAGTCGCAACAGTGATGGGCGGGATGATGTTTACACGCCATGGTGGCTATGCTGAATACATTACTGTTAACTCAAACAATGTCGTCGCCATTGACAGCGACTTGAGTTATGAAAAACTTGCAGCACTGCCCGAAGCCTATTTGACAGTTTGGGGAGCACTCGATAAAAATATCCAAATCGCTGCAGGAGAAACATTATTAGTACGAGGCGCAACATCAAGCATCGGTCTTACAGCTGTGACCTACGCAAAATTACGCGGGCTAACTGTTATCGCAACCACTCGAAATCCAGGCAGTATTGATAAACTCAAGTCTATGGGTGCCGATCACGTTGTCATTGACGACGGTAGTATACACGAGCAAATCAAAGCTATAGTCCCTGAAGGTGTTAATAATGCACTCGAAATAGTCGGCGCGGCAACGCTTAAAGATACACTCAAGTCCATTCAACCGTGGGGTCATGTTGTTGTAGTTGGTCTATTGAGTGGCCCCCCTGTTCTGGAGTCGTTTAACTTAATGGGAGACTTGCCAGGTACCGTTAAACTAAGCTTTTTTAGTAGTGGTATATTGGGTACAGAAGCACTTCCACTTAAAGAGTGCCCACTAAACTCCATTGCCGAGCAAGTGGCAAGTGGCAGTATTCCAGGCACGATAGCGAAGACGTTTAATATTGAAGAGATTCAGGAAGCTCACCGCCTTCTGGATAGTGGAGGTGCTAATGGAAAAATTGTTGTGTCGTTTTAGTTTCTACTAATTCATCAAGCAGAGTACAGCATGTACTCTGCTTATATTTATTCAACGCCTCACGCCCTCATCTCATCAGCTGCTGCCGAAAGCGAGTGTAAATAAGTTAATTGAAGAACTCTCTACACAAGCACTCGCAGAATTTGATAGTGAAGTACAATTCAGCGCGCTTGCAGCAAGAGGTGATGTTGACGTAGGTTTAAAGTTGCTTGATAAGCTGGACGCTCATTTTTCTAAAGGATAACGCCCAGCTAAACTGCCCTAAAAGTTATGTGGCTTTTGTGGCATTATAGCGAAGCGCAACAAAAGGAACATAACTTTTCGGGTCAGATTTGTGCATATGTGTTATGTGCTTAGTGTGCAAGCTTTACACTTGCAATTCTATTTAAACTCACACCTGATTCTGCTGCCTCTAAAGCTAGGTGCCTATGAACTTCAGGTGGGACACGGACCATAAATTTTCCACTAAAATTACGCGCTGAAATAGCCAATGGTAATTCTTCGTTATTTTTTGACATGTCAGTGGCGCATTCTTTAACTACTGCTTGAATTCCTTTTAATGCTTTTGAAGATGTTGATGCAAGCCAACTTAGGCTTGGGAATTCAGCACATAAACCAATGAACTCTTCATCCTCATCAGACCACATTACTCGATAAGTATATTTTTCGATTTCATTAACCATGTTGTACCTCAATTTTTTCTATAGCTAATAATACTTGTTTAACTTGATAAGTTTTGGCTTTTCCTTTTTTATTTTGAATATTTACGCGTGGATCACCTGGCCAAGGTGTTTTGTAAATACAGTGGCTACTACCACTTTGTCGTACTTTCCCGAAATAATGCTCACAAACCTTTTGAAGCTCGTTAAAACGAACTTCTTTAGGGTTTGATTTCATTTCTTCTAATATTTTAGATACGCCACCCATATACTTTATAGTAGCATTATTGATACTAGTGTCAAATGTGGGTTTTGCACATAATGCTTTGCTAACCTGCACGCAACGGGGTGAGCTCGAAGCCTAACGGATAACAGGATAAATGTGCTTGAAATCGATATCTGGATATCTGGATATCTGGATAACTGGGCCATTAGCCCCCTATATCGGTTTATACATCAGTAAACCAGAGCCGGATTGTTTGATTAGATACCCCCGTTGGCGTGCATTAATGCAATTAACAAAGTCGTTTACACCTTGCCTGAGCCTGAAGCTAACTGGATACTCGATGATGAGTTAACCCGACGTTTGAATAGTACCTGTGCAAGGTTAACCGATGAATGTCTGGTGGCCCTGTCGTGCTCCAGGAATTGAGAGAGAACAGGCTGCGGTGAGACCGTGATAAGAGGCCCTCTATATGTGTTTTCTGTAAGCGACTGTCTTAACAGCTATCATGAAAGATGAAGTCGGCGGTTTTGTTAATTGATTTGACTTTGGTTATGAAAATAGCCCATAAAATGCTTAGAGCCTATTGATGAGAGATCGGCTCATATGTGTTATGTTTTTATTATACCGAGCTCGATAGCATTTTGAGAATCGGTAAAAATAGCCATTGCTGTATTCATTATTTTAAACCCCGCTTTCTTATAAAAATCTTCTTTTCCTGGGGCTGAATATAATATTATCTTTTTATGCCCTTCAGATAGCTCTACCAGCTTTAGCAAAATTTTCATCCCCAAACCAGTTCCTTGATGCTCTGGTAAAATGGCAATATCACATATATACGAACAATCCACTCCGTCTGCTAGTGTTCGCCCAGCTCCGACTAAACTGCCAGATTGATAAAGAAAACATTTATAGCGGCTATTACTAAATGCTAATTTTAAATCTTTTGGATTTTTTTCACCAAGCGGAGCAACTCGATATAAATTTGCTAGCTCTGGCCAGTTTATTTCAGATTGAGTATACTTCCATATGATTTCCTTTTTAAACATAACGACCGAATTGAGAGGCGCGCGTTTTTTGCGGGCGTACTCGAATGATTTGTTATGCGTCATTTCTACTACCTTCCAGTATTTTTATCTTGTTGAGTACCTCTTCGAACAATTCATACTCAGGTCCTTTTATGGTGTTCCAGTCAATCCCCTTATTCTTGAACCGGGGATCTGAACCAATATCGATATATATCTGGTAATTGCTTAGCTTGAATAAAGCTTTATTTGTTTTTTTCTAGCAATGCTAGGTTCTGTTTGATAACCAGATTATGCAGCATACCAGGAAGATCATGAGCCAAATCATTTCTATGCTTTCTCAGCGCATGAATAGTCAACACATCTTCTGAGTCAATAGCACCCATAAAATCACGAAGGTATAATAGGCATGACTCGAATTGATTTTTATGCCGCGATAGAACGTCTTCTTCGTATGACTTAAATGGACTACCGCTACTAAAGGTAATGTTGGAATAAAATGCCTTGGTCGAGTTGACTGTCAGGCTCTTTACTAATTCAAATGCAACGAGGATGAACCCAGCATATGCAAGGGCACTCGTAAGTTCCTCCTCTGTTAGATTTATCGCCTTATTCATTCAGAGCACATCATTCTTTTGACGCATAACAGTAAGTGTACCTGACATTCACGTAGTGTAACACGGGATATTCCCGTATATTATGCATTTACCATATCTCGGTTCTTAATAAATTTAATTTATTCGCATTTCTTTAAAACTACATACGCATTAGTGAAATCAAGAATATAACGGTTATTAAGTGATTCCAGGCATGCGCCAGAAGTAGATCAATCTGGAATACCCGCTGTAATATGACTGCTTTGCACCGCATATTACTCTTGACATGATATTTCATTATCCATCACTGTATTGATATACAGTATCCGGGAGTACTCAACATGGAAGGTGAAAAACGTTCTTATCCATTTTTGTCGGCTATCAGGGATAGCGATACGGGTCGGGCTCTATAGTATCCACACAGAACAGGACTGCCTTGGCGAGATCAAATTATCGGGTTGCCGTTCTGGATTTGTATCTATCTCTCCGTTTTTTATTTCGGGGGGTGTTTGACGAATATTTAACGGTGGGCGGGGGTTTTTATCGATACCTATTGCATACAATTTAATCCTGGCACTACCAGGGTTTTCTCAATCAATTGCAAATATAATATCCCTTTCGCCCGCTTGTACTACGATATTGAATCCGGCTTGCCGAATTCAATATCAAGTGCGTCTCGATAATGGGACAGTGCGCTAACTGCTTCATCCATTTGTTCCGATAGCCGGCCCAGCTCGACGCAGGCCTCTGCCCGTGGGGCAATGTCGATGCTTTTTCGTAAATGGTCTGCTGCATTTTCCTTGAGATCGCTACGGATACAAAGCCGGCCCAGTGTCAGCTGCACTTCTGCATCATCAAGGTACCCCTTCGACCAGGCCTCGGCATTTTTTAATTGCTGCACCGGATCGCGCCCTTTCACCTGTCCATAACATTTAAACAACCGCGTACTCCACTGATGCTCCAGTACCTCAAACAATATTTTTTCTGCCTCGCCGTGTGCATTTAAGCCTGTAAGTTGATTAATATATTCAAGTACGATACTTTCCACGCTCTTCAGATCACGCGGTAAATCCTGCCACGCCGATAACAGCTCACTGATATCACCTTGCATTGCAATTTTTTGTATCAGCCGGATGGTAACCTCTATCTCCAGACGGGCTGCATTTTCATCACTCACAACACCCGTTTTCCAGAATTCCGGCAGGTGCTCTTTCAGCTTTTCCCATTCGTCCAGCTTCTGATAAAGATCAAGTTGCATCTCCATCATCAACTGGTTCTTCGGGCCCTTTTCAGTTAAACGGTTCAGCAATGCCATTGCCTGCTCCAGTTGCCCCTGCTCCAGTAGTAATGCTGCCTGGGTTAGCCCTGCGGCCGTGTCTGCCCCCTTGCCGGTTTTATGCGCCATCTGCAAATACTGGTCCCGCTGGCTCGTTCGCCTCTGGTGTTGGGCCACTCTGGCTGCCTCCAGATATCCCAGTAAAGGGGCCTCGTTGTTTTCGGCAGCCAGCACCAGATATTTTTCTGCCTGCTTCCATTGCCCTTCTGCGCTGGCCTTAAGGCCTTTATAAAAATTCTCTTTTGCGCGCTGTTGTCGGTGTTTCTGGCCACGCATAAACATGCGATCCGGAAAATATAATGTCAACCTCAACAGCTTTATTATCGCTGCAAGCAGCAAAAAAGCCACCAGCAACGCCAGTGCAAACACCGGTAATGTTGTTTCAATGCTTACCCCGGAATAACTCAGTAATACATAACCCGGGTCCCTGAGCAAGACCAGCGCACTGCTAACCGACGCCACCAGTACAACGAGTAATGAAATCAGGATCTTCATTTCTGCTCATGAGCCCCCGGCTCTTTCAGGCGGTACTCCCTGAGCTGTTTCAATGCCAGCCCAACAGGTGGAATACTTGCATTCAGCTCAATTGATTTTAAGGCAGCAAGTAATTTAACGGTACGCCTGGCACCTGCCTGTTTCATATCAAAATACATCCGATGCCATGTCTCTATATCCTGAATTGACCTTTTTAAAAGCCCATCGTCTTTTAGTAACACGGCCTGGCGCGCCAACTCATACCGGCCTTTCAATATTACCCTGACCAGCCTCTCTTCCTCGGCTCCAAGCATGGCGGGGGTTACCTGATTTGTACGTCTTATTACAAGCAGCGGTTTCAGTTCCGTTAACATCTTGCTCCATAT
>VAPH01001162.1_pt1 | contig 12028 bp, 9 predicted proteins | sample 3393861 | NCBI WGS metagenome assembly VAPH01 (sample SAMN08290439, study PRJNA428436) | hydrothermal vent metagenome | isolation source: Deep-sea hydrothermal vent chimney | place: Atlantic Ocean: South-mid Altantic Ridge | reverse complement strand
TTTTGTCGAAACCTCTTTTAATTTAATCATTCGACAAAACTAAGACTTTTTAATTTTTATCTTTTGCTTTTTTATTATATTTTTTTTGAGATTTATCTTTTGCTTTTTGCTCTTTTATGAACCGTTTGTTTTGTTTCTTTTTCGCTTTTTGTGCCTTTTTATTTACGGGTGGCTCGAGACTTCTAGTTTTTACTTTAGATGTTTTAACAGATCGCATCTTTTGACCATTCTTTTTATTTTTCTTAAATAAACCGCCAGAAAAAAGTCCTTTAAAAAAGCCTTTCTTTTCATCTAATAATGGTTCATTTTTTTTGGTTTCTGTTGGTATAATTTTATCTTTATGTTTATCCAACCTCCAGGAAAGTCCGCCTCCAATTAAATAGGAAGAATCGTTTCGTTCATCAAAGATCATCCTTACCGAAAAATCTGCTTGGATATTGTTATTTATCAAATATGCACCTCCTGCTCCAAACTGAAAGTCATTGGGGACACTTTTTCTAAAAAAGCCTTGATTTTCTCCAAAAACTGACCATTTTTCAGCTAATGCGTATGTTACCGTTATGATATAAGAATTTTCTGCATTATTAGTGAATAATTTGTCCATTATAATATTTGTAAGAACTACCAGTCTGTTTGATAAATCATTTTGAGTAAATATTGCAAATCGCGGACTAATACCATCAGGGTTTTTGAACATTTCCTGTAAAAGATTGGTGTTAAATCCGGCATAAACACCAACAGCCGGTATCAACCTTTTTTTATCAAAACTTGTACGGGCCTTCCAACTGTGTATTTCTTTTGATTTGTCTGTGTATTCAGGTTTGTAGACTAAATATTTTGCACCAATGGTCAGTTTACTTAAACCAAAACCCGTTTTACTAAATACTTGAGGTTTTGAAAAATCTCTGCTTTCATTTTGTACAGCAAGATCGAGAATAAATTCTAATTTTTCAAGAAACTGACCTGTTCTAAAAGAAATATCTGTACCGATACCCTTTGCACTATATGCAAAAGTTTCATTACTAATTGGGTCATAAAATTGAAAATTACCTACATTGTTATAAAATAAACCACCTTCAACCTGATAAACTTTTGTTCCAACACTGTACGGGCTATTAGAAAATCCAGGACGATTGGAGTTTATAACTTCGGTATATTGACCCCAACTTATTTGTACAATAAATAGGAGAAAAATTGTTATAAAGAGAGACTTCATATTTTGCTTTATAAAAGAATCAAAAATAAGATTTTCTTTATATAAACGTTGAAGTTGCTTGCAAATTGTTACTTTTGAAAATTAAATATTAAATTCATGCAAGAAGCATCAATTACCGGGTTTTTGGTAACCATAATTTATATTATTCTAATTTATTATGTATTAAAGATAATTGGAAGATTTATTTTTCCGATTTTCTTTCAAAAAATAATGAAAAATGTTGAAAAAAAGGTAAGAGAACAACAAGGTTACCAACAGCCAAATGATCATGTCAAAGAAGGAGAAACTGTAATTGATAAAAAACCTTCAAAAAATAAAAACAGTAATAAAGACGAAGGTGAATATATTGATTATGAAGAGGTGGATGATTAGTTTTGACCCCACCTGCCGGAGTGGCAGGTTATGAATTGTGAATTTTTTTGCACAAAAAAATAATTAATTAAAACTTACTAGTTTCGTTCAGTTTATGGATTTTAAAAAAATACTCCCATATTTAATTACAATTTTAACTTTTGTAGTTGTTTCGTTAGTATATTTTTCACCGGTTTTAAAAGGAAAAGAATTATTTCAAAGTGATATTGCCCAATTTAGGGGTATGGCCAAAGAAGTTCAAGAATTTAGGGCCGAATATGGTGAAGAACCGTATTGGACCGACCGGGCATTTGGCGGAATGCCTACCTATCAGCTTAGTACTTATTATCCAAATGATTACATTAAAAAAATAGATAGTATAATTCGATTTCTACCTCGGCCTGCAGACTATTTGTTTTTATATTTTATCGGCTTCTTTATTTTATTACTGGTTTTAAAAATAGAATGGAAATTAGCTGTTATAGGCTCTCTGGCTTTTGGATTTTCTACATATTTTATTATAATTTTAGGTGTTGGTCATAATGCAAAAGCACATGCTATTGCTTACATGCCTTTGGTTTTGGCAGGATTTTTACTTGTTTTTCAAAATAGATATTTGCAAGGCTTTGTTTTAACCGCTTTGGCAATGGCATTAGAAATAAATACGAGTCACCCACAAATGACCTATTATTTACTTTTTATGATCCTTATTTTTGGAATTGTTTATTTGATAGATGCATTTAAAAATAAAGATTTACTCAATTATTTTAAAAAAGTTGGAGTCCTGTTTGTAGCAGTTTTTTTAGCTGTTGGAGTTAATGCAACAAGTTTATTGGCTACCAAAGAATATGCAGATCATAGTACCCGAAGTAGAAGTGAGTTAACTATTAACCCAGATGGCTCACCAAAAGAACAAACTTCAGGTTTGTCAAAGAACTATATTACCGAATACAGCTATGGAAAATTAGAAACATTTGATTTGTTTATTCCTCGTTTTATGGGTGGATCTAACAATGAAAAATTAGGAGAAGACTCCTATATATACAGATTTTTAAAAGATAAAGGAGGTCGAAAACAAGCTTTGAGTTGGACAGAAAACGCACCTATGTATTGGGGAGATCAACCCATAGTTGCAGCTCCGGCATACATTGGTGCTATCATGATTTTTCTATTTGTTTTGGGCATATTTTTAGTAAAAGATAATTTAAAGAAATGGTTGGTTGCAGCTACTATTTTTTCCATTTTAATGAGCTGGGGTAAGAATTTCGATATTTTAACCAATTTCTTTATTGATTATGTCCCACTGTACAATAAATTTAGAGCTGTATCCTCCATCCAGGTAATTGCAGAATTAGCTGTTCCATTGCTTGGAATTCTGTCTGTTCAAAAGTTATTTGATAAAAAAATCACTAAAGAGGATAAGTTAAAAGCATTAAAATGGAGTTCCATAATTGTTGTAGGTTTATCTGTGTTTTTTACCCTTGCGGGGACGAACTTATTTTCATTTGAAAGCTTTAGAGATCCGGGATTTGAAAATATATTAAAAGGCTTTTCTGATGTTTTAATCGAAGATAGAAGAACTATCTTTTTTCAGGATAGTTTACGTACCTTAATAGCAGTTGTAGTTGCAGCAGGTATTTTGTGGCTTTATTTAGACGAAAAGATCAACAAGAATACTGTTCTGGGTGTTTTACTAATCTCTGTATTGGTTGATATGGTTGGTGTTGATAAAAGATATGTGAACAATGATGATTTTATTACCGCATCAAAACTAGAAAAACCTTTTCTAAAAAGTGAAATTGACAAAGAAATTCAAAAAGATAAAGGGCACTACCGGGTTTTGAATTTTTTAGTAAACCCCATGAATGATGGAAGTACGTCCTTTTTTCATAATTCAATTGGGGGTTATCATGCCGCAAAACCAAGACGTTATCAAGAGTTGTATGATTTTCAAATAGCTCGAAATAATATAGAAGTATTGAATATGTTAAATACCAAATACATTATTTTTCCGGATGACAATAATCGGGCAAATGTGCAATTTAATGATGAAGCCAATGGTAATGTCTGGTTTGTTGAAAATCTTAAATTTGTTAATAATGCTGATCAGGAAATTAAGGCTTTAGATAGTATTGATACTAAAAAAGTAGCTGTAATTAACAAAGATTTTCTAAATGAATTAGAAAATTTTAAATTTCAAAAAGATTCTACAGCAAGTATTCAATTGGTAAAATACAAAGCAAATGAATTGATTTATGAAAGTAATTCCAGTGTTGATCAACTAGCAGTTTTTTCTGAAATATATTATAAAAATGGATGGAACGCCTATATTGACGGGGAGTTAAACTCTCACTTTAGAGCTGATTATGTTCTAAGGGCAATGTTAATCCCACAAGGAAAACACAAAATTGAATTCAAATTTGAACCTGATATTATAAAAACCGGAAACAAAATAACCCTAATTTCTTATGCATTTTTGATATTGATTCCATTGGGTTGGTTTTACAAAGAAAGAAAATCGAATGTATAAAATAACTCCAAAAAAAAGATACAACCACACAATTGAGTTCTTACAGTCTGTACTTCCAGCTCCAGCTACCATATTAGATCTGGGGGTGAGAAATGAACTGAGTGAAATTATGGAAACACACGGTTATAAAGTTTTCAATACGGATGGTGAAGATTTGGATTTAGATTATGAAAATGTTAAGAATTACGAAGTTGATGCCGTCACTTCTTTTGAAATATTTGAACATTTAATTGCTCCTTTTAATGTTCTCCAAACCATAAAGGCAAATAAACTGATTACTACGGTCCCACTAAAATTATGGTTTGCAAGTGCATATAGAAGTAAATTAGATGTTTGGGACAGGCATTTTCATGAATTTGAAGACTGGCAGTTTGATTGGTTATTGGAAAAATCAGGTTGGCAAATTAAAAGAACAGAAAAATGGACAAGCCCAGTAAATAAATTAGGATTCCGTCCAATTTTGAGAAGGTATACACCCCGTTATTATGCGGTTTACGCAGAAAGATAGATAAATTGATTTTATGCGAATAGGAATGATCTTAGATAAAACTTTTCCACCCGATCCAAGGGTAGAAAATGAGGCTGATGCCTTGATTAAAAGCGGTCATCAAGTATTTTTATTTTGTTTGAGATACGATAACCGATCTACCTCTGAGTTAGTTAATAATATTCAGGTAAAGAGATATCTATCGAATAAATTAGAATACAAACTATCTGCTCTGGCCTATACATTCTCGTTTTACACCAATTTGATGGCAAGGAAAATAACTCATTTTTTGAATGAAAATAAAATTGAGTTTATCCATATTCATGATATGGTCATTGCAAATGCAGTATTTAAAGCTAATATAAAAATAGGTTTACCCGTTGTTTTAGATTTGCACGAAAACAGACCTGAAATTATGAGATTTTACCCTCATCTACAAAAATTTCCGGGCAGGCAATTGATATCTTTGGGTAAGTGGAAACAAATGGAGGAAGAATTTATCAAAAAAGCGAATAAAACCATAGTTGTTACAGAAGAAGCCAAAGAGGAAATTAAAAATAGAATGGTGCTCAAAGATGATAAAATTGTAGTCGTTCCGAATACAGTCAAGAAATCCTTTTACAAGGATATGGAATTTGATAATAATATTTTAAACAAATACAAAGATAAATTTGTAATTCTGTATTTGGGTGATACCGGATTAAGACGGGGCTTGCAAACCATAATTGATTCAATGGAAATATTAAAACATAAAATTCAAAGTCAGGCTGTAGGTAATTCAGGTTTGAAATTGGTTATAGTAGGTGAGAATTCAACCGATACTGTTTTAAAACAGCAAGTAGATCGATTAAAATTGAGTGAATATGTTGATTTTGAGGGTTGGCAGGATATAAAATTATTTCCATCTTATATCCAAGCAGCTTCGATAGGTATTTCTCCATTATTTAGAAACAAGCATCACGATACAACTTATGCTAACAAGTTATTTCAATATATGAGTTTCGCAAAACCTGTTTTGGTAAGTGATGCAACTGCTCAAAAAAATCTGGTATTAAAAACTAATAGTGGTTCAGTACACAAAGAAAAAAATGCTGTAGATTTTGCTGAAAAAGTAGTAGAATTGTACAATGATACTGATTTACAGAAGGAAATGGGAGAAAACGGAAAAAGATTTATTGAAAATGAATTTAATTGGGAAAAAGTATCTGGTAATTTAGTAGAAATTTATAACGATTTTGAAAAAATATCCAGGGCAGAGCAAGGTTTGAAATGAAAGTACTTATCATTACATATTATTGGCCACCGGCAGGAGGCAGCGGTGTACAAAGATGGTTGAAATTTGTAAAATATTTACAAGATTTTAATGTGGTACCAGTGGTTTATACAGTTGATAAACCCAATTATGTATTGCTGGACGAAACCCTAAAAAAAGAAATTCCTGAAAATATTGAAATTTTAAAACAACCTATTTGGGAACCCAATAATATATTTTCAAAATTTAAAAATAAACAGCACCAAACCAGTGCCGGATTTTTAAATCCGAATCCTTCCTTTTTTGAAAGGAAGCTGCATTATATCAGGGCCAATTATTTTATTCCTGATTCGAGAAAATATTGGATAAAACCATCGGTTAAATATCTATCTAATTATCTTAAAAAAAACAAAATAGATGTAATTGTAACCACCGGACCTCCTCATAGTTTACATTTGATTGGTTTGGAATTGCAAAAACAAAACGATGTAAAATGGATCGCTGATTTTCGTGATCCTTGGACAGATATAGATTATTTTCATCAATTGCCATTATCAAACAAGTCAAGGCTAAAACATCTAATATTAGAAAAAAAGGTGCTCAAAAGTGCAGATTCTGTTTTGGTAGTTAGTGAAACAATGAAAGAAAATTATAATAAACTCAATAGTAATATACAGGTAATTACGAATGGTTTTGACAGAAATACAAGTCAAAAAAAGGTGGATTTAGACAATAAATTTACGATTACACATATAGGATTGATGAATGCTGATAGAAATCCGATTATTTTATGGAAAGTCTTACATGAATTGGTAAATGGTGATATGGAATTTGCATCTGATCTTCAAATTAAATTGATAGGGAAATCAGCTAATGAGGTTTACGATAGCATAAGACAGAGTAAAATAGAAAATAATGCCCAATTCATTGGCTATTTACCTCATCAAAAAGTAATGGATCATCAAAGATCCTCACAAGTTTTATTGCTGGCAGTGAATAATGTTCCTTCCGCAAAAGGAATTATTACAGGTAAGATATTTGAATATTTACAAGCCAAACGACCTATATTAGCAATTGGTCCTGTGGATGGTGATTTGGCCGCAATAATTGAAAATACAAACTCAGGAATTGTAATTGATTTTAAAGATGAAGAAAATTTAAAGAAAAATATCTTAGAGTTATACCAAAAATTCAAACAGGGGAATTTAAATATAGAATCAAAAAATATTGAGAAATACTATAGTAAAAATTTAACAAAAAAATTAGTTGAAGTAATAAATAGTTTAGGTTAATGAAAAAAATAGTTACCATTTTAGGCGCTCGTCCGCAATTTATAAAAGCCGCTGTTTTAAGCAGAATAATCTCTGCAAAAAATGAAATTGAAGAAATTATCGTTCATACCGGTCAGCATTATGATGCCAACATGAGTGCAGTATTTTTTGAAGAAATGGAAATACCAAAACCTAAATATAATCTCGATATAAATTGCTTAAATCATGGTGCCATGACCGGACAAATGCTCGAAAAGATTGAAAAAGTTTTGCTGGATGAAAAACCCTATGCGATTATAATATATGGCGATACCAATTCAACTATTGCCGGGGCTTTGGCAGCTAAAAAATTAGGTATTAAGGTAATTCACATTGAGGCTGGCTTGCGTTCATTTAACATGAAAATGCCTGAGGAGGTCAATAGAATTTTAACCGATAGAATTTCTGACCTCTTACTTTGTCCGACAGACACGGCGATAAACAATTTAAAAAACGAAGGTTTTGATAACTTAGATAATAAAGTTGTGAAATGCGGTGATATTATGAAAGATGCGGTAGAATATTATAGTCAATCTTCTTCCGAAAAATCAACTGTATTAGATGTATTGAACTTAATGAATAATAATTTTGTGTTGGCAACAATACACCGACAGGAAAATACAGATGACTTAGAAAATTTAAAATCTATTTTTGAAGGACTGGAAACTATTTCCAAGGAGATTAATGTGATTTTACCACTTCATCCACGTACAAAAAAAATATTAGAAAAAAACCATTTAAAATATGACATCACAATTATAGAACCGGTTGGGTATTTTGATATGTTAGAATTACTTAAGAATTGTAAAATGGTTGTAACCGACAGTGGAGGCCTTCAAAAAGAAGCATTTTTTAATAAAAAACACTGTATAATTGCCCGTGAAGAAACAGAATGGATTGAATTGGTTGAAAATGATTTTGCAAAAATCGTTGGTAGCGATAAAAATAAAATGCTTGCTACTTTTAATAATTATAAAAACTCAAATGCTGATTTTAATCTAAATTTATACGGTGATAATGTTGGGTTGACGATTTATGAGGAGTTGAAAAATTTGCTTTAATGGGTTTCTATAAAATCTAATGATTTACATGTATTTATCCTTATAAACAGAAAAATGAAAAACAAGGTACAGCTTATTACTTATGTTGATCGCCTTAGCGGAGGAGGATTAAAATCATTACAGACTTTGCTTGATAGTGAATTGAAGGGAGTATTTGGTGGGGTACATTTATTACCTTTTTTTTATCCTATTGATGGTTCAGATGCCGGTTTTGACCCAATTGATCATACGTTCGTTGATTCCAGGCTTGGTTCATGGAAAAATATCAAGTCATTGAGCCAAACAACAGATATTATGGCTGATGTAATTGTTAATCATATCTCATCTCAATCACCACAATTTCTTGATTATTTAGAGAAAGGAGAAGAATCACTATACTCAGATCTGTTTCTAACATTAGATAAAGTATTTCCGAAAGGCTTAAACGAAAGGGAGTTATCAAGTATTTACAGACCCAGACCGGGATCTCCATTTACATCCATAAAATTCAAAGACGGTTCTACAAAATTACTCTGGACAACTTTTACTCCCAAGCAGATCGATATTGATGTAAAAAGTGATGCAGGTAAAGATTATTTAATTTCAATACTTTGTGAATTTAAAAAGGCTGGTATCAATATGATAAGGCTTGATGCAGCAGGATATGCCATCAAAAAAGAAGGAACAAACTGCTTTATGATTTCTGAGACCTTTGATTTTATAGATTGGTTTGGAAAAAAAGCAGCCACTTATGGAATGGAAGTTTTGGTAGAAATCCATTCTTATTATCAAAAACAAATCGAAATTGCCAAAAGAGTAGATTGGGTTTATGATTTTGCCTTACCGCCTCTTGTACTTCACGCTATTTTTAGCAAGACATCTGAATACTTGAAAAAATGGCTCGAAATAAGGCCTCTAAATGCTATTACCGTTTTAGATACACATGATGGGATCGGTGTGATAGATGTGGGAGGCTCAGAGAATCAACCCGGACTTCTTCCTGAAGAAGACATAGATGAAATGGTAGAGAAAATTCATAGAAACAGCAAAGGTGAAAGCCGATTAGCCACAGGGTCAGCTGCTTCTAATCTGGATCTGTATCAGGTTAATTGTACTTATTTTGATGCGCTTGGAAGAAATGAAAATCATTATCTTTTGGCGCGTGCCATTCAATTTTTTGTTCCGGGAGTTCCTCAAGTTTATTACATGGGGTTTTTTGCAGAACCGAATGACATGGAATTATTGGCGAAATCAAAGGTGGGTAGAGACATCAACAGGCATTATTTCAATAAAAATGAGCTAAATACTGCATTTAAAAGACCTGTGGTTCAGAAATTAATAAAACTTATTAAATTCAGAAATTCTCATACTGCTTTTGATGGTGAATTTTTATTGGAGCCTTCTTCTAAAAATTCACTTACTATTAGTTGGGAAAATGGAAGAAACTGGGCAAAATTAGAAATTGATTTTAAAAGATTAAACTTTAATATATCATTCAGCGAAGAAGGACAAGAACAAAAGTTAAAATTTTAATCTGCGATTTATTTTGGTAATGATTATGAGTAGTGAATAAATTCACTGTAAAACCTATCTCAATCTTTAATAGCTGTTTTCCAAAAATGATTTAAGTATTTTATTTCGCCATTTTTATCGGTATAAAAGGCTATTTCCATAGGAAATTTTAAATCAGGGCTTTTATAAGAAAATCTTGATTTACCGGTAAATGTCAAAGGATATACTTCCTCATCAGAAAACCGAATATAAAGTTTTTTAAATCGATATTCAATTTCAATAATATCTTCCTTCGTTCCATAAATATTTGGCGTATAATATTTTCCGGTAAATTTATTCATGTTTACACTAGGTTTTATTTTTGTATTTGAATCTTCGTTAACAGGTAAAATGGATGCAACCATTTTTTCGAAAGAATCGATAAATGGATAGTATCCGGTATTACTAAGTAAAATAAAAGCTGACTTATATTTTGGCGCCATGGCAAATAATACATTTTGTGATACAGATTCTCCCGGATGACCTACAAAATCGATTCCTTTAAAATTAAAACCAATCAAACCATAATTGTAAGAGGATATGGGATAGCCAAAATACACACGTAATACTCCTATTGGTGTATAATTTGTAGACATTTTTTTTATCACATTACTGCTGATTATTTGCTGATTATCAATTTTTCCGTCATTCATAAAACAAATAGCAAAACGAGAAAGATCCTCTATATTACTAAACATACTGGCAGAGGCTTGAATCAGTGGATAGGTTAATTTATGTGCAACACTTTTCCCATTTATATGTCCGGCAGAAAAATTATTTAATTTTGCAATATTTACATCAAAAGTTGAGCTATCCATTTTAAGAGGCTTAAATATTAACTCATCAATTGCTTCAGTATAAGATGAATCATTTAAAATAGTGAGTATCCATCCGGCAAGGACATGTCCGAAATTTGTATATGAAAAAATCGATGCAAGTTCTTCATTAACCAACTTATCTCCGTAATGTGTAAAATATTCAGCTACATCGTTTTTGTATTTTTTCCTGGTTGGCCAGTGATCTAACATACCGGAACTCTGTGACAATATTTGATGAATAGTGAGTTGGGATAGTTTTGGTGAAAGATCTTTAATAATATCGCCCACGGAAGTATTAATATCTATATTGTTCTTTTCACATGCAATTAAAAGTGCTGTGGTAGTAAATACTTTTGTTACAGATGCGATAAGAAAAAGTGTTGAATTATCGACTGGTATTTTTGTTTTGGTATCTCTAATACCATACGCTTTTTGATAAATAATTTTTCCGTCTTGAACCATACCGATCACTGCACCCGGAGCACCCGAAATTTTCATATCATTCAGTACAGAATTATCAATAGCCTGCATGGATCTTTGATCGATATTTTGACCAAAAATCAAAGAAGAAAATAATAGAAATACAAAGTAAATTAAGGGGTTATGTATTTTCAAAATAAATTTTTGTTTTTGCTAAACATTGATCTATCATTTCTAAGGCTTTGTCAATAGTTTTTAGTTTTGTTCTAAAAGCAAGAACAGCTATTCTTATTACAAATTTTCCATTTATTTTAGTTGAACTAAAATATACCCTTCCATCCTTATGAATTAATTCCAATAATTTTTCATTGAATAAATTGGGTTCTGTCTTAACAGAAGGATACCAAAAATAACTGACCGACAGATCCGGTTCAGGACCGATTTTAAATTTTCTTTCAACTATTTTTGATCTAAAGTAGGTTGTTAATAATAATTTTTCCTCTAAACATGCAACAAAAGGTTTTATTCCATGCAATTGCATGGGAATCCACATTCTTAAACCCCTAAAATGTTTGGTTAATTCAGGTGATACATCAGCTGGGTTAATAGGCGATTCATTTCGGAGGGCATCTTGCATATAATTTGCTGTACAGTGATGCGAATGGAACACAGCTTCTTTATCTTTTATTAAAACTGCTCCGAGGCCATAGGGTAAAAACAAGCCTTTATGGGGGTCAACTACCAAAGAATCAGATAGTTCAATGCCTTTAAATAAATGTTTTTTTGATTCAGTAAGTATAAAGAATCCTCCATAGGCCGCATCAATGTGAAACCATATATTTTTATTATTGGATATTTTACCAATCTTTTCAAGCGGGTCAACCGTACCTGTATCTGTTGTGCCTGCTGAAGCGATTACCATAAAAGGATTTAATCCATTTTTAAGATCGAGTTCAATTTGTTCTTTAAGCAACTCTGGATTTATTCTTGAAAATTCATCCAATTCAAGGTAGTTTACTTTAATATCTTCTAGTCCAATAATTCGCAAGGCTT
>VAPH01000304.1_pt1 | contig 12050 bp, 12 predicted proteins | sample 3393861 | NCBI WGS metagenome assembly VAPH01 (sample SAMN08290439, study PRJNA428436) | hydrothermal vent metagenome | isolation source: Deep-sea hydrothermal vent chimney | place: Atlantic Ocean: South-mid Altantic Ridge | reverse complement strand
GGCCTGTAAGACATATCGCGCCCATATTGGCAGGTCATTTCGGGCCTGTGCATGTGCAAGGTGACAGCTGCGAAGATGCTGTCACCTATACAGGATTGTATGTTCATCGAATTCGTAACATCAGGGTGTATTTGCTCCTTTATTTCCATATACAGAATAATCAAGAGAGAGCAGGCCGGGAAAAACTTAGCGAACTGGAGCATGTTTCATGAAAAAGAAGTCTGTCATCATCGTGGCGTTAGTTATTGTCCTTATTGGTTTTCTAACCTGGCGCTTTATTCGTCCGATGGAAATTTTTGTCGTCGACGATCGCTTTGCATGGCATATTGATACATCCGAAGCGCCACAAATATTGGGCGACCTGAGTGCGAAGTCATGCGGCTCATGCCATACGGAATTTTATAAGGAATGGCGTACAACAATACACAGTCAGGCCTGGACCGATCCCTATTTTCAGGCAGACTGGAAGTTTGAAGGAAAACGGCATAGCTGTCGATTGTGTCATACGCCACTCGATCGCCAGCAGCCACAGAATATCCTGGCTTATCGGGATGCATCTAAATGGGATCCAGTGCTTGAGGACAACCCGAACTTTGATCCCAAACTTCAACATGAAGGCGTGACCTGTGCCGCCTGCCACTACCGTGATGGGAAAATAGTGGGTGTGCTTGGGAATACCGATGCCCCACATCCAGTAAAGAAGCTGGATAACCCGAACGAAGTCTGCGTTCGCTGCCATGTTGTAGATGGTAGACGCTGGGATACTTTTTACCGCTTTCCTCCTTGCGGCACAGTGGCTGAAATTCAATCAAACACAAGCGCGGTGAGCCGGTCAGGTGAAACGACGGTGAAAGATACTGCTTCATTGGGCTGTGTCGGCTGTCATATGCCGGCGATTAAAAGGCCCTTGGTTGAGGGCGGTGTAGTGCGTAACACGCGACAGCATTTGTGGCGAGGTGGCCATGATCCCGAGATGGTGAAGAGCGCATTTACTGCGGATTTATTTGAAGAAGATTCAACGAAGCAGGGTAAGAGAAAATTTACTTTTAAAATTACCAACACCGGAACCCGCCACTTTTTACCTACGGGTACGCCTGATCGAAATCTCTCAATTAAGATGAGCCTGATTGATGCGCAGGGGAAGGTACTTAAAGAAGAAAACCAGAGGCTGATACGTAAAATATTGTGGCGACCGTTTATTATCGATCTTGCCGATACACGTTTGCCTTTTGGCAAATCACGTTTGGTTTCGTTGGAATATTCAACGAATAAATTTAATACTGCTACTGCAGTCGAGGTAAAAGTGCGCTATCACCTGGTCAGTGAGAAAAGGGCGGCACGAATAAATTACGTAAACCGGGAGCCTATTGATTATGAAGTGTTCTCAAAGCGTATTGATCTTTCATCTGAAACAGGAAATTTAAATGAGTAGGCAGGATCTCGTCGTTATCGGAGGCGGTACCGGCGGTCTGATCGTCACCAGTGTTGCCGCGCAATTGGGGCTGAAAGTCACTATGATTGAACGCCGCGAAAAACTCGGTGGCGACTGTCTGCTGACCGGCTGTGTGCCAAGTAAGACTCTGATTCATGCAGCAAAAGTTGCTTCCATGATGCGGCGGGCAGGGGAATACGGCCTGACATCTGTTGAACCGGAAGTGAATCTGGGCAAGGTCAGTGATCATGTGCAATCGGTTATCGATCAGATTCAGGTGCATGATGATCCGGAGCGTTTCAGGGGTTACGGTGCCGAAGTCATCTTTGGCCATGCTACCTTCACTGATTCTCACACAGTAGATGTCAACGGGCAGAGCATCCAGGGCAAACGCTTTGTCATTGCCAGTGGTTCCAGTCCCTTTGTGCCGCCGATTCCGGGTCTGGATGAAGTGTCTTATTTGACCAATGAGAATATATTTTCTTTGCAAGATCTACCCGCACGACTGATCGTATTGGGAGGCGGTGCGATAGGTATTGAAATGGCGCAGGCCTATGCACGACTGGGCAGTAAAGTGACGGTGGTGGAACGTCTGCCACAGATCCTGCCTCAGGAAGATCCAGAGATCAGCGACATGCTGGCTGAGCATCTGATAAACGAAGGTATAGACATACTGACAGGCACATCTGCGGAAACAGTCAGTAAAAGTGGTGATGTCTATCAGATGAAGTGCCGCAGAGAAGATAAGACTGAGATTGCAATTGATAGCGACGCACTACTGGTGGCCGTTGGCAGAAGGCCGAATGTAGAAGGTATGGGGCTGGATGTAGCAGGTGTAGAGTATGACAACAAAGGCATAAAGGTCGATAAACGATTACGTAGCACCAGCAAGCATATTTTTGCCTGCGGTGATGTAGCCGGGCCATACCCGTTTACTCATATGGCGGAGTACCAGGCAGGTATCGTTATCAGCAATGCCATTTTCCGTTTCCCGAAAAAAACCAACTACCGTGTTGTTCCCTGGGTCACCTACAGTGACCCGGAACTGGCTCGGGTCGGCATCACCGAGCAGCAGGCAAAAGAGCAGGGTTTGGATGTGGATGTCCTGAGGTTCCCGTTCAGTGGCATCGATCGTGCCCTGGCAGAGGTCGAACCTGTCGGTGAGATGAAGTTGATTTCCCGTAAAGGGAAGATACTGGGTGCCACTATACTCGGTCCGCATGCAGGCGAACTAATTCACGAAATCGTACTGGCCATGCAGGCAGGACTGAAAATAGGCGATATATCCGCTACTATTCATGCCTACCCGACACTGGCACAGGTTAGTCGCAGAACAGTCAATACGTATTATGGCGAGAAGCTGTTCAGTGACCGCACACGCAAAGTGGTAGGCTGGATAAACAAACTGTTACCTTGAAGGAACACGAAAACCATGTTGGCGACTCTACCGCTCTTAGAAGTAACCGACTTCCCCTCGATCAAAAGGGATAAGCTTGAAACTCTTCAGGTAAATCTGGGCTATTTGTGTAACCAGAGCTGTTTGCATTGCCATGTTGATGCTGGACCAAATCGTAAGGAGAATATGGATCGCCAGACGGTCGATGATCTGATCAGTTTTCTAAAAAAACCGGAGATCAGGGTGCTGGATATTACCGGCGGTGCGCCGGAGATGAACGACCACTTCCGTTATCTGGTGGCTGCGGCCAGGCAACTGGACGTGCATGTCATTGATCGTTGTAACCTGACCATACTAAATGAGCCAGGTATGGAAGACCTGGCTGAATTTCTGGTCTCACATCAGGTTGAAGTTGTCGCATCGTTGCCCTGTTACCTTGAAGAAAATGTCGATGGCCAGCGAGGTGAGGGTGTTTACCAGTCCAGCATCGCTGGATTGCACAAACTCAATGCACATGGGTATGGTCTGGCCGGTACCGGTCTGACATTGAATCTGATGTATAACCCGCAGGGTCCTGCACTACCGCCTGCACAGGAAGCACTGGAAGCAGATTACAGGCGCGAACTGCAACAACGGGAAGGGGTGCACTTTAATAATCTTTTTATTTTGGTCAATATGCCAATTAAGCGCTTTGGCAGCATGCTGATATCGAAAGGTCAGTTTGATGACTATATGCATTTACTAAAAGATAACTACGAAAAAACAAATCTAAAGGACGTTATGTGCCGCACCCTGATCAGCGTGGACTGGCAGGGCTATGTTTACGATTGTGATTTCAATCAAATGCTGGAACTTCCATTGCACATTCAGGGTCGAACAAAGACTCACATAAACCAGCTCGACATCGATAGCTTGATGGCGAACCCTATCGTTACCGGGGATCATTGTTATGGTTGTACGGCGGGCCAGGGGTGTAGTTGTAGTGGGGCGTTGTAACGGCGGTTGAAAGTTTAAAGTGAAAAGTTGAAAGTAAAAGACTTGAGACTTAAGACTAAGGACTCATATTCAGGGAGAGCTGAATAAAGGTTGACGATGAAGATTTCGATTATTATACCCGCGCGCAATGAAGCGGAGAATATCAGCAGGCTATTACAGTCATTGCAGGTGTTTCGTGAAAATGGCCACGAGTTGATTCTGGTTGATGGTCATAGCGAAGATGACACTGGCCGTCTAGCCTTGCCGTTTGTTGATAAACTGTTGCAAACGCCCGCTGGCCGCGCTACGCAGATGAATGCAGGGGCTGATGAGGCAAGCGGGGATGTCCTGTGGTTTCTGCATGCGGACAGCGTTGTACCTGAACGTGCCGATGAATTAATCATTAACGCTGTGACCATGGGAACATCGACATGGGGTCGATTTGATATTCGTCTCAGCGGCAGGCAGCGGTTACTACGTCTTGTTGAGTCCAGCATGAATTTCCGCTCACGCCTGACGGCTATCGCAACCGGTGATCAGGGTGTATTTGTCAGCCGCTGTCTGTTCTACAGGGCAGGCGGCTTTCCACAACAGCGATTGATGGAAGACATTGCGCTGAGTAAACATCTGAAAAAATTCCAGGCGCCGATATGTCTACGTGAAAAGCTGGTGACTTCCAGTCGAAGATGGGAACAGCGCGGCATCATCCGTACGGTCCTGTTAATGTGGCGGCTTCGTGCCGCCTACTTTCTTGGCGTTCCCGCAGATAAGCTGGCATTGCACTATGATTGATGTCGGCGTGCTAAATCAGGACGTCAGATACCCGGCAGCAACAATCATCGTCTTTGCTAAATCTCCAGAGGCAGGAAAAGTAAAGACCCGTCTTGCGAGCAGTATTGGTGATCTGGAAGCATTACGCTTTCACGAACAGATGCTTGAGCATACACTTAAAATGGCATGTCAATACAAGCTTGCACCTGTAGAGTTGCATGTTTCAGGCAGGATTGATCACCCTTTGATTCAGTCTTTAGCCAGTGAATACGGTATCATAGTCAGGTCACAACAGGGTAAAGACCTGGGTGAGAAGATGCATCACGCCCTTCAGCAATCCCTGGAATCCAGCCGCTACTGTATATTAATTGGCACGGATTGTCCGGCCATGAATGTCGATTATCTCGCCAATGCCCTGACAGCACTGGTGCGAGGTCAGGATGCTGTATTAGGGCCTGCTGAAGATGGCGGTTATGTCCTCATAGGCGCACGGCAGTTAAGTAGAGACTGGTTCAGTGATATTGTCTGGGGAAGTCGCCATGTGCTCGAACAGAGCCGGAAGAAAATCAAAGAATACGGCGCCCAGCTTGAAGAATTGCAAACGCTGTGGGATGTTGACCAGATAGAAGATTTTGAGCGATGGCAGTTACAAACTGGCACGTAGAGTAAGAAACCATTTTTTCGGAGATACGATGAGCCAGCTAAAAGAAGATGTACTACGGCAGACGGTGAGAAAAGCCTATGCTGAAGTGGCCGAAGCAGACAGCAGCGGTGACTGCTGTGGCGAGGCCAGTTCCTGCTGTGGTGTGTCTGATGACGATCAGATCAATGCCATAATCTCAACCCGTCTGGGTTACTCACAAACTGACCGGGATGCTGTGCCTGATGGTGCGGACATGGGGCTGGGCTGCGGTAATCCGCGGGCAATTGCCAGTCTGAAGGTTGGTGAGACAGTGCTTGATCTGGGCAGTGGCGGCGGCTTTGATGCATTTCTGGCGGCGCAGGAAGTGGGCGAGAACGGTGCAGTAATAGGCGTTGATATGACGCCAACGATGATAAGTAAGGCTAGAAAAAATGCAGAAAAGGCCAGATTCTCTCAGGTCGAATTTCGCCTTGGCGAGATCGAACACCTTCCTGTCGCCGACAACACGGTTGATGTAGTCATTTCCAATTGCGTGATCAACCTGTCTCCTGATAAGTCGCAGGTATTTAATGAAATGTTCCGGGTATTGAAACCCGGTGGCAGGCTGGCAATTTCTGATGTGGTTGCAACCACTGAATTACCTGAATCCATGCGTAGCGACCCTTTTCTGCACACTGCCTGTGTAGCAGGAGCCGCTACGATAGAATCTCTTGAGGAAATTATTAGTCAGGCAGGTTTTAGTCAGGTTGCAATCCAGCCAAAGGATGAGTCACGTGAATTTATCCGTGATTGGGTGCCCGGGTCAAAAGTGGAAGATTATGTGGTTTCAGCGACTATAGAAGGAATTAAGGACGCCGGTACAGTATAGGGGCGCCTTTGATTCTTACGTTTTTTGCATTTCCCATACTCTTTCTATACATTAAGGTAAAGCCTGAAAAATGTAAGGTAAATAATAATTATAGGCAAAACACCATAATAGGAGAAAAAGAGAAATGCTGAATCATGTTATTGGAGTCTTTACCCATCCAAGCAAAGAGTGGCAGGCAGTTCGCGACGAACAATGTAATCTCAGAGACTGTTACCTCAAACATGTGTTACTACTTGCCGCGATAGCGCCAATCAGCCTCTTTATAGGTGCCTCACAGGTAGGCTGGACTCTGGCTGGAAAGACACACCTATTGACGGCATCCAGCACCCTGCCAAGGGCCATCGGTTTCTATCTTTTTTCACTGATCGGCGTATATATCATGGGCCGTTCAATACACTGGATGGCTGGCAATTTTAACACGAAAGTGAGCCTGGAAAAATCGGTACTGATAGCGACAATCATTGCAACACCACTATTTCTCAGCGGAATTATCGCCGTAATCCCGGTAGCGTGGCTAATCATGGTAGTAGGAATCATTGCTGCAGGTTACACCGTCTATTTGATGTACACAGGCATTCCAATCGTATTGAATATTGAACCGGAGCGCGGTTTTATTCTTGCCAGCGGTGTACTAACTGTAGGTCTGGTAACACTTGTGGGTGTGCTCGCAACAACGGTAATACTATGGGGTATGGGCTTCGGGCCACAACACGCTTAGCTTTATGGGCACCTCTATTCATTTATGAATAGAGGCGCCCATATTCCTTTAATTGCTTTTTAAATCAATACTGTCAATTATCGGGCAGCCATCTGCAGAGCCTCTACAGAGATTTAACAGTAATTGCAGTTCATTGCGCAGCGTTGTTAATTCTTCAAGGTGACACTCAATGTCATTCAATTTACTCGCGGTGAGTTCTCGAACCTCGTCTTTTGCGTGTTGCGGATCTTCACGCATCTTTAATAAATTAGAAATTTCTGCCAGGCTGAAGTTCATTTTCTGCGCACGTTGAATGAAGCGCAGTCTGGAAAGGTCACGGTCATCATATTGGCGTATGCCGCTTTCGGTTCTGGCGATTGCTGGCAGGAGTTTGATTTTTTCGTAATAGCGTAGCGTGTCAGTACTGATAGACAGAAGATCTTTCACATCGCCTATGCGGTAGAGTCTGTTACTCATGGCTCGTGGCCTCTTTGTTGCAGAAAAGATAACGCATATTATCTGGAGTTGGCTCCAGGTCAAGAATTCTTTGTATGATTTCGTTACTCAGTGAATAATCGTAGGAGCGTCGCTCCCACATGGCATACACATCAGAGGCTCCTTAAAGGGTCAACGGAATAACCAGAATAGCTACTAATAAGGACACGAAGAGCATGACAGTAAAACGGTGGTTTATTCTTATATCGATTTTTAGCGTATTGCTAATTCTCCTTATAGGCCAGTATTGGTCACCAATATACTGGCTCTTTATTATCGTGTTACCGCTGGTTTTCCTTGGACTTTTTGACATCTTTCAGAAAAAGCATACGATACTCAGGTTATATCCGGTAGTTGGTCATGGCCGTTTTCTGCTCGAATCTGTGCGTCCCGAGATTCAGCAGTATTTTGTCGAAACAGATATCAACGGCACACCCATCAGCAGAGAATTTCGTTCGCTGGTCTATCAACGGGCCAAAGGTAACAATGACACCCGTCCATTCGGCACCCAGTTTGATGTTTACCGTAGTGGCTATGAATGGGTGAACCATTCGCTTAATCCAAAAGCAGTTACGAATCACCATCCACGGATAATCTTCGGCGGTAAAGATTGCAAACATCCCTATGCCGCATCGCCCCTCAATATTTCAGCCATGAGTTTTGGCGCCCTGAGCAAGAATGCAATTTCTGCCCTGAATAAAGGCGCTAAATATGGTGCTTTTTCGCATAACACCGGTGAAGGCGGAATAAGTCGATATCATCTCGTCGGGGGTGCAGATCTGGTCTGGCAGATAGGAACCGGTTACTTTGGTTGCCGCGATGAGTTCGGCTTTTTTGATGCAGATAAATTTACTAAAAAGGCCAACAATGATGTCGTTAAAATGATTGAGATAAAACTTTCTCAGGGGGCCAAACCCGGGCATGGCGGCATCCTGCCTGCAGCGAAGCTGACACAGGAAATTGCGGATATGCGGCATGTACCTCTGGGAGAAGATGTTATTTCACCACCTGCCCATAGTGCGTTTGACAGCCCGGTCGGACTGCTCGAATTTGTGCAGAAGTTACGTGAATTATCCGACATGAAGCCAGTCGGTTTCAAACTTTGTATAGGCAGCCCGGTCGAGTTTCTGTCTATAACCAAGGCAATGCTGGAAACGGGTATTACGCCTGATTTCATTACCATTGATGGCGGGGAAGGCGGAACCGGTGCTGCACCCATTGAACTAACCAACTCTGTTGGCACTCCGCTTCGTGATGCATTAATCTTCGTTAATAATGCACTGATCGGTACAGGTTTGCGCGATCGTATAAGGATTATCGCCTCCGGCAAGGCACTGTCTGCCTTCCATATGTTACGTTTGATGGCATTAGGTGCGGATACTATAAATTCAGCTCGTGCCATGATGTTTGCACTGGGCTGTGTGCAGTCACGCAGTTGTAATACAGACCGATGCCCCACTGGCATCGCAACGCAAAACCCGGCACGTTTCAAAGCACTGGATATAGAACATAAATCTAAACGCGTAGCCAGATACCATGCCGCAATGATCGAAAACCTTGTTGAACTTATAGCCGTAGCCGGGCTTGAATCACTTGATCAGCTAGAGCCTAAACACATCAACCGTCGTGTGATTGGTACTGATGTGAAAAACTATCAGCAGTTATATCCTGTAATCACCTGTGGTTGCTTATTATCCGAAGACTCCATGCCATCGCGTTGGCAAGCTTTTATGAAAGAGGCTAATGCAAGCGCGTGGTAGGGCTTTCTCGATTAAAGATTTTACTATGGTTGATAATTTTATTGTCAGGAAGTTTTTCTATTCCTCTCTTTTCCGATACTTTTGTCGATCAGGAAATTTCAATGTTTAGCACTAGCGGTCTGGCAGACTGGGAAGAAAAAAGCTTCAATGGTAATACATCCTATCGCATCGTCGAGCTTGATGGAGAGAAAGTACTGCTGGCACAAAGTCTGGCAAGTGCATCAGCGCTATATAAAAAACATCATATCAACCTGAAACAAACCCCTTACCTGAACTGGCGCTGGCGAATCGAAAACAAGATCGCGAGTGGGGATGAAACAACAAAATCCGGTGATGATTATGCCGCACGCATATACCTGATTATAGATGGCGGGCTGCTGTTCTGGAAAACCAGTGCACTTAGCTATGTTTGGGCGAATGCAGCGGTTAAAGGTTCAACCTGGGATAACGCCTATAGAGGAAAATCAGTTAAAATGCACGCGCTAAGATCGGCTGGTGATGGAACAAATAAATGGCTGACAGAAAAGCGTAATGTATATAAAGATCTGAAAAAAATCTTTGGCAGGGAGATCAGCAATATTGATGCAGTGGCAATTATGACTGATACAGATAACAGTGGCAGTAAAGCAAAATCCTATTATTCGGGCATCTTTTTTTCAACGAATTGAAAACTTTATCTCCTTTGCCCGATTAATAAATGAAATTGTAGGAGCGCCGCTCGGCGCGATTTTCTTAGATAAAGGATGAATGACGAAAGAAGATGAAAACATGAAAAACCACTTCCGTCATACCGGCGCAGGCCGGTATCCATAAGTTTTTGATTTTGAATGCCGATAACAAGCTGGATTCCGGCCTGCGCCGGAATGACGAGGCTGTGGGGCAGCAATGATCTTTCATCTAACGCATCGCAAAAAAGAATAACAACGAGAAACATCTATGCCAACAAAGGAACAAGCAACACTGTCATCACCATCCGCCGTTTCATTTAAAGAAGCACTAATCTACTGGCTCAAGCTGGGCTTTATCAGTTTTGGCGGGCCGGCCGGGCAAATAAGCATGATGCATCAGGAACTAGTGGAAAAACGCAGATGGATCTCAGAACATCGATTCCTGCATGCGCTCAATTACACCATGGTGTTGCCAGGACCCGAAGCGCAGCAGCTGGCAACCTATATTGGCTGGCTGATGCACGGCGTCTGGGGAGGCATCGCTGCAGGAATATTATTTGTTTTCCCATCGCTTTTTATATTGTCCGGCCTGACATGGGTTTATCTGATGTATGGCGATGTGCCGGTAGTGGAAGGGATACTTTACGGCATAAAACCCGCAGTGACGGCGATTGTTGTTTTTGCCGCCTATCGGATTGGTTCCAGGGCATTGAAGAACAACGTGCTTCGCGCTCTGGCCGTACTGGCATTCATCGCTATTTTTGCCTTTGACATACCTTTTCCTTATATCGTACTGATGGCAGGCATTATCGGTTATGCCGGTTCTTTCTTCGCCCCGGATAAATTCAAAGCAGGGGGGCACCATGATGCCTCAGATAGCAGCTTCGGGTCGGCAATTATTGACGATGATACGCCACCACCAGAACATGCAAGATTCAAATGGATTCGGTTTATATCATTTGCTGCATTAGGGCTTTTTATCTGGTTAGCTGTCATGTTAATGCTGTATACAACTTATGGCTGGCAGGGCACGCTCACTCAAATGGGCTGGTTTTTCACCAAAGCGGCTTTAGTTACCTTTGGCGGGGCATACGCAGTACTCCCTTATGTCTATCAGGGTGGTGTAGAGCATTACGCCTGGCTAACCGGCACACAGATGATTGATGGGCTGGCACTGGGCGAAACGACTCCAGGGCCCCTGATTATGGTTGTTGCCTTCGTAGGATTTGTTGGTGGATGGACGAAAGAAATATTCGGCCCGGAGATGTTGCCGCTTGCCGGATTAGCAGGTGCGAGTATCGCAACCCTATTTACTTTTCTGCCTTCTTTTCTTTTTATTTTACTGGGTGGGCCGATAGTCGAAGCAACCCGGGGTGATGTTAAATTTACAGCACCGCTAACGGGTATTACTGCGGCAGTAGTGGGTGTGATACTTAATCTTGCACTATTTTTCGCCTATCATGTTCTCTGGCCATCAGGTTTTGATGGGCGTTTTGAATGGTTTGCAGCAGTCATTGGTGCACTGGCCTTTGTTGCATTATTTAAATACAAAATGGGTATAGTACAGGTTATTGGTGCTTGTGCAGGGATTGGTCTGGGGGCTTCATTGCTGCTATAAATGCGAGATTTATGATGAATACTGAAATCAACTACAAGAATAACCCCTTGCACGGCGTCAGCCTGAAAAATGTGCTGACTCAGCTGGTAGACCACTACGGTTTTGAAATTCTCTTTGCCTATTTAAACATAAATTGTTTTAAGAAAAATCCGAGTATTGCATCCAGTGTAAAGTTTCTAAAGAGAACCGTTTGGGCACGAGAAAAGGTTGAAGCCTTTTATTTATATGAATTTAAAAATTTGCCAAGAGCCTCTGACGAACAGTTCTTATTATCTCCCAGGGATAGAATAATTCCAGATGATCAAAAGCCGGCAGATCCTGCTGAACTGAGTCTGGAAGATGCTCAACGATTACGTGAGAAACGTGAAAAAAGATCGGCTGAGTATGATCGGCATGGCGGCAAACAACCACGCCCGGGTAAGAGGGCTGGCAGCAGAGTGAACAGTTACACACAAAATGCGGTATCCAAAATGACTCCATCAGCTGATACCTCAACCCAGGATGATGTAGACCCCTGGGCGAGATGGAAAAATAAGCCTGAAGATTAAGGGAGCCTCTGATGTGTATGAACTCGACTCTTACGCCTAAAACATCCAGCTTTTTCGTTGAAAACCTTCGCAATAGCTGGCTATTACGATGTATATGGATGTACAAGTGCCGCGATGACAGGATGTCATTGAGCGGCCGTGCGATTTCCGCCTCAAACCTGAAGTGTTAGATCGCAATC
>VAPH01067667.1_pt1 | contig 12066 bp, 11 predicted proteins | sample 3393861 | NCBI WGS metagenome assembly VAPH01 (sample SAMN08290439, study PRJNA428436) | hydrothermal vent metagenome | isolation source: Deep-sea hydrothermal vent chimney | place: Atlantic Ocean: South-mid Altantic Ridge | reverse complement strand
GGAGATCGACTTTTGATTCCAGCCTCATATATTCAAGAGTGGAGTAGTAAGGCGCCCTGGCCGGATTCGAGACAGGTTGAGCAAGACCTGATCATTTCCCGCGCATTGTGTGATCTGTTCAATTCGCCTGCATTGGTAGGAAAGATTGCCTTTCGTGGTGGCACAGCAATCAACAAGCTACTTTTTCGGCAACCCCTGCGCTACTCGGAAGACATCGACCTTGTGCAAATACAATCAGAGCCTATCGGCACCACAATCGATGCTATTCGTGATGCGCTTTCATGGCTGGGCCAGTGCAAGCGCCATCAGGCTGGACACTCGATGCATCTGGTGTTCAAGTTCGCGCCTGAAGTCGATCCGGAAACCACGCTCAACCTGAAGGTCGAGATCAATACTCGTGAGCACGGAAGTCTGTATGGCATCAAACAGTATCCCTTCGAGATTGATAGTCGTTGGCACCAGGCAGAAACCGAGATCGCATCTTTCGAACCCGAGGAATTGTTCGGGAGTGCGAAGCCTGCCCTTGGGTACAAAGCTTCGTGCATTGCTGCAGCGGCGTAAAAACCGTGACTTGTTCGACTTGCATGAGGGGATTAAGCAACTTTCAATGGATTCTGACAGGCTTATTGCCTGCTTCGTGCATTACCTGTCCCTGGAGGGGAAGCCAATCTCTCGTGCCAACGCTGAGCAACGGATGCTGGAGAAGCTACGACGAAGTTTGACCGAAGACATCGCACCACTGTTGCCTGCTGGCATCCAATTCGATGATGACGATGCCGTGGATGCGTTCAATAATGTCTGGACAGAACTGGTTGCAAGGATCAAAGGTGATCCATGGAAGCTTTCCGCACAAGTGATAGATGAACTGCGCAGCGGGAAGATGCCGAATTTGCTTCGGTAGCGTGTTGCCTCAACAGATGTGTACCTTTTGAGGATAGCTGCCTAACCTGGATAAACCACAAGATAAGTACCTTCACGAAATAATTTTCTGCAAAATGCGCAGAAAATTATTTCTAAGGTACTAATCGATAAGCTGTACGTACAATCAGTATCAAAGGATGTAGATCATGTCTGCAAGCATGCAGAAAGAACTGTCGACAAAGACTTACAGCATGGTTGATTTAATTTATAGTAGTTCAGGCTTCACTGACATACGGCGTCTGATCGTAAATATCCACTATTTATCCGATTCGGCCGTTTGCTCTCATAACAAAAGGCTGCTTGTACTGTGAGTGAACGTTTAGGTTATGATAGTGATCAGCAGCAACCGACCCGTTGCAGTCCTTCAGCCACACCACCGCCAATGACAGGTTTGTCGCGAAAACGGTCATATGTTTTCAGTTATAGATAAGGTCTTATTACAATGTAAGCGTATCAACCATCCTATTGATATCTAAGCGATTAGACTGAGGTTGATTAATATTTAATTCCTCCGGCACCTTTTCTGAGGTTGGGGGGCTAACAGCTCTGACTACCTTTCCAATCTCTATGCATCGAACCGTGTTACCCTAGGTGGCTATCTAAACCACTTCTTAGTGGGGACCTCTTGTTGACAACTGGCTTACTCTGGCTGGCACGATCTCGTCGCTTCTCCTGAGTTCAACATGAGGAATTATCATGTCTATTATCCATCCTTTACCGCCACAAACCCGCCCTTATTCTCAAAATGCACCGCCAGTTTCTACTGATAAATCACTCTCCAAAGCCACACCTTCCATAGATCCACCTTCTACATCTCCAAATTCTGTTACAACCGCTATCGTTTATTGTGAAGGCAACTTCGCCGCCCCTGATGGCAAGACAGCTAACGGGCTTGTCCGACATTCGGAAAAATACAAAATTCTCTCAGTCATCGACAGTGAAAAAGCGGGCCTTGATGCTGGCACTGTGCTCGATGATAAGCCAAACGGCATTCCCATCTGTCGTGACTTTGAGGACGCGCTGGCCCAGGCAGGAGCCATACCTGACACCTTCATTTTCGGCATGGCGCCATCCAGTGGTCTGTTGTCACCGCACGAGCGCGGTCTTGTACTTGAGGCTATGGTTCGCGGAATGAATATCGTCAACGGTCTCCACGAATTCTTGAACGATGACCCGGTATTTGCTGCGGCGTGTATTACTCACAACGTTACAATCTTCGACGTTCGAAAGCCTCGCGCTAAAAAAGATCTGCGGATGTTCAGCGGTCGTATTGCCGAGGTTACTTGCCCGCGTATCGCAGTGCTCGGCACCGATGGCGCTATTGGCAAACGTACTACCGCGACTATTCTGACCCAAGCCCTAAACGATGCTGGTGTAAAAGCGGTCATGGTAGGTACCGGGCAGACGGGTCTGATTCAGGGTGCCCGCTATGGCATTGCGCTCGATGCTATACCGTCACAGTTTTGTTCAGGTGAGATGGAAGCTAGCATCGTTGAAGCGTTTGAAGGTGAGCAGCCTGATGTGATTATCATTGAAGGGCAGGGCGCGCTGAGTCATCCTGCCTACTTGAGCTCTACTTTTATCCTGCGGGGCAGTTGTGCAGATGGCGTGGTGTTGCAGCACGCACCAGGGCGTAGCCATCGTTGTGACTTTGAAGATGTGGTCATGCCGACACCGGCCTCCGAGATTAATCTCATCCAGACGTTTGCACAGACCAGGGTGATCGGTCTTACCATCAACCATGAGAATATGACAGATGAGCAGGTTGGTGAGGCAATCACGCAGTATGAACACGAATTTGGTATTCCCGCCACAGATGCGTTGACGCGATCCCCTGAGCGTCTGGTCAACATGGTTTTTAAAGCATTCCCCACGATTAAAGGTAAGCTAGCTGACTGCGCGTAGTGAGTGCGCCGCGGTTAGAAATTGACCTGGACAAGATCTATCACAACGCTCGGACACTGGTCGAACGCTTGGCTGTGAAAGGTATTTCGGTCACGGGTGTGACCAAAGCGAGCCTCGGTTGCCCAGAGATAGCCACAGCAATGTTTCGGGCAGGTGTGCGTGCACTGGGTGACTCCCGCATCGAGAATATCGAAGCGATGCGTGATGCGCAGGTAGCGGCGCCTATGACACTGATCCGTTCACCGATGTTTAGCCAGGTGGAGAGGGTGGTGAAGCAGGCTGACATAAGTTTCAACACTGAACTCGATGTTATCAGTCAGCTCTCATCTGCTGCGCAGAAGGTGAAGCGGATACACGGGGTCGTACTCATGGTCGAGCTTGGTGACCTGCGCGAAGGCATTATGCCAGGGGACCTGGAGAGCACCGTGCGTGAGACGATTCGTTTTCCAAACATAGTGCTCAAAGGTATTGGAACTAACCTTGCGTGTCGCTGTGGCGTCTCACCCGATGCCAACAACATGGCTGAACTGTCCACGCTGGCCGATTCGATTGACGCGACCTTCGGCCCCATGCTCAGCATCGTTTCTGGCGGTAACTCTGCCAATCTCGAGTGGCTGCTAAGCGGCTCAGACACAGGACGGATAAACGATCTTCGATTGGGTGAATCGATACTGTTAGGGTGTGAGCCATTGCATCGTCAAGCCATTGATGGCCTGTATACCGATGCCTTCACTCTCATCGCCGAAGTAATCGAATCGAAGCTTAAACCATCACAGCCATGGGGTGAGGTTGGCCAGAGTGCCTTTGGTGTTACGCCACTTGTTACAAGTCGGGGCAATATCTTCCAGACGATCCTGGCCATCGGGCACCAGGACATCGATCCGAATGGCCTCCAAGCGCCCTGCGGAATTGAGATCCTTGGGGCGAGCAGTGACCATCTTATTGTTGAATCCAGTCGTTGTTTGCCTGTAGGTACCGAGATCAGCTTTCAGCTAAATTACAGTGCACTGGTGCGCGCGATGACCTCACCCTTTGTCATTAAGGTCGAGAAGCGTCAGGGGCATCACATGCATGTGTCTGATAGTTGTAACAAGCCCTAAATTGTTGTTGTCAGGTACTAACACGATTTTTGTTGGCGTGGCACACTCCTTAAGACCTGGTTTAACTGTGGTTTTCAGACCGTAGTTTACTGATCATTATTTGTTGTTCAATGTCGGCTTTCAGTAGGTGCAGTCATTCGTGACTTGAACCTCGAAGGTCGGGAGTTGGCACACTCCAGAAGTTATCCAGATAACAGCCGCTGTCTACCATTTTATCTGATGGTTAATATTCTGCTACTACGCTACGCTCTGGTTGCTCGCTGACACTGTTTTGTTACGATTTGTTCGATTCGTTGTAGTGCTGGATAGGCGCCGAATCGGGTTTCAAAAGACTCTTTCGTTGGCACGACATTTTCAAGCAACTGGTTCGCAGTATCTTCTACCAAATTAACTAAAAATCGCGGCCTGATATCGCATTGTTTGGCAAGCGTATCCCAGTGTGCGGCTGTGATCACGCCGGGGTTGCGTTCACCCCCAACATCAAAGGCGAGATGGTAATCGATTCGCTCAATGGCGCGTGTACAAACCAGATCATAAAAAGGGGTCAGTCGGGTTTCACCATTGGGTAGATACAGCAGAGAAAGATTTTTGGCATGGCCATCCGAGTTTCCTGCCAGCACGTTGAAGATCTGCCAGCGTAGCAGGTGTTGCGTATCGATCGCCGGATCACTGGAGGTGTCCTGTAGCAAGCGGTAGCATTGTGCGAAGGACGGGCCACCGGAGTCTTGATATTTTTTCTCATGCCCGTATCCCAGAGCCTGGCAGAAATCTTCCTGATGCAGGCGTTGTATCTCGCCCTGTACATCCAATACGCGATCATAGCGTACTATCAGCGCATAGCTTTGCCTTTCAAGTGTGTGCAGTTCGATGTTAACCACCGGCAAGCCAATCGAGCGGGCGAGATGGGTGGTGAAGGTTTCATAGGCTGGCAGATTACGATAGTCCGGCAGCTCGAACTTCAGGATATGGCTGGAAGGTGCTTCTTTCTGTGGGAGAAAATACGCGTCATCTCGTACCAGCAGCGGACATTTGTCCTGCGCACCGGCCAGGGATAGACGGGGACGTTCGTCTGCAGACCAGCCTGTGTAGATCTGGCCACGCCGGGCCATCAGCCTGGCCAGTTCTTCATCCGAGATAGGGTGGTAATTGCGTTCACCAGAAGGTGTTTGTTCTACGGGAAAGATCGACAGCGCACCGGCGCACTCGCCGCCGATAGCGCGCAACAAGTCGAAGTCGGTATCCGGGATCTTCAGATCACGAACGATGTGATCACGGACGCCGCCTTCCGGCAGCAGGTTGGCAAAGAAGCGGTGTGCGACACCGTCTTCCGGCACGAAGTCATCGGTGCTGAGTGGCAGGGTGTATGAGATGGCGAAGCCGCCGGAAGTGATCCATGCAGAATCATAGCGGAAACCGATGTAGCCGATCTGGTTTCGCCACAGATAGCCCACCAAGCACTGTTCGTTCCAGACATTGAGGGCATCCGGATCGATCACGGTTTTTCACCGGTGCTTTTTGTGGGGCAGGAACCACCTCCGCGTGGCTGGATCACGATCTCCAATCCCAGAGTCCGCAATGCCTTCAGAACCTTGCCGATCTCAGCGGTCTCTTTGCCGCGCTCGAATTCAGACAGAAAACGCGTGCTTAGATTACCGAGTCCAGAGATTGTTTCGAGTGTCAGGTGTTTGCTTTTACGGTGGGTGCGTGCCAGCTGACCAAGTTCTTTGGTCGTCTGGATCACGCCGTAAGAAATATCAGTTTTCGTCATGGCTAAGCCCATAAAATATACCGTACGATAAAAAATAGCACTTAATTTAGGCTAAAGCAACAAAAACTACCGTACGTGAAATAATAGATGTTTTAATTAGGTGATTACAGAAAATATCACGTACGATAAAATATGGAGGCAAACATACTTGCTAAGGCCTCTTTTGAGGGTGTATTTCGTTATCGCTTTCATCTTTACTGCCCGCCTAACCGGTATTGAGGCTGTCCACCGAGTCCCCAGGTCTTGCCCTTATGCTGTGCTCAGCATAAGGGCAAGACCTCCGGATTCAATCATGCGCTGGTTGAAGGTATGCCGAGTGTGGCGGACATGCGCACCTATGAACAACAGGCGCGTTTAGCCACCATTGCCGATCCACGCCTGCGACAGGAGGTCAGTGACTTCTTCAGTCAGTGTCATATCCCGGCACGTTCAAAGTATCAGGCCGAGCGCCCATCAACGGCAGCGATCAATACTTTGTTGACGACCTACGGGCCGGATGATCCCGACTGGATGGGGTCGCATGTCTATCGCGACACACCCGGTTATTACGACATCCTTCGACCATCCATGCAGATCTCGGGCTGGGCCTACAATGCGACACGCGACACCGAATATGCCCCAGCCACACCACCCACCTGGGGCAAGCCCTACTGCAAACAATGGTGGGAAGACGGCACGATTGGTCTAAGAGAAAAGCTGATTAACGAAGCCGATGCAACCTCGGCAGGTTTTTCCAGTCTGGTTGTTGCAGTAGCCCCGGCACTGGCCAGCGAACAGCAAAACGATGCCGTTGCTAAAACTGTGCTTACCAATTCTCCCCCGGTGTGGTCGAACAACGATCTTGTCGCAAATAATTCAGGCAGCACAGGGTTATTAAACACGGTAGAGAATGTCGCCAAAGGTGGCCTGGCATCGGGCGGTGTATTGGCAGCATCGGCGTTATTTTCCGTCACCATAACCGCCATTCTACAAGCACTTCCCATGGTGCAGGCCATCCTCCTGCTCGGCATCTATGCCCTGCTTCCCATGGTCGTAGTGATCTCCCGCTATTCCATTTCCATGATGGTCACCGGTGCTATGGCCATCTTCACCGTCAAGTTCTGGAGCGTACTCTGGTATCTGGCACTGTGGGTCGATCAGAACCTCATCCTATCCATGTACCCAGACGTAAATGTCTTCCTGCAAATCTTCGCCAACCCCGGTGAGCATGATATGAAACGCATGTTGCTGAACATGATCACGACAAGCCTTTATGTAGGCCTTCCATTGCTTTGGAGTGGCATGATGGCGTGGGCGGGGGTGAACGTAGGGCGATCAATCAATGCAGTGCAAGGCGCATTCTCAAGACCTGCTCAAGATGCTGGACAACAGGGTGGAAATATCGGGAAGGCTATTGTTAGCAAAGGAGCAAGGCGATAAAACATCGTCTATAAGTCATCTTCGTACCATCCGTACGGATCAGTACCGTTATCGTACTTGCTAGTGCGGAAATTATAGTCACCGATAAGATCAGAACCATCACCCAGTGGCCGATCACTGGTCTCCGAGTCGGAGGCTGATGCAAGCACACCCACAACTGTTCCCAAAAAGACACCACCAGCCTTAATAAACGAAAAGATCCTTTTTATATTGTTCATCGGTTGCTCCATGTGAATCCAGGGTGAGAACGGCGTGCCTCAGTATAGCATCAGCGTAAAGGATGGCCGGGGAACGGGTTGGCAAGTGGTAAACCTGATGATCCAGGCTCACGGTATGAGCCTATATATATATGGTATTAATCGTTGCATAAGTATTTGCATCATAGCCCCCTCTCCCTCTGGGAGAGGGTTGGGGTGAGGGGATAAAACTTATGCAACGATTAATATAAATAAAACAGGATACTACGGCGTGCTTAATAATTAACCGTTTTCAGTGTGTCTAGCAGTAACGGGGAGGGGCGGTGCTTTCCCCTTGTCCCGAAATCCAGTAGGGTTGATGTGACGGGCGTCACAGACGCTGGTGCGTCTAGGGGAGGGGGAAGGTTCCGTTAAGTGAGTGTTTTCGGATCCAAAATGAAGTTTATATGATTTGGTAACTCTACGATTGAACATTAAATTGTTGAGTGAAGCAGAGCACTTAAAAAAATCTTTCTGAAGCTGGTAATCTCGCTGTTTTCGACAATATCGGCCTATATCGGCAATAATCGGTTGACATAGACGGAGTTCTCACATATTTTCAATCACTTAGCTTTGGTGTGGGGGATTAGTTCTGCTGCTCCCCTCCTGACTTTACACAGGGAAATTGATTTTTTGTTTCTTGCTCACAAGGATCTTCAGGAATGGTTGAAATAGAAGACCGCTGGTTATCAATAACTGAGATATGCCAATACCTTGGGGTCAGTAATGACACGGTATATAAATGGATCGACAAGCATGGCATGCCTGCTCACAGGATGGGGCGTCTCTGGAAATTCAAGAAAGATCAGGTTGATGCGTGGGTCGAGGCAGGTGGTGCTGATCAGACAAACAGAAATGGAACAGAATGAATACTGAGAAGTACAGTTTGTCGTTTATTGGAGGGGCGCTTCTTCAACAACAGTCAGTGAAATTTGCGGAATTATATTTTGAGAAAAATGACTGGGGTGAGGTTCGTAAAGAAGTGCTTGCCAATAATATTCTCCAAACTAGAACAGAAAGCAGTGCCAAACGTATATGCCCGGAGATAAGCTCACGGCTTAGTCACTTGAATAGAGATGAATTAGAACTCCTGGTTACTGGCGATCCCCGTGAACAGGCATATCTGATTTGGTTGGCAATCTGCCGCAAATACCACCTTCTTTATGAGTTTTCGGTGGAAGTGATAAGAGAGCGCTTTCTTACGCTAAATTATGATCTCTGTTACGAAGATTTCGACGCATTTTTCAATGCAAAAGCGGAGTGGCATGAAGAGCTTGAGAAAATTACGGCCTCAACAAGATACAAAGTGCGACAGATCCTCTTTAAGATGCTGCGTGAAGCGGGGTTATGGAGTAAAGATAAATCAATTATTCCTGCGATGTTGAGTCCTCGGTTGATTGATCTAATTTGTAGCCATTCAAATCAGGATTTGAGAATTTTCCCCATTATGGAAACTGAATTACAGAGATGCGCAAAATGAAGTTGGATATAAGCCGTGCATCTGTACAGGAACGCTATCAGCATTTGCTTACAGTAATAGGTAGTGAGCGTTTTTTGAAAAGGCAAGGTTTGGGAAATGAAGTACCCTTCTTTATATGTCCTTACAAGCCAGAAGAAGCCATAGATATGGAGCGCTTGCAAAGGCAACTTATTAATAAGCTGGCTCAAAATGGAATCGAAATACTTGATATCAATTTATACGATCTGGCAGTGCAAATTCTGAAGAAAGAAGGTGACTGGGGCTGGTGTATAGAGGAAGAGCCATCTATTTCAAAAGAGGAGCTAAAAGAGGAACTACAGTCTATGTTGGATATTGAAACTGTACTCACCCCGGCAATCGAAGAGAAAATGAACAACTCAGAATTCCAGGTGATGTTTATTTCTGGTGTGGGCGAAGTATTCCCCTACATTCGTTCGCACAATGTGCTCAATAATTTGCAAAAAACAGCAAAAGAAAAACCGACAGTGATGTTTTTTCCTGGGGAATATACACACTCTCTGGAATCAGGAGCCTCGTTAGAGTTGTTCGGTCGGTTGCATGATGACAAGTATTATCGTGCCTTCAATATTTATCATTCAGAAGTGTAAGAAGAGGGAAGCTTGATGTCACTGAGAGAAATATTCCAGAAGCCTGTCGATCGCAATATTGAAGGGGTAATCAAAGCCGATGATGATGCGAGCCTGAGTCTGGAGCTGGATGAGTACGTTATCACCAACGAGGTGGAAAAACGCCTCGATGCGTTTCTTGATGCATACAATAATTACCAGGGCGCGAATGGAGTATGGGTTTCAGGATTTTTCGGTTCAGGTAAGTCACATCTGTTGAAAATGCTGGCGCTAGTGCTGGAAAATCGTGAGGTAGATGGTGAAAGGGCGTTGGACTTTTTTCTGTCCAAATCAACGTTCAAAGATAATGAGATACTCCGGGGTGATCTGAAAAATGCAGTCTCTATCCCTTCCAAAAGTATCCTTTTCAATATTGACCAAAAAGCTGATGTAATCAGTAAGAAGCAGCTCGATGCGTTATTGTCCGTATTTGTGAAAGTCTTCGATGAGGAATGTGGTTACTATGGTAAACAGCCTTATGTGGCCGAGTTTGAACGTGACCTCAATACCGATGGATTACTTGATGCGTTCAAGAAAAAATTCAAGGAAGTGTCCTCCGAAGACTGGGAATGGGCGCGGCAGCGCACGAAGCGTATGGCTTCTCAGATTGATGAGGCCTATAACGATGTAACCGGTCAATCGGTGAATCATATCCTGGATAAATACCGTAGTGACTATCGCCTGTCTATTGAAGATTTTGCAGAACAGGTTCAGTCGTATATTGATGGACAAGGGCCGGAGTTTCGCCTGAATTTCTTTGTCGATGAAGTAGGTCAATATATTGCAGAAAATGTGAAATTAATGACGAATCTTCAGACTATCGCGGAAAGCCTGGCAACGAAATGCAAAGGACGTTCCTGGATTATTGTGACTGCTCAGGAGGATATGAGTTCTGTCGTTGGCGAAATGGGTAAGCAGGACAGTAACGACTTTTCAAAAATTCAAGCGCGTTTTAATAATCGCATGAAGCTGACCAGCCAGGATGTGGCTGAGGTTATTCAAAAACGTCTCTTGCTAAAAAATGAGAATGGTGTCAGTCAGTTGTCTGATCTCTATCATCAGCAATCCAATAACTTTAAAACGCTTTTCGATTTTTCTGACGGTTCACAAACCTATCGCAACTTCCAGGATCGGGAGCACTTTATTCACAGCTACCCCTTTATCCCCTATCAGTTTTCATTATTCCAGTCCGCCATTCAGGACCTTTCCCAGCACAGTGGTTTTGAAGGCAAACACAGCTCTGTGGGTGAGCGGTCAATGCTTGGGGTATTTCAGCAGGTTGCTATTCATATTGCTGACCATAAAATAGGCCAGCTTGCGACCTTCGATCTGATGTTTGAAGGAATTCGTACCGCGCTGAAGTCCCAAATACAGCGTGCTGTCATTCAGGCAGAAAATAATCTTGATAATCCATTTGCCATACGTGTTCTAAAGGCCTTGTTTCTCGTTAAATATGTAAAAGAGTTTAAGGCGACGCTGCGTAACCTATGTGTGCTGATGCTGGATGATTTCAATCAGGATATACCAGACTTGCGTGAAAACGTTGAGGAAGCGTTAAATCTTCTGGAACAGCAGACCTACATTCAACGCAATGGCGAACAATATGAGTATCTCACTGATGAAGAAAAAGATGTCGAACAGGAGATAAAGAATACGGAAGTTGAATCAACTGATGTTGCGGGTGAACTCGAAAAAATTGTTTTCGATCACGTCATAAAAAATCGAAAAATCCGATACGATGAGAATGCCCAGGATTATTCTTACACACGCAAACTCGATGATCGTCAGTACGGCAGAGAACACGAACTGGCTATCAATATTATTACTCCATTCCATGAAAATGCAGAAAGTCTGGATGTTTTACGTGGACAGACAATGGCCAGGCCAGAGCTCATGGTCATCATGCCAGCAGATGATCGGCTCATGCGTGACATCACGCTGTACAAGCAAACGGAAAAATACATTCGCCAGAATATTTCTACCACTCAGCAGGAAGCCGTCAAACGGATACTGGAAAGTAAAGGTTTCCAGAACAGGGAGCGTTACGCCGAGATACAGCAACGAGTCAGGAAATTACTGGGAAAAGCGAAAATGCTCGTGGCCGGGAGTGACGTCGAGGTCAGCGGGGAAGATCCGCAATCAAGAATTACTCGCGGATTTCATGAGCTGATACAGCGAACGTATCCTAATTTGAGCATGCTCAGAGGGATAGTTTATACGGAAAATGACGTATCAAACTATCTCAAACATTCGCAGGAAGGCTTGTTTGGAAATGATGTCACCACGATGGCAGAGTCAGAGCAGGAACTGCTTGCCTTGATACAGAGTAATAATCGTGGCGGGGTAAGAACAACGCTAAAAACACTGACAGAAAAATTCGAGCGCAAACCCTATGGCTGGTACTACGCAGCGATTCTTTGCACCCTGGCGATGCTATGCGCCAGAGGTAAGGTGGAAGTCCGTAAAGATGGCAATATTCTCGAAGAAGACGAACTGGAGCAGACCTTGCTCAATAGTCGAGGTCACGCAAATGTTGTGCTGGAACCACAGATTGACTTCACCTCCTCCCAGGTGCGTAATCTCAAGGAATTCTATGAAGATTTCTTTGATG
>VAPH01034125.1_pt1 | contig 12071 bp, 15 predicted proteins | sample 3393861 | NCBI WGS metagenome assembly VAPH01 (sample SAMN08290439, study PRJNA428436) | hydrothermal vent metagenome | isolation source: Deep-sea hydrothermal vent chimney | place: Atlantic Ocean: South-mid Altantic Ridge | reverse complement strand
GGTCGCCCTTATCATCGAAGTGGGGATTCGCCTGCTTCCCGGTTGCAAGAGTCGCAGCCAGATCCTCTTCCATCCGGCGAATTTCGGGTTTTGCCACGAGGAACCGTCCCCCCCAGGATGTACAGGAGAGCGAGTTGTCCTCTATGAGTGCGTCCAGCGACTTTTCGATCCGCTCACGACTGTCGAGGACATCCATGACAAGCAACGTGTTTGCACGATTAACCAACTCCTCGTACTCAACCCAGCAGTCACCGTCACAGAGAGACTCTTCGACACAATTGAGTAACCCAGCCCGGATGCGTGTGCCGTGTTCCTTAGGCGTTCCCATCTTGCGGGCGATCTTATCGACCCGTTTGAATCCGAAGCCGCGCACCTCACGAATAATGAGATAAGGATCGGCCTTGAGCATGCCGAGAACGTTGTTGCCGAGTTTCTTGACCAGGCTTGTCACTTGGTGGTGGGTCAGACCGAAAGCGGCCAGCCAGGTGATCGCTTTGTTGACCTCCCTGGTCTTCCGCCATTCGTCACGCAGCCTTTCGACCGCAGCCAGCGGGAGTTTCGCTGCCTCGGCCACGGATTCCGGTTGTTCAAGGAGCGCCTGGTCAAAATCATGTCCGAAGCGCTCGGCTATAAGTCGCGCCTTGACCGGTCCGATGCCTTTGATTTCCGGATGATTGGCCAGGTAGTGGGCGAGTCCGTCCGTATCCAGCTCAAGGTCGTATTCCATGGCTTCGACATCGAACTGGCGTCCGTACTTGGGATGGGTGACCCAGCGGCCGCGGAGGACAACCGGCTCGTGCTCACGCACGAACAGTCGGCCTGCGAATTGGATCTCTTCGCCGGAGGGCGTTACCAGCCTGCCCGCGGAAAACCGCGGCCCGGCGTAGAATACCGCTTCGACGCGACCGCGTATGGTTACTTGATCTCTGGTTGTTTTTCTTCGCATCGTCTCGATACCTTCCGGTGAAATCGCAATAGGAATTCCTCTACAAACCGGCAGGCGACCTGCCGGTCGGAGCAAAAGAAGACCGGGATCTGGAAGTCGACGACGATGGAAATGACGGTTCCAAGGACCGCGTTTGGATGGGCTCCTGATCGGTAATCTCCGTTCAGGACATCACGCAGATCGGATTCGACCACAACGCACGCGGCTTCGTACTCTTCAAGGCGCTGAAGCTCCCTGTAAAACCGCTTTCTTTGGCGGATGACGGTGGAGACGAAGTCCTCGAGAGTCTTTCGCTCCACCGCCACAGAGTCTTCGAATCCTTCAATCGAGTAGTCTCCAGCTGGAAGTGCTCGGCGGACCACTTCGCAGCGGGGATCGAAGGCGTAGGGCTCCTGTTCCCGCGTATCGACGACGACGGTAATCCGGTCCACGTTAAAACGGGGTCAGGGCGTCTTTGGCGGCGGTGTCGTACTCGTCGCCGCCGTCTTCGAGCACAATGCGCTTATTGAGATAAACGTTTTCGTTTTCACCCCGCGTGCGTTTGGTTATTTCAAGCTTGATGTTGATCAGTTTCTCGAGGTTGGCCGGAAGGTCCGAGATCTTCGCTAGGCTAAGACCGCATGTGTGCAGATCGGTCTTGAGCCACTTGATATTCTCGCGGGAGACCATGACGTTGTTCCGCCACAGCAGCCGTCCCCGGAACCGGGGCGCGATAATGCGCAGGGTCCACTTGAGCATCGGATTGCCCGAAGTCTGGGCGCGCGTCAGCTCCACCCGCTCGACGTTGACCTGATACTTGCCGTCGGGGATCGGTTCGAAATCGCGCTCTTCGACTTCCGCTTCGGCAAAATCCTCGTCGAACTGCGCGAGATCGATGTCGTCCTGGCCGTAGCCTTGGTCATAGTTTTCGTAGTTGTCGTTTTGCATGATTCTATCCTCCAATCAGGGGTTTATTTTCCGGCGGAAGCAGGCACCTTGCTTTGCTTGTCCCCGGAGCCGACTTGAGATCGCGAGGCACTCGCCTTGGGCGCGGTCGCCGGCATGTTGAACACTTCAATGAACTTTCTGAAATCGAGATCGATGGTCTCGGGCAGACGTCCGGTACGGTCACCGGCCTCATAGTTGGGGCTCGGTTTGGTCCGCATCACACGGCGGTAGGAGGGATTCCCATCCTCGTCCTTGGTTATCTCGAGGTCGCAAAAGAGAATGAGATCGACCATGCCGAGCACGATCTTCCGCGCCTTGTCGGGCAAGGTCGGAACGATGCGCGTATGTTTGCCTGTACGGGTCTCGATCTCTTTTTCCACCGAATGCGAAACGAGAAAGAGGCCGTATGACATGAAGGCCATCTTGGTCAAAACGCGGTGGAACTCGTTGTTGATCAGGGCCCAGCCTTTTCCGTAACCGAGATCCGATTCGTGCTCGATCTTGAATTTCTTGCAGATGTACTCGCTGCACATCCGGTAGGCGTTGTCGACGGTGTCGATAATGATGGTCTTGAACGGGTGTTTGCCTTCGGCAATATCTCCGCAGGCGGCAAGCAAATCATCCCAGCTGCTTATCGGTACCTGGAAGACATCCAGGGCGTTGAGGCCGGGTTCGGTCGCCAGAAACAACGCGCCGTCAGACTGTGCGCACCAAGTGGATTTGCCGATCTTGCTGCGGCCGTAGATGAGTACTGTGAGGTCGGCCAGGTCTTGTTTGGGGTGGGTTTTCTTTGTCGGTAACATATTTATCTCCTTTTCGTTGGTCCTCAGAATGCCGGGGTCTCTTCGATTGATTCCCCGTCCCGCAGCTCTTCATGCGGGGGGACTTGTTGGTACAGGTTCTCAATGACGTTGGGACTGCCGCCGGAACGGCATAGCGGGAAGTAGGCACAAGGCCGGTGGTAATGGAAACAAAAGCCGGTGTTGCGGTAAAAGACGCCGCGCCTCCGCGCGTCCAGGAAATTCTGGGTCAGTTCCCAGAGATCCTCCTGCAACGATCTGAACTGATCGCGTGAGATGTAAAGAGTCTCCCGGTGAAACATTCCGGGGTCCGTGTACTTGACACGCAATCGTTCCTGGAACGTTTCGTCTGATTCAGGGAGTTTTCGTTTGGCCGAACTCTTGCCCGTTTTAGACTTGGCGATAAGAATCCGGCGGCGTTCCTCGAACTCCGCCTCTGTTTCGCCGCGGCCTTGCTGAAGCCGGGCTTTGACCAGGATGTTGTAAAGAATGCCCGCGATGCGGAGCCCTTGGGTCTGCTCGATATACCAGGCGTAAAAAATGATCTGGAAGTCGGTCCACAGCCGTTCCAGGTAATCGGCGTCGATCTGCGAGGCGGTTTTATGCTCCAGCAGAAAGAACTCGTCGCCGATTCGGACAATGCCATCGACTTTTCCGGCCAGGACAAAGCTTCGGGATGAAGCATGCGTGGCGGGGTTGACGATCTTCCCTTTGAAGGTCTTCTCCAGCGCGACGACCTCGAACTCTTCGGTCTGATAGCGCGCGGCGTAGCCCTTCATCATGGCCGTGGCCAGGTGCCAATCTCGTTGTTCCCGATCCTCCTGAGCCCGGTTGGGGCACGCGCGGTCGATGAAATCCAGCACCTGTTTCAGGTCCCGATCACGGTGCCAAATCTCCAGGCATTCATGGATCAGGGAACCGAAATTAAGGTTGCGATCCCGTTCCAGCGGTACGAGTTCACGCTGGTAACGCCAGTCGCAGGCCTTTCGGCAGTTGCGGAAGAGGCTCCACATCGAGTAAGTGGTCAGCATTGGGGTGTTCATCATGCGACCCCCGTTGCCTGGAGTTCGGCGTCTTGCTCATTGCCATGGCCCAGACGCTCGACCTTGAAAGCCTCCTCGCCGAACTCTCGGGTAAGAAACCCGGTAAAGATCCGGGCGATATGACGGCCCACCTCGGTACCGGCGTCGACGACACAAGACCTCTTTTTTTCTTGTAGGCAGAATGACGCGTCCAGCCGAACCAGGGAGCGCCCGTGCAAGCTTTCCGTCGCCAGGACAGCGAGGAGCAATGACTCCTCCACGTCCCTGAGCGGAACGTCCGCAGTAAAGTTGTATCTGTAAATTTCTCTGTTCATGAGTTTGCCTCCGTTCCCTTCGGTTAACTGTTTTTGAAGGGGCGCGCCCGGGTCCGATGTTTCGATGTCTGTTGCGCTTCCTACAAACATCCGACCCGCTTCTTACCTACCGGAACCGGTCCAAGAGCGTCGGGCGATCACAGGTAATCCTTCAGACCAGCGTCCTCGAACAGCGTCCGCAGTTTCTTGATGGACTCGTAAATGGTTCCCCGCGGAATACCTGTGTCGCGGGAGATCTCCGTGACACTCTCGATCTGGAGTCGCTTGCACAGCTCGCGTAGTTCAGGCGGCAGTTTTTCGACGGCGCTGCGGACGTCGATGGACAATCCCCGTAGATCGGATATGGGGCGTGAGAGTTTGCCTGTGCGTTGCAGGTAGTCGTCCTGGTTGATGGTGTCTATCCGCTCGACGGAACCGCCTTCTTCGTTTTCAAAGCGGTCGTTCAATGAACAGGAACAAAGTCGGTAATCCCGCATCCCGGCTTTTTGCGCCTCGATGATCGTGGCGACCTTGTGCTCTACCACCCGGGCGATGAACGTGTTGCGCCGGGCACGTTCGGGTTTGAATTTCGGTAAACGTCGGAGCAGGTCGAACATCATCTCCTGCTCCAGGTCTTGCCGGTCTGATTCGGTGAACCCAACACGTCCAACCAGTTGTCTTGCCTTGTACCTGATGATCTGGACGGCATAGTCGTCTATGCCCTGATAGCGATTTTCGTAACCCATTTGAGCCTCCTCGGGGCCGAGGAGGAGCTCGTGTGGGTGCCGACATTCGCCGGGACGGCCGCGTTACCTGTGCCTTGCGGAGGTGTTGCGAGTTCGCCGGTTCTGGCGACACCCACAACGACCTCCGCTCTGCGGCCAGTCTGTTGTCTGGTGACCTTGTTTTGTGGTTTCGAGCCCTATGCCCGAACCGTTTCTTTCACACTCATGCGGAAGGGGAGCCCGTGTTTGATATCTAGGCTCAGCACCGTTCCGTTCCCAAGGCAGTCGAGCTGCGCGAAAAGCTCAACAGCCTGTGATTTCAAAGCGAAGTCTTCGACCGAGACCTCTTGTCTCGGACCGTTTTCTCCGCCGAACTTGATCTCACGAACCACTTGCGGTGGCGGATCGAAACCCGGTTCACCGTCGCGCACGGTCAACTCTTCGATCCGCCCGAAATTGATTCCCTGCATCAGCTCCAACAGGCGTCTCCGCCCTGGAGACAACGATGCCTTTGTTGCCACTTTGGTCATGCCGAACCTCCTCTGCTAAAGACCTCCCGGAAAACAGGTCCGGCATGCTTTATCCGGGTGAGGTCGTGAACGTTTTTCTGTTCACCAGACCTGTCACCCTTCTTTGGCGAAATTTCGTTGGGGCTCTCTATGGTGGATGGCTGAAGAATGAAAAGGCCGGGGAATTGTCTTGAAAAACAGGGGGATGGCGGAATTGGAGGAGGGAAATATTTCTTAACTTTTTTTACCACCCCTCAGTGAAATTTCGTTGGCTTTGCTGATTTCACCGAAAACTGGCACAAAAAAAAGCCGCCCGCGAAGGTCGGCCCCTGTGTTGGCTGCGATATGTGGTTTACGTTCAGTCGGTGGTGAAGCCGAACATTGCCCGTTGCTCATCCCAGTCCGTGGGGAAGGTTTTGGTCAGCTTGGCCAGAGACAGGCCGGTCGGCTCCTCACCATTCAAGATCGCCTCGACGATGTCGGGGGCGAGCGTGGACAGCTTCAAAATGCGGGCTACATAGGAATTGTCTACATCCAGGTTCATCGCGAGATCACTGATGGACTTGACTTCACCACTCTCGAGCACCTCCGCCCAGGAGGACGCCCGAGCCAGAGCCTGCACGATAGCGGTCTGTACCGTTCCCGGGCTGTCGGGAACATCGCCGTCAAGCGCCTTGGGTGCGATGATGACCTTCCGTCCGCGCATCCGCCGGATCAGCATCGGGATATGGATATGCAGATTTCCGGTCTCGGTCACAGTGATGGTGGGTTGCTTGTTCATTTACCATTCCTCCGTTCCTTGACTTCACACGCCAGTCCGGTCAGTTCGGTGATGAGGCTCGTCAAGCCATTGGTTTTGAGTTCCATATCGATACCGGTTTCCCGGATTTCCACTTTCTTCATCAGCAGCCGCACAAGCCGGTTTCGTTCCAGGGGAAACAGGTCATCCCAGAAGATTTCGATGCTCTCGAAGGCTTCCGATACATCCCGCTCTGTTACTTGATCATTCTCGAACACCCGCAATCCGGCCGATACGTTTACCAGATGTCGGGTCGATGCCACCGCCCGCTGGTTGACCTTTGCCAGTTTTTCTTCCCGGTCAGGCTCGCTGTTGTCAGGTGACATCAGTTCAAGTGCTCGTTTACGGGCCGCAGCGAGGTCCTCTTCAAGCTGCTCTTTCTGTTTTGTCAACCTTTCCCGTTCAGCTTTTTCCATCTCCTTGGCCGCGAAGTAGGTTTTGGCCACCAGCGTCGGTGTTCGGAATACAGCGCCCAGCTGTTCCAGTACGGCCTTCTCAATGTCTCCGGCCGGTACCCGCTTCAGCGGACATCGGCTGACAGCTCTCTTGGCATCCTTCTCACAGATGTAGTAGGTGTAGCGCCGCTCGCCTTTTTGGGTGTAGGTGGGTCCCATCGAACAGTCACAATGACCACAGCGAATCACTCCCTGTAGAGGGGAGATCATTCTAGTTTTAGCTTTGCTTTGCTTGGCCCTGGTGTTCTCCGAAAGAATCGACTGCACCTTCTGCCACAGTTTTTTGTCGACAATGGCCGGGTGCTCTCCAGGGTAGACTTCACCCTTGTGGACCACTTCGCCATTGTATATACGGTTGCTCAACAAGCGGTAGATGTGGCCGGTATTCCATTCGGTCCCTTCCCGGTGTTTCCCTTTCTTCGTGACCCACGACTTGGTTTTGTATCCCTGCTCATTGAGTTCCTGCGCGAGCTTTCTGGCCGAGGCGAGTTGTGTGAATCGCCGGAAAATATGTTGTACCAGCGGCGCTTCATCCGGATTGACCAGCAGTTTCTTGTTCTCCCGGTCAATATCGTATCCAAGTATGGCCGGGCCGCCGCAATATTTGCCCCGTCGTTTTGCCGCCGCAATCTTATCCCTGATACGGTCCCCGATAACCTCACGCTCATACTGAGCAAAAGTCATCAGGATATTCAGCATCATTCTACCGGTGGAATCGGTGGTACTGATTTGCTGTGTTACCGAAACAAAGCTCACCCCTCTTTCGTTGAAGTTTTCCACCATCCTGGTGAAGTCGAGCAACGAACGTGAAAGGCGGTCTATTTTGTAAACCACAATTACATCCACTTTTCCGTCGTCCACATCATCAAGGAGGCGTTTCAACGCGGGACGATCCATGTTGCCACCGGAAAATCCACCATCGTCGTAGCGATCTGGCAAGCCCCGCCAGCCCTGCATTCGTTGGCTTTCGATATACGCCTCGGCAGCCTCCCGCTGGGCGTCCAACGAGTTGAATTCTTGCTCCAGGCCCTCCTCATGACTTTTTCGGGTGTAGATAGCACAGCGCAGCAGCTTCTTCCGGGTGGAGGTCATGTTGACGTTATCAAGCATTCTTGCCACCTCCGTTCTTTTTTCCGTAGGTCTTCTTCAAGCCGAAAAAGACCTTTCCGTTCCAACGGGTGCCGGTGATTTCCCGAGCCACGGCGCTGAGTGATCGAAAGATCCGGCCGTCGTATTCAAAGCCTTTCTCCCGGGCGACGACCTCGTATCGACGGTCATTCCAGACCCTCACGAACCTTGTGCCCGGCAGGATGTTTTCATTGGATTTGCGATCCTCGGACACCTTGCGCTCGACCGTAGCCACCGGATCGTCCTGGGCTATTTGTCGCAGATGCGTTTTGGCGGCTTCTGACAGACCACCGTAAAAGAGTTCCTGGATGCGATAGGCAAGGCGCTTGACGAGGAACTGCTTTTTGTAGCGAGGCGGGTCGCTCCCATAGAGGTCGAGCCACTTTTCGCGAAGTTGCTCCAGCGTCATTGTCTGGAGCGTTGCCAGTTGCCGCAGGACGGAATTCCGGGTCCGTTCGCCATTCTTTCCGTTGCGGGCTGCTTCTTGTAAGTCATTCATATACAACTCCTTATCCAAGGTTTCGGACGCGTTTGTTATGAATGAACGCTCTGTTCCCGCAATTAATCAAGTCCTTCTCCGGCAGTTCCTGAAGATTCTTCGATATCCGCCAAGTTATTGCTGCAAACTGCTTTACGGACCTTTGAGCGCAGTACGGCAACCGCCAGAATTGACGCGATGACATCCAGCCTGTTGCCAGGGGAAAGTCTCTTCGAATCGGGTAGTACGTCTGCTTCGAAAGGAGTGGAGCAGGTCGTTTCAAGGGCAAAATCGGCATCCAACATCGGTTCCTCCTGCAAAGGCGACCGGGTTGTCGGTGTGGATGCCGAGATACCGTCATGCGGTTGGGATGCGTGGTTGCCGGCACCCACAACCGCCTGAGCTCTGCTCCCGGTCAGCTGTCTGGTTTCTAACTATGCGTCCGGGCGCGAAACCCGGTTCTGTCTGTGGTTACATACCGAAAGCATCCTTCGACTGTCGGAAGTCCGTTTTTATAAGATTTCTTGACCTGATAGGCATCAGGTTGTATATTAGTCTTTTATGCGGCCCAGTGGGCCTTTTCCTTTTTGGTAAATGTGGGAGCCATGGGCAAAAGTAAAACAGACAAGATTACACCACTGCAGCGGGACACCTTGAACGCGATATGTCGTCATATCGATGCCAAGGGATATCCGCCGACGGTGAAGGAATTGAGCGTGACCTTTGGAATCAGCCATTCGAGCGTGCATGAACGGATTAATCAGCTGGTCCGAAAGGGGTTCCTGAAACGTGAAGGCCGCAAGGCACGCGGATTGACCGTGGCTAAGCGACCAAAAGATATGGCGGCCAATCTGGTGACGGTGCCCGTAGTAAGGACAGTCGCCACAGGTGAGCCTATCCTCGCGAAAGGAAACATCATCGGTGAAGTGCTGATTGACGCAGCTACCGTCAAGTCAGGTGAGTTTTTCGCGCTTCATGTCTCTGATGACAGTATGGCGGGAGCGGGGATAAACGACGGCGACTTGATTATTGTGAAACGTCAACAGCTGGCGGAAAACGGGGATATCGTCGTGGCTATATTGAACGGAGAAGCCACTGTAAAGCGGCTGAGAATTGAGGATAAACGAATCGCACTTGTCCCGGAGAATCCTGATCTGTTACCGGTCACAGTCCGGCCGGAGGATGATTTACGGGTACTGGGTAAAGTTGTGGGACGGAAACACAAATAAGAGGGCCTTATGAAGGAAGGCTGACAGACTAAAGTAGGAGACGACAATGGCAACTTTCAATTTGCGCCGCTTTTCAAAGCCGGAAATGCTCCGGAGAATTGCCCCAGGGCACCTAATTGCATTTTTATCACCGTATGCGGACTATTTTTCAGATCGCGGTGTGGAGTTGCCATCGACTGATAACGGAGACGAACTGGACTACAACGCGCTGAGCCAGGCTCTACTCAGCCCGAACGCAACCACGCCGGATGATTTGGCCGAAGCCCTGTATTACGTGAACGAGATGTCCACCCAGGAAGGATTCGACTCCCTCCAGGACGCCATTGCTGATACCGACTTAGACGTGGTAATCGGTGAGGACGCCGCCCACGCGGACCTGGCCATTCAGGTATGGATGCAGGACCACGATCTCGTTGAACGGCTTCACGCCGAACAGTTCCTCTTCCGTCCCCGTTCATTCGAGTATTTCAAAACCGACAACGGTTCTGTTCCGGACTTTAAAGAGCCTCCGACTGAAACGATTCGGGCGCTGGAGGCCGATCTCGACGAGTGGTTTGCCAAGAAACGTCGGGGAAAACACTCGAAGGTCTATGTGTTTCCCAAAGAGGATTACACCTGGTTCCTGGTACGTCACGGTAAACCCTATGCCCGCGAATCCGTTATCGAGGCCGGCGAGTCCTCCAGCCAGTATTTCCGTCCGGAAAAATTCGATGTCATCGTGTACAACCCGGCCCTTGGGGAAATCCGGATGAACGCCGAAACCAAGGGCGAGAAGGAACTCTACCGCACCAAGTTCGGACAGCATTTCTTCGGCGGTAGTGACTTTTTCAACGGCAAGAGCAAATTCACACTTGAGCCACTTCGAAATCTCGGCGAAGACTCCCTGCTGTGTGATGACATCGACGGTATGGAATGGGTGCGTCTCAAGGAGTACCAAATATTCCGCGGTGGTTCGCAAAAGGAAGTGGAGATCAGAAAGGCCGAGGATATTTTCGCTTCCCTGAACGAACGTGAACGGTCGTTCCCTCAGAGCGGCCCTATCACCAGGGCCAGCTTTCTCATCAAGTTCACCGACTCCAAGAATGCCAGAACGCTGAAAATCAGTTCAGGTAACCGGGCGCAGTTCAAGCGGGATGATGACGCTGAAATCATCGAACAGTGGATGACCAATCGAGGGTTCATTGTCACGGATTCGGAGGATGATGGTGAGTGAATGCCTGCTCTGGCAATATCTGGAAAACCTGCCCGGGCAAGCCGCTCCCCTGGTTGAGTGGCATCAGCATCTTGACGGGTGGCCGGGATTTTCGGTTTTCCAGAAACGCCACCTTCAACTGACCAAAAGTCAGGCCACGGCCGTGGAGTGCCGGACCGATTGCGGTCTGGGATGCCCGCGCAACGTTGTAACGCACGCTCCCAATGACATCGTGGCGGTCTGTCTAGAGCAGGAAGAGAAACCATATCCGCTCAAGCGGCAGGACACTCTCATCTATTCGGTGAAGCGAACTTCCCTGCACAAGGATATTTGTTCGGCGCTGGGAATCACGCACCGTGAAAGCAAGGTTGACGGTTGCCGGCGCACATGGCGGCTGGGTGATTTTGTGCCCACGGCCGGACTGGTTTTTCCCGTATTCTTGACTCAACAGGAAGACCAGGACGAACTGCTTGAGATCGTAAAGAACCTTTGCCTGCTCCATGCCGATCCCTTTGTGCTCCTGACCCCGACCCGGCGAAGGTTATCCCCGCCGACCGAACAGATGCTGGCCCAGCGCAAGGCCGTCTTCCTATCACTTGAAGAAGAGATGCCATTCGACGAGCAGGGCGACCTTCAGGTACGGCGGACTCCCGGCGAGCTGTTTGCTCCGCTTCACGAGGAAGTCCCCGAGCCTGGTTCTGGTGGCATGGTACATTTCCCGACACCTGACGGAACCAGTTGGACCAACATCAAGATTCAGTTCCGGGACGGACACACGGTGACTGTTTGGGCCGGTGAAGAGAGCGGCAAGTTCAACTTCAGCCAAATGGGTATGGCCAATAAGAAGAATGGTGACCGCACTAAACAATGGGAACTGCTGCTGGCGTTTGCCAATTCCAGAGGCGAAATCGATTGGAGCAGCCCGTTTGCAACCGACAAATTAAAGAAACAGAAGCAAGAACTGTCCAGGCGCTTGCGGGGATTTTTCCGTCTCAAAGAGGACCCCATTCAGTGGGTCAAGGGCGAAAAGTGTTATCGCTGCCGGTTCCAAATCCTCCCTGAAGGAGCCGAAGAGTATTGAGCATTCCCTGCCGGGAAATCCGCATTAATCCCACTTCTCAAATCCTGCGAGGGACTTTTGGTTCGAAAATCTGGGTGCTTTTTCATACCACAGGCCGTGTTTCCATAACTCCCAAAACAGGCCGACCGGATCAAATCATTGAAATAACAGGGATTACCCAACCGGACGAGCTTCTGACTTCGTCCTGAGAAAACAGAGAATCCGGGGTCAAACAGAGAATGAAAGGCTGGAGAATGGTGGAAATGAGGTGGGTGGAGAGGGGTTTGGCGTCGATGTGAAAACAGCCCAAACCCTTTGAAAACAAGGGGAAATAGAAAACCCGTCGCCCCCGAGAGTGGTCCCGGAGAGACGGGTTGTCTTTTTTCAAATGGTGGAGGCGGGGGGAATCGAACCCCCGTCCGAAAGCGCTTCACTCAGGCATCTACATGCTTAGCCGGCTTTTTGGTATCTCGGATTTTCGGACGCC
>VAPH01071967.1_pt1 | contig 12072 bp, 14 predicted proteins | sample 3393861 | NCBI WGS metagenome assembly VAPH01 (sample SAMN08290439, study PRJNA428436) | hydrothermal vent metagenome | isolation source: Deep-sea hydrothermal vent chimney | place: Atlantic Ocean: South-mid Altantic Ridge | reverse complement strand
GGATGAAAAAAATTAACCTTAGCTATTTTATTTTCAATGTGGGTTTGAATAGTGCCTTTGTTCATGAATAGTATTTTCGAATGTTAGTTTGAGATTCCCGTGTTCGCGGGAATGACTTTTATCTAAGAAATGCCGTTTGTGGTTACACTTCTATCAATTTTTCGCATTAGACCTTGCAAAACCTTACCCGGACCTATTTCTGTAAATTCTGTGGCTCCATCAGCTATCATTTGCTGAATACTTTGTGTCCATTTTACAGGAGAAGTAAGTTGAGCAATTAAATTTTTCTTGATATTTACAGCATTATTCACTGCTTTGGCAGTAACATTTTGATAGATAGTACAAATTGGTTCATTGAAAGTTGTATCTTCAATGGCAGCGGCTAACTCTTCCCTGGCCGGTTCCATCAATGGGGAGTGGAAAGCTCCACCAACCGGTAAAACCATAGCCATTCGGGCTCCATTTTCTTTTAGTATCTCGCAGGCATGATCAATTGTTTTTATGTCACCTGAGATTACCAATTGCCCCGGACAATTATAATTTGCAGCAACTAATATTCCTTCACTTTGATTACAAACATCCTCAACAATCTTATCTTCTAATCCAATCACGGCTGCCATGGTTGAAGGTTGAATTTCACATGCTTTTTGCATGGCTGAAGCACGATGAGAAACCAATTTTAAGGCAGATTCAAAATCTAAAACTCCATTTGCAACCAAAGCAGAAAACTCGCCTAAAGAATGCCCGGCAACCATATCCGGTTTAAAATCATCACCTAATGTTTTGGTCAAAATTACAGAATGTAAAAATATGGCAGGCTGAGTTACTTTGGTTTGTTTTAGATCTTCAGCCGATCCTTCAAACATGATATCAGTGATCGAAAATCCTAGAATTTCATTTGCTTTGTTAAAATATTCTTGTGCCAAGGTTGATTTTTCAAATAAGTCTAAACCCATTCCAGGGAATTGAGCTCCCTGACCGGGGAAAATAAATGCGTGCATCTTTTAATCTTTATTGTTACTATACAAAAGTAGGAGAATTAAAGTTAAAAGTAGAAAGCTGAAAGTAAAATGTAAAAAGTTAGAAGTTGGAAGTTGGAAATCGGAAGTCTGAACTTTGGAATTTTCTTAATTATAAGGCGGGATAGCACTGTCGAAAGATGGTGTGTGAATTATTTTTTATATTTTAGTACCTACAACTAAAAAATCATGTCTAAAAAAAATAAAGACCTGGCCTTTAATATCTACCTCATATTGGCATCTGTTTTTATTGCATCCCTGGTAGTTTCTAATTTGATTTTTCAAAAATTTTTCACCTTTGATTTTTTTGGTATCTATACTTTTGAAATTTCTGTTGGGATATTGCCTTATCCTATTACTTTTTTGGTGACGGATATTATTTCAGAAATATTTGGTAAGAAAAAGGCAAATCAAGTTGTAATAGCTGGAATTTTCGCATCGGGTTTTTCTTTGTTGATCATTGTTCTTTCCGATATTTCTTCTGCTACTGATTGGTCGCCTGTTAATAATCAAATTTTCCATAAAGTATTTGGTTTATCAGTTCTAGCTGTTTTTGCCTCGATGATGGCTTATTTGGTAGCGCAATTTGTAGATATTAGAATATATCATTTTTGGAAGAAAAAAACTATGGGTAGACACTTGTGGTTGCGAAACAATTTTTCAACCATTTTTTCTCAATTATTAGACACTTTTACAGTTTTATTTTTATTGAGTTTCTTTGGAGTGATTGAATGGGATCTTTTTGGAATTTTACTCTTAAACGGATTTTTATTCAAATTGTTAATAGCGTTATTAGATACTCCAATCTTATACTTTTTTGTGTATTTATTTAGAAGGAAGTTTAAATTAAAGGTAGGTGAAGAGATTGAATTAATTCCTTTAACCATTCCAATAGATCAGTAAACCGAACAGTAGTGTTTTCAAACGGAAGTAGTTTAAATTTTTAGTTCCACAACATAACCCTCCCAGTTTCGTACATTAAAAACAGTGCTGTCTTCAAAAATTAAATATTGCCCTTTTATTCCTGTTAATTTCCCTTGATAAGAAGGTGTTTTATCTAAATTTAAACTTTTAATCTTTTGCGGATATTGTTCAACGGGAAATTCAATTTCAGTTTCTTTGTTATTTTCAATAAAGTATTGTTTTGCTTCTTCCGGAATGTATTGTGCTAATTTTTCACGTTCTTCTTTTAAATCAAGATCAACCACATTATTGGTGAGCATTTTTCGCCAATTGGTTTTGTCGCTAACGTGCTCTTTTAAAGCAACTTCGGTAATTCCGGCAAGATATCTATTGGGTACTTCCACAATTTCAATAGCTTCATGGGCACCCTGATCGATCCAGCGCGTTGGGATTTGCGCCTTACGGGTTACTCCAACTTTCACATTGCTGGAATTCGCCAAATACACTACATGAGCTTGCAATTGTGCTGACTTTTCATACTCCAGATCGCGATCTTCAATGTCGAGATGTGCTTTACTCAATTCAGGCCTCATGATCCAATCACCGGTTTGTGGCATCTTGTAAAAGCAATCATAACAAAACCCTTGACGAAAGATCTTTTTGTTTTCACCACAACTCAAACATTGATATTCTTTGAATAAAATTGTAATAGATCTGGTTAACAATTGATTCATATTCAAAAAATCATCTCCCATATCCAAATAGTACTGAACAGGAGAGCTATTCTCTGTCATCATTTTTTTTAAAACACCCGAATATATCATTTTAAAAATTTTAATAATTTCTCGCAGATGTCATCCTCACTTTCGTGAGGATCTGATTCTTATTTGTTAAATAGTCAATTGTTAATCGAAATTCACCTGCTTATAACTCGTATCGTTTTCTTCACCTTTTCAGCTATTCTCCTCGCTTCATTTATATCTTCATTTACAATTGTAACATGACCCATTTTTCTGAAAGGTTTGGTTTCTTTTTTACCATAAATATGAGGTGTAACACCATCAATCTTTAATATTTCCTCCATGTTTTGGTAAACTACTTTACCGCTAAATCCTTCTTCACCCACCAAGTTAACCATAATTCCGGCAACTTTACTTTCTGTTTGCCCTAGCGGTAGGTTTAAAATAGCACGTAAATGTTGTTCAAACTGATTGGTATAAGAGGCTTCTATGCTGTAATGCCCACTGTTATGCGCGCGAGGAGCTACTTCATTTACCAGGATTTCATCTTCAACGGTTTGAAACATTTCTACTGCTAACAAGCCAATGTGATTAAATGCATCAGCAACTTGCAAGGCAACTTCCTTAGCTTTTAGGGCAACTATTTTATTGATCCTTGCCGGACAAATAACATATTCCACTTGATTTGCTGTAGGGTGAAATTCCATTTCAACAACAGGATAAGTTTTAGTTTCACCGTTTGCATTACGTGCAACTATAACAGCCAATTCATTTTTAAAAGGAATTAAATCTTCAACTATACAATCTGTATCCGGTAAGTTATCAAATTCGAATTTAGATTTTACAAGTTTCACACCTGTACCATCATATCCAAATTGAGCTGATTTCCATACAAATGGTAGTTTTACCTGTTTTTTTAATTCCTCTAAAGACGAAAACCTTTTATAATTGGCAGTTGGAATATTATTTTTTAGAAAAAAATCTTTTTGCTTTCCTTTGTGCTGAATGGTTTGTAAAATGGATGGTTGTGGATAAATTTTCAACCCTTCTTTTTTTAATTGTAAAAGAGCATCAATATTAATATGTTCAATTTCAATAGTAAGAAGATTAACTTTTTTACCAAAATCATAAACAGTTTGATAGTCCATTAAATCACCTTGATAAAATTCATCACAAATAGCAGCACATGGTGCGTTTTTCGCGCCATCTAAAACAACAGAGTGTACATCATATTTTTGAGTTTCGGTAAGAAGCATTCTTCCAAGCTGACCGCCACCCAAAATACCTAGTTTAAAATTGGAAGAAAAATAATTTTTCAAAATTTTGTTTGGGAAATTAAAAGTTTGTTATATTCAATGTATTGGTTCCAACAAGAACAGCTCGGTATTGTCTTGCCGGAAATTTAACCCCGTCAGTTAAAGGAGAGCCGTTTAAAATACTGAATTCACTATCATCACAAGAACACAACATTATTATACTGTTTTCAACACTCATTTGAGAACAGGATTGTGGTGATAGATGTGGGCAAGCCCTATCAAAAGCAACATAATTATTAATACCAGAGTGGTATATAATTATTCCCTTAATTCCGCCCTGAGAATATGCCCAACCTCCAACAACCTGCAGATTTATAAATTCAGGATTGTTTAAAAATATCGTTTGATTTACTGGGATATTTGGTAAAATATTGTTTGGATCATTATTATCAGTTGAACAAGAAAAAATTAAAAACAATACCAGCAAAAAAGCAATTTTTTTCATTCAATTTAAATTTTTGGCAAGGTACAAATTATTTGATTTAAAGATTGTCTTAAAATTTGACTTAACTGAATCTATTTTTAAAATAATTTGTACATTTGTATATGAATCTCATTCCATGTATTGGATTTGGGATTTTTTGTTTACTCAAAGCATATAGGATTTCTGGAAAATTAACTTAATCATTTTTATTTTCTTTCAGGATAAGATCTTCAAGTATCTGCCGTTCGGCAGATAGTTTAAGATTTTATAGAAATTAAATATCAAAGTTTAGAATTAGTAACAGATAAATCCGGCTGCTTGGAATATTGTAAATTAATAGATTAAAATGAAGAATTATGAATGACGTTGCATACTATACAGTAGAAGGATTAAAAAAATTACGCAATGAGCTGGAACAGTTAGAACATGTTGAGCGACCAAGAGTAACTAAAGAAATATCAGATGCAAGAGATAAAGGCGATTTGAGTGAAAATGCTGAGTATCATGCGGCTAAAGAAGAGCAATCTTTGCTAGAATATAAAATTGCACAATTAAAAAACACCTTATCAAAGGCAAGGTTAATTGATGAATCGCAATTGGATACTTCAAAAGTGTTGGCATTATCAATAGTTAAAATTAAAAATATTGATAATGATATGAAGTTTGAATATACTCTGGTTGCTGATGCAGTTTCTGATCTGTCAAAAGGTAAGTTATCTGTGAGCTCACCTATTGGTAGGGGGTTATTGGGGAAAAAAGTTGGTGATATAGCTAAAATTCAAGTGCCAAATGGTATCATGAAATTTGAAATTTTAGATATTTCAAGATAAATTGTTATCTTTAGTCAAAGTTTCATTTTTGGTGAAGCCCTGATTATTAAATAAATATACAATTATGAGCACCATTTTCTCAAAAATTATTCGTGGAGAAATACCAAGTTATAAAGTAGCTGAAGATGATAATTATTTTGCCTTTTTAGATATTAATCCCAATTCTAAAGGTCATACTTTGGTAGTTCCTAAAAGGGTAGAAAATAAAATATTCGATCTAAGTGAGGAATCTTATTTAGAATTGATGCGGTTTTGCTATAAAGTTGCCAAGGCCATTGAAAAAGCTGTTCCTTGTGAAAGAGTAGGGCTGAGTGTTATAGGTTTAGAAGTTCCACATGTACATGTACATCTAATTCCGCTTCACAATATGGATGATGCAACATTTGGTAAAAAAGAAAAATTAAGCCCAGCAGAATTTGAGGAAATCGCTCAAGAAATATCTAAAAATTTTTAATTTAAATCTACTTATTTTCAAGCTTAAATTGTCTCTATTCTTAACCTATAGTTTTAAGTCGGATTAAAAAAGTAGTTCCTTTTCCAATTTCTGATTTTTTTACATAAACTCTACCCTTATGGTAATCATCGATAATTCTTTTAGTAAGCGATAATCCCAATCCCCAGCCACGTTTTTTTGTAGTGTACCCTGGGTCAAATATTTTCTTATGCAATCGTTTTGCTATTCCTTTTCCTGAGTCTGTTACTGTTATTATTGCATTTGAATTTTCGTGAGAAACATGAATAGTTAGTTCTCCTTTTCCTTGCATGGCATCAATTGCATTTTTAACTAAATTTTCAATTACCCAACTGAATAATTGTAAATTTAAATTCACATAAATTGGCTGATTATTATCTACATTAAAATGAAAATCGATCTGTTTAAAACTTCTGGATTGAATATAATCAAAAGCAGTTTTTGTTTCATCAACTATATCGTGCTTTGTGAGTTTTGGAATAGATCCTATCTTTGAAAATCTATCTGCAATTGTGTTTAATCGCGAAACATCTTTTTCAATTTCAGATACTGTTTCTTCACTTGCATTTTCTAACCGCAACAATTCAACCCACCCCAATAATGAAGATAAAGGTGTGCCAATTTGATGGGCAGTTTCTTTAGCCATTCCGGCCCATAATTTATTTTGTTCGGCAATTTTATTGGATTGGAATGCCAAATAAATAATGGTTCCGAATAAAAATAAAATTAGTAATAAATTCAGCGGATAATATTGCAATTTGTATAGAAGATCAGAATCTCTATAATAGATCTTTTCGGTAAGATTGATGTTTTCGTGTTGAAAATTAACAATTAAAGGTTCATTCTCTTCTATCATTTGTTTTAATTGACGATTTAAATACAATCTGTCTTCAACAGGAAGTGAAGTAAATTTTTTTGAATTTCCAACATCTAAATTTGCCCACTTTTTAATGTCACCATTTTCATAGGTTATTATCATTGGGATACTTTTGTTGCTTTGAATAATTTTTTCCTCTAAAGACATATCAATATCTAGATCAGGATTATTAAAATTTTCATAAGCAGTTGCCAAAACTTCCATTTTCAACCGTTCCTCATTTTTAAATTTTCTAAAGAATTGATTGGTATTCCATAAAATAGAGGAGACGATTAAGAACGTTGCTAAAATTAGCGACCATTTTATGAGAATTTTACTGGTAGGGAGGTTGTTCATTAAAGGCAAATATAAAATATTTTGAGTTTATAACTTAAAATTAGGAAGCTTATTACATATAAAATAAATATTAGCTATTTTTGTTAAAAAATACAGGCAATTGTTAACAATTATTCCGCAAAATATAGAAATAGCAAGATTGCACGGTTATTTATTATCCTCTATTGCACCAAGACCAATTGCCTTGGCAAGTACAATAGATGAAAATGGAAAATCCAATTTATCTCCATTTAGTTTTTTTAATGTTTTTAGTGCTAATCCTCCCATATTAATATTTTCTCCGGCAAGGAGAATAAGAGAAAATACGATAAAACACACCCTTGAAAATGTAAAACAAACTAAAGAAGTGGTAATAAATGTGGTTAATTATGATATGATCTACCAAACTTCACTTTCAAGCACAGAATATGATAAGGGAGTTAGTGAATTTGAGAAAGCCGGATTTAACAAAGTAAAATCAGAAAAAGTAAAACCCTTTCGCGTAGCTGAATCACCGGTACAATTCGAATGCAAAGTGAATGATATTATTGAATTGGGTAAAGAAGGTGGTGCAGGAAATCTGATAATTTGTGAAGTAGTATGTTTACATATTGATGAAAAGGTACTGGATGAAAATAATACGATTGATCAAATAAAACTCGATCTGGTGGCTAGAGCAGGAGGTAGTTTTTACAGCAGGGCCAGACATACTTTTTTTGAAATTCCAAAACCATTACAAACTAAAGGAATTGGTGTAGATGCTTTGCCTGATTGGGTTAAAAACAGCGTCATTTTAAACGGAAATAATTTGGGTATGTTAGGAAATGTTGAAAGCCTACCTTCAAAGGATGATGTTGATAAGTTTATGAACGACAATTCGAATTATTTTACTGTTGATTTAAATGAAAAGCATAAATTTGCCATGGAGTTATTAAATAAAAATGATGTAAAAAGTGCCTGGAAGGTGCTTTTGAGCTAAAATAATTATAAATAGAATTTAAGTAGAAATGGAAGTTACAGGAAAAATTAAAAAAATTGACGAAACAAAAACATTTGGGAGTAATGGATTTAGAAAACGCGAAATGGTAGTTACTACTGATGAGCAATATCCGCAAATGATAATGATAGAATTTATTCAGGATAAATGTGATCTGTTAGATAATTTTAACGTTGGTGAAGATGTAAGAGTTAATATCAACTTAAGGGGTAGAGAGTGGATCAACCCAGAAGGGGAAGCAAAATATTTTAATTCGATCCAGGGATGGAGAATTGAAAAATTTCAGGATGCTGCCCAAGGAGAAGTTCCTCCGGTTGACGCAACGAGTTTTGAACCCGCTACAAGTGTTGATGAGAGTGAGCCGGACGACTTGCCGTTCTAATTTTTGACAGCATTTAATCAAGCTCGGTATTGGTTTATTTAAGGAGTTAGATCGGTTTTCATATCTTCATCGTGAAATTGTTAGACCGGGTAACGTAAGTTATATTATTGTGTAAAAAATTGACTACAAGAGTTGAACTGCTTTTGTAGTTTTTTATTTTTGAAAATGATTTTATTAGGTAAAGAATTAATATTTCCAAAAACCGATACAGCTTCGCCGGAAGGCATAATTGCAATAGGTGGCGATTTATCTCCGAAAAGATTGATCTTAGCATATAAAAGCGGAATATTTCCTTGGTTTAATGAAGGCGAACCAATTATTTGGCATAGTCCCGATCCTAGAATGGTTCTTTATCCCAATCAATTATATATTTCCAAAAGTATGCAGCAAATCCTCCGTAAGGAAGAGTTTAAAATTACTTTTAATCAAAATTTCACAGAGGTTATATCGCAATGTAAAACTGCTGATAGAAAAGGGCAGGCAGGAACCTGGATAACTGATGAAATGCAACAGGCATATATCAAATTACACGAATTAGGTATTGCCAAATCGGTTGAGGTATGGAAAAATAAAAAATTGGTTGGTGGTTTGTACGGAATTGATTTGGGACATGTGTTTTGTGGTGAGAGTATGTTTAGTAAAGTGAGTAATGCATCGAAAGTTGCATTTATCTATCTTGCTCAAAAATTGGAGAAAGAAAAATACAGTTTAATTGATTGTCAGGTATACAACGACCATTTAGCGAGTTTAGGAGCTGAAGAGATTACAAGAGAAAAATTCATGGAAATACTGATACTTTAACTATTTTAAACAATTCCCCTGTCTCCTGTCCCCATTCCCCTTTTCCCCTGTCCCCCGTCCCCTTTTTCCCCTTTCCATTTTTATGTATATTTGTCTATCCAAAAACCAAAAAAATGGATATAAAAAATGCACAATTAGAAGTTGATAACTGGATAAAAGATCACGGTGTCCGATATTTTAATGAGCTTACTAATATGGCCCAATTAACCGAAGAAGTTGGTGAAGTTGCTCGTATTATTGCTCGTCGTTATGGTGAACAAAGTGAAAAAGAAAGCGATAAAAACAAAGATCTTGGAGAAGAATTGGCTGATGTGATGTTTGTAGTGCTTTGTTTGGCAAACCAAACAGGTATTGATTTGCAAGAAGCATTTTATAAAAAATTAGAGATCAAAACGAAACGTGATCATGACAGACATCAAAACAACCAAAAATTGAAATAGTATGATACATAAATTCAAAGATTTTTCTTTTACGAAAACAGTAATAATTACTTCTCTTTTGTTTTTAATTATTGTTATTTTAATCGAGTTCTTATACAGCTTAACCAAACTTTCATTCGATGACGCTATTTTAAATTTGTCCAATCCAACATATTTGATTCGTAAATTTATTGCTGCCATTGTTTATGGTTTGATCATAACATTTTTTTTTAAACGCAAGCAAAAAAAGGCCTCTTAATTTTGAATAAATCCTTACAATATATTTCCAGATCGGTAAATGGGCATGTCATTATTTCCGGTTCAAAAAGTGAATCAAACAGGTTACTGATATTACAAAAAATTTACCCCAATTTACAATTAAAAAATCTGTCGGATTCTGACGATACCAATCATTTGAAAGATGCTTTGTCATTAGAAAGTGATTTGGTGAATATTGGTCATGCCGGAACTGCCATGCGGTTTTTAACTGCCTATTTTTCTGTTAAAGAAGACAGAGAAGTGATTTTAACAGGATCGGACAGAATGCAAAACCGACCGATAAAAATATTGGTAGATGCCTTACAATCTCTGGGATGTAATATTCAATATGTAAAAAAAACGGGCTACCCTCCCTTGAAAATTGAAGGAAAAAAAATAACGATAAGCAAAATCCGAATCAATGGAAATATTAGTAGTCAGTATATTTCGGCATTAATTTTAATAGCTTCTTCCTTAGAAAATGGTTTGGAAATTAAGTTGGTTGGTAAGGTTACCTCAATACCATATATAAAAATGACCTTGGCACTTTTAGATCAGTTGGGAATAGAAAACCGATGGAATGGAAATATGATTCAAATAAAACAAAAAGAGCAGATAGAAAATAATATAATTACCGTGGAATCGGACTGGAGTTCGGCTTCCTATTTTTATAGTTTGGTGGCTTTAAGTGAAAATGGAAAAGTTACCCTATCGTCCTATAAAAAAAATAGCTTACAAGGCGATAATTCTTTGGTAGAAATTTACAAACATTTTGGTGTGGAAACTACATTTAATGAAAACACCATCTCCTTGATTAAACAAGATGTGAATTTAAAGCCGCTATCTCTAAACCTGGTGAATTCTCCTGATTTGGCACAAACTATTGCTGTTACCTGTTTTGGTTTGGGAGTTGCATGCGATCTAACAGGGTTACATACCTTAAAGATTAAAGAAACCGATCGTTTGCTAGCTCTAAAAAAAGAACTGGAAAAATTAGGAGCTGATATTAAAGTAACAAATGATAGTTTACACTTGAAAGCATCCAACAAAATAATCGAAAATAAAGCCATTGAAACCTATCAGGATCATCGAATGGCAATGGCTTTTGCACCTTTAGCATTAAAAGTCGCTATTTCAATTGTTGATTCAGAGGTGGTGACCAAATCATATACTAGTTTTTGGCAGGATTTGGAATCTGTTATGGTCTAATAATTTCTATAGAAATTGATCAGCCTTCTACTTAATTGATTATGAATGGGTTTGGTAAATTCAACAAACATTTGTTGCGGAAGTATAGGATCAATTCTTCTTCTATTGCTAATTTCAATTTGTTCGTCGGTTAAAGCACGTTCATCACCATTATAATAACCCCATTCATTAAACCAAACATATTCACCAGCCATATTTTCATTTATTAATCTTTTCTTTTCATTCCTGTTTTGAGTAATAGACAAGTTTATTATACCTTTTGAAATTACTTCCATTCTATTGATACTAACTTCAGCAGTAACTGTTCCATAAACATCTTTTTTTGTACCTCTGTCGGATGTTACCTCTCCAATTTTAAGCGTATCACTTACCATTTTTTCAATTCGTTCATTTGTATGTGTTTCACCAACTACAAAATCTTCGAAATTGATCTCCAAAATTTGATCAGGATCTGTTAAGTTTATTTTTTTTGCCTCTTCCGGGGTGTAGAATCGTATAAATTCTTTTTGCTCTATTTGCTTTAAAATATTTTCTACCTGTGTGTAAAAAATATCAGCGCTAAGCTCATAAAATTTTGAATGAACAGGTTTTAAATTGGCTAGTACGTATAAAAGAGACAGGTTATATGCCTCGTTGATCTTGTTGGAAACATCTTTATAATTTTTCATGAAATTATCTGCTTCTAAAAAATTATAATAGGCTTGTTTTGAGTTTTGTCTGTCACCGAATGAAAGATATTTTAAACCGGCCGCATATTGCTCTTCGGCTGCGGTTGGTTTTATTTTTTCTACTTGCGAATAGTACTTTTTCGGATTACTTATAACTTGTTTTGCAGCCGGAGAACGCTGAATATTTTCGTACATACTATTTAGCTTATTGTAAATATAAACTGCTTCGGTATTTTTAAATTGAGATTGAGATGCGTTTTGGATATCCAATTGATCTAAATAATAACTCACCCCATTAGGGTAAGCATTGGCCAGAGTTTCTTGCGCTTTTTTATTATTCGGACTTTTTTTAAGCTTTTCAACAGATTTTAATACTGCCTGATAGTAATTACCTTTTTCGTATAGATTTTTGCCTGTATTGCAGGCAGTAATCATTGCACCG
>VAPH01018275.1_pt1 | contig 12072 bp, 11 predicted proteins | sample 3393861 | NCBI WGS metagenome assembly VAPH01 (sample SAMN08290439, study PRJNA428436) | hydrothermal vent metagenome | isolation source: Deep-sea hydrothermal vent chimney | place: Atlantic Ocean: South-mid Altantic Ridge | reverse complement strand
TGACCGTCTTCGCTTTTTCCAGTGAAAACTGGAACCGACCTGCGAGTGAAATATCCCACCTGATGAATCTTTTCCTGCGGGCACTGGACAAAGAAACCAGTGAGTTGCATCAAAACGGCATTTGTTTTCGTTTTATCGGCGACAAGTCTGCCTTCAAGCCCACCCTGCAAACTAAAATGTCAGAGGCCGAAGCCCTGACTGCCAACAACACACGCATGGTCGTTAACATCGCGGTTAATTATGGTGGCCGTTGGGATATCACACAGGCTGCTAAACGCCTGGCAGCAAACGTCGCTGAAGGCAAATTATCGCCCGCTGAGATTGACGAACAGCAATTCACACGTTTTCTCGCCCTTGCTGAGTCACCGGATCCGGATCTGTTTATCCGCACCGGCGGTGAAATGCGCATCAGCAATTTTCTGCTCTGGCAATCGGCTTATGCAGAATTTTATTTCACACCTGTTTTGTGGCCTGATTTTGACAGTGATGTGCTGGATCTTGCCGTTACTGCCTTTCAATCGAGAGAGCGACGCTTTGGACGCACGAGTGACCAGATCATGGGTAACACAGGTGCTTAAACAACGTGTATTGACGGCGTTTCTATTGCTGCCATTGGCCCTCGCTGCAATTTTTTCCTTACCTGTGTCGTGGTTCCTGATTCTGTTGGCCGGCATACTGTTGGGTGGAAGCCGGGAATATAGCCGCCTGGCAGGCCTTTCCGGGCATGCTGCAGGAAACCTGTTGGTTTTTCTTCAGGCTGCAATTTTTGTAATACTTTACCTGTTCCAGGATCGGTGGAACGACCAGGTATTGCTCTATTTGATCGTGAGCTGTACCCTGTGGTTGCTGATGCTCATTCGACTGCCCCTGTACCGCCCGGGCATCACCATTGATCGTGCATACCGGGGAATCTCCTTTGTTACAGCCATTATTTCCATCACCACTGGTTGGTTCGCACTGAGCTGGCTCAGAGGCCAGGCGGAAGGGTCCTGGCTGATACTATTGTTGCTGTTGATCGTCTGGTCAGCAGACACGGGTGCGTATTTTGCCGGCCGAACTTTTGGCAAAACAAAACTTGCACCCCGCATCAGCCCCGGCAAGACCATCGCAGGTTTATTCGGTGGATTGCTCGCCGCGCCGCTGACGGCCTTGTTAGCCGCCTATTTAATGCCTGTAGCAAACCTCGAACCAGCTCGGTTGATACTGCTGGCCCTGATAACCGCGCTGGTCTCCGTGGGTGGTGATTTACTGATTTCCCTACATAAACGTGTCGGTGGTTTCAAAGATTCCGGCAACTTGTTGCCGGGTCACGGGGGCATTCTGGATCGCCTGGACAGCCTGCTGGCTGCAGCACCATTTTTCACTCTCGGCCTTTTGCTCACCGGTTTCTGAGGGCGTAGCACATTGATCAGCCAAGGCATTACAATTCTGGGTTCTACCGGGTCGATTGGCGAGAACACGCTCAATGTGCTCGCACTCCATCCCGAGCGCTACCACGTTGTCGCCTTGAGCGCCCACCGCAATGTTGCCCGCCTGGCAGAGCAATGCAAGCAATACCAGGCTCGATATGCCGTCGTCAGCGACAAAACCAAAGCCGGTGAACTGTGCTCGGCACTTGACGCCCTGCAGTGTACTGCAGAAGTACTGGCCGGGCGTGAAGCTTTGAGCACCGTCGCCTGCCTGGATGAAACTGAAGCGGTCATGGCCGCGATTGTCGGCGCAGCGGGACTTGAACCTACTCTGCACGCAGTTCAGTGCGGAAAACGCCTGTTACTGGCCAACAAGGAATCCATGGTCATTGCCGGCGAGCTGTTTCGCAAGGCGGCCGCTGAACATGGCGCAACTATCATCCCCGTGGATTCCGAACACAACGCCCTGTTCCAGGTCCTGCCAAAAAGTTTTGAGCAGGGCCTTGAGCAAGCCGGTGTCGAGCAATTGATCCTGACGGCTTCCGGTGGTCCATTTTTAAATACCGGGCGTGGAGCGCTGGAAAACATCACACCAGAGCAGGCCTGCCGACACCCCAATTGGGACATGGGCCGAAAAATTTCTGTGGACTCCGCCACGCTGATGAACAAGGGTCTGGAGATTATCGAAGCGCGCTGGCTGTTCAACGCCCTCCCCGAGCAGATAGCTGTCATCATTCATCCACAGAGTGTTGTACATTCCATGGTCGCCTACCGTGACGGCTCGGTGCTGGCCCAACTGGGCATGCCCGATATGCGCACGCCCATTGCCTGCGCACTGGCCTGGCCTCAACGCATTGAAGCCGGCGTGGATCGCCTCAATTTAGCGGATATGCAAAAACTTGAGTTTTATCAGCCCGATCTTGAGCGCTTCCCCGGGCTGGGGCTTGCATTTGAGGTTCTCGAAGCTGGCGGCAATGCACCGGTCACATTCAATGCTGCCAATGAAGTGGCGGTCGATGCTTTTTTGCATCGTCGAATCAGCTTCCTGCAAATACCTTCAGTTGTTGCAACTGCAATGGAGCGTTGTGAACAGGGTAATATAGGAAGTCTGGATGAGGTATTGGAATATGACAGCCTGGCGCGCAGCGTGACCAGCCAAATCATTAATTCGCTGGGTCGATCCCCTGGCATGAAAGGAAAATAAAGGTAAATGTCTGAATTTATTGGCTCAGTCTGGTGGTTACTTGTCGCATTGGGGCTGCTGATCACATTTCACGAGTTTGGCCACTTTTGGGTTGCGCGCCGCATGGGTGTGCGCGTGCTCAAGTTCTCCGTCGGTTTCGGCAAAAAAATATGGTCGAGAAAAGGGCGCGACGGAACCGAGTACGTGATTGCAGCAATACCACTGGGCGGTTACGTCAAAATGCTGGATGAGCGGGAAGCTGAGGTTGACGAGCGTGATCTGCACGCAGCATTCAACCGCAAATCGGTATGGGCACGTATCGCCATTGTCATCGCAGGTCCTGCATTCAACCTGATTTTCACGCTGCTCGCCTTCTGGTTGATGTTTCTGGTTGGCATGCCTGAATCCAGGCCCGTGATCGGAGAGGTTAGCGGCATTGCCGCCAGCGCAGGCCTTGAAGCAGATGATCGGATCATTTCCATTGATGGTGAGACGACAGATACGTGGTCACACGTCATTCTCGGACTGATCACGCACGCACTCGACCGGGAAAGGGTCACGCTGGAGGTTGAGCAGACAGACGGCAGTCGGCGACAGGTGTCGCTGGATCTCAGCAAGCTGGACAGCAGTTTTAAAGAAGAGCAAACGCTGCGTGATATTGGCATCACACCCTGGCGGGCAAAAGTTCCAGCCATTGTGGGTGAAATTACACCGGACAGCCCGGCATACCGGGCGGGGTTCAAACGGGGAGACCGCATCATCAGTATTGCAGGTGAAGCTGTTCCGGACTGGGCATGGGTGGGCGCGCTGGTCCAGAAACATGGTTCTGCCGGTGCCCCGTTAACGGTAACGGTCGAGCGTGCCGGCGGCAAGCTTGACCTCAGCGTCAGCCCTGAAAAAATGAAAAACGGTGTATTTTCCAACCGCCTGATCCTCGGTATCACCAACCAACCGCCTGACCCCCAATTACTGGCTCAGGCGGAACGGGCGTATTTTCTGCACAAATATAATCTGCTTGACGGCTTCGCAGCGGCCTCATCCGAAATGGCGCGCCTGACCACCTCTACGCTGGGTTTGCTCGGACGCATGCTGACCGGGACGGCGTCTGTCAGAAACCTGTCCGGGCCCATCAGTATCGCCCGTTTTGCCAATGATTCAGCCAATGCAGGCTTTGCCAGCTTCCTGTTTTTCCTCGGCGCCATCAGTCTCAGCCTCGGAATTCTGAATTTGCTGCCAATTCCTGTTCTTGATGGAGGGCATTTGCTCTATTACCTGATAGAATTGGCCAAAGGAAGCCCGGTGTCTGAGCAGGTGCAAGCCAAAGGCCAGTATATTGGGCTTTTGGCGTTGTTTGGCCTGATGGGCATTGCATTTTTTAACGATATTTTACGGCTGGTCGGATAGACTGCCCGCCTTTAAAAAAGAATCTGTGTACATGAGAAGAATCCAAGTACTAGCCATCCTGCTGTTCGGCCTGCTCTCGATACAGTCAGCCTTGGCATTTGACCCATTTACCATATCTGATATCAGGGTCGAGGGCTTGCAACGTATCTCCGAAGGTACGGTGTTTAACTATTTGACCATTGACAGCGGCGATGTGCTGACCGCCGCCTCCGCTCGCCAGGCCCTCCGGTCTCTGTATAAAACCGGTTTTTTCGATTCCGTTGATCTGCAGCGCGAAGGTAACATCCTGGTCATCACCGTGGTGGAGCGCCCGGCGATAGCGAAGATAATATTATCAGGCAACAAGGCCATTAAAGATGAGGACATGTTTCCTGTGCTCGCCGATATCGGCCTGGCCCAGGGTGAAGTTTTCCAGCCACAATCTCTTGACCGTATAAAACAGGAACTGGTCAGGCAATATTTCAGCCAGGGTCGTTACGCCGTATCGGTCGACAGCAAGGTTGTCAAACTGGACCGCAACCGGGTGCGCATTTCCATCATCATCAAAGAAGGCGATACTGCAGAAATCCGACATATCAATATCGTTGGCAACACCCTCTACACCGACAAGGAAATCCAGAAAGGATTCGAATCCAAGATTCCACCTTTCTGGAAAATCTGGTCCAAGGATGACCAGTATTCACGTGAAAAACTCTCGGGTGACCTCGAGAAAATACGCTCCTACTATCAGGATCGTGGTTATATCGACGCCAATGTAGAGTCCACACAGGTCTCCATCAGTCCCAACAAACAGGATATTTATATTACCGCCAATATCATTGAGGGCGAGCAGTACAGTGTCGACAAAATTCAGGTAACCGGCGACCTGGTCATTGAAGAAGCGACCCTGAGGCGCTTGATCATGACCCAGGAAAATGATGTGTTTTCACGTAAAAAGATGGAACAGAGCGTGAAAAACATTACCGCCCTGTTATCCAATGTGGGATATGCATTCGCCAACGTGAACCCCATCCCGCAAATTGACCGCGAGAACCGCCTGGTCACTATCAATTATTTTGTGGATCCCGGCAAGCGGGTGTATGTGCGGCAGATTACCTTCGTCGGCAACAGCGGCACCAAGGATGAAGTGCTGCGTCGCGAAATGCGCCAATTTGAAGGCGGTTGGTTTTCACAGGCTTCCATCGACCGCTCCAAGATTCGCTTGCAGCGCATGACATACTTTGAGTCGGTCAACATCGAAACGCCTGCGGTGCCGGGCACTGATGACCAGATCGACGTGGTCGTGACGGTAAAAGAACGTGCCGCCGGCAGTTTCTCGGTCGGCCTCGGTTATTCCCAGATTCAGGGTTTGATTGCTTCCATGAGCATCCAGCAGGATAACTTCCTGGGCAGCGGCAAACGGGTTGGCCTGTCACTGTCACGCAGCAGCATCGTCACCAGTTTCAATGTCAATTACGAAAACCCCTACTGGACCGAGGATGGCGTCAGCCGCGGTTTCTATGTCCGCTACTCCACGTTTAACCGAGCCGGTGCGAACATTTCAACCTTTACCAGCACCGAGGCGGCCGCAGGCATGAATTTTGGTATTCCACTGACGGAGGTAGATTATGTACGGGCCGGGATAGGTGTCCGACAAACATCCCTGAACATTGGCAGCTTTATTCGTGAAACTGAATTCCCGGACCCGGCAGACCCGAATAATACCCTTTGTAATGACCTGAATAAAAACGGCATATGCCCCGAAGAATATTTTGTTCCCAGACCGTTTGACCCCCTGTCTGCCTCACTCGACCACAACGGCGATGGTGTGCTGGATAACAGTGAGCGTGATTTTAACGTGATTGACTTCACCACTTCATGGTCTCGCGATACACGCAACCACTTCCTGAACCCGACCCGTGGTTCTTTACAGCGTGTGAGTGTGACAGGCTCTTTACCCGGCAGCAGTCGAGAATACTACAAACTGTTCTATCGCTATGCAAAATACATACCTATCTGGGCTGATCTCGTATTCTCGTTCAGCGGAAATCTTGGTTATGGTGATTCTTACGATAATTACGACAGCACTTCATTGGCCACACCTGTTGATACGATACTTCCACCCGGCTTTGCACGGGATTGCCTGGAACAGGAAATTGTTTCACTGGATTCCGGCCTGCCCTTCTTTGAACACTTCTACGGTGGCGGTGTGCGCGATATTCGTGGTTTCAAGGCCAATACCCTTGGACCGAAAGACCCCAATTGCCGGGCCGTGGGCGGAGATCTTAAGCTCTCCGGCGGTATTGAAGTGGCAATTCCAACACCCTTTACCAAGGGCGGTGGTTCCCGTATCGCATTGTTTGTAGATGTCGGCAACGTCTACGAAAACCTGGATGCCTTTGATGCAAACCTGTTGCGGGCTTCCACCGGTATTTCCGTTACCTGGCAGGCACCCATTGGCCCGATCATCATGAACTATGCGTTCCCGCTCAGGCAGTTCCAGGGTGACCGCACAGAAAGCCTACAATTCTCATTCGGCACCACGTTTTAGTCACCGGCACTTCCTGAAAGCAGCACCGGGAATCCATCGGACTTAATTCATACGCCCAAAAAGGGTACAATTTGGGTATATGAAGCGTTTTTTACCCATATTGTTGATGTTATTGATGCTGGTCGCAATACCTGCAACTGCGCAGCAATTGCGCGTGGGTTACGTAGATATGAAGCGGGTCCTTGATAGTGCGCCACAGGTACTGGCCGGTCGGGATCAACTGGATCTCGAATTTCGGCCGCGCAACGAAGCGATTGAATTTCAGGAACGCCAGGTGCAAAAAATGGAAGATCGCCTGCAACTTGGTGATATTGCCGAAGACGCCAGAATACGTCTTGAACGTGACCTGCGGGAAATGCGACGCAACGTTAATCGACAAAAAGAAGACCTGCGTGACGAACTTTCTTTCCGCCGCACAGAAGAAGTCCAGAAACTCGAGGACCAGATCAACCAGGCCGTGCAAGTCATTGCCTCCAACAATGGTTATGACCTGATTCTTTCCAGCCCGGTCGTATACGCCGACCCTTCCCTGGACATAACCCAGCTCATACTGGACCAACTCAGGCTGGAGTATGAAGCGGATTTACGGGAACGCTCACTGCGCTGACTGCTTAGTGCTCCTTACGGTCAACAACTTCCCAACTCACTGAATTCGCAGTTATTATATTGAAGGGGTACTGGTATGGATGATCACTCCCGCAGACTTAAACTCTCCGAGTTGGCTGAGCAATACAATCTGCAGTACCGCGGCGATGGAGACACGCAGATTGATGGTATCGGCACATTGTCAGGCGCAACTGGATCACAACTGACGTTCCTGTCCAACCCGACCTACCGGGAACAACTGGCCACGACCCGGGCTGCAGCCGTGCTGGTCTCTGCCAGTGACGCAGAACATTGCCCGGTTAATGTGCTGATCGCAGACGACCCGTATGTCAGCTTCGCCAGGATCGCCGCCCGGTTTGACCCAAAGTGGCCCCTGAAGCCCGGCATACACCCCAGCGCAAGCATTGCGGCCACGGCCTCACTCGGCAACGACGTTCACGTGGGTGCAAATGCCGTGATCGGACCCGGTTGTAACATCGCGGATGCCGTCATCATAGGCCCGGGATGTGTGCTGACGGCAGATTGCAAAGTCGGTACCGCCAGCTGCATAGAGGCCAATGCCACGCTTTGCGACGGCGTCGTAATTGGCAAACGATGCATCATCCACTCAGGCGCAGTGATCGGTGCAGATGGTTTCGGGCTGGCTTTTGACCAGGATCATTGGGTTAAAATGCCGCAGTTGGGGACAGTCAGGATCGGCGATGATTGTGAAGTTGGCGCCAATACGACCATCGACCGTGGTGCCATCGGTGATACCGTGCTGGAGGATGATGTAAGGCTCGATAATCAGATTCAGATTGGTCACAATGTGCACATCGGTGCCCACACTGCCATGGCTGGACGCGTGGGTATATCCGGCAGCACACGGATTGGCAGATACTGCATGTTCGCGGGTGCCTCGGGTACAGTCGGCCACATCCGGATTGCCGACCGTACAACGGTAAATTTCTGCAGCGTGGTCACGAAATCAATAACGCAACCGGGGACGGTCTGGAGTGCGGCCCTGCCAGCAAGGCCGCTGCGGGAATGGAACCGTTCCGTCGCCCACTTGCGCAAGCTTGAGAAACTGGCGCGCCGCGTTTTAAAACTTGAAAAATAACCCGGGGGATCCGCTGAAAAATGACTGAAAAAATATTTAAGCTACCGATCGAAATCAATCAGATCAGAAAATTGTTGCCGCACCGTTATCCGTTCCTGCTGGTTGACCGGGTAACTTCCTACTCGCTGGAACCGGAAAAAATCCTCACGGCGGTCAAGAATGTAAGTGTCAACGAACCATTTTTTAACGGTCATTTTCCACAGGACCCCATCATGCCAGGTGTGTTGATACTTGAAGCGATGGCCCAGGCCTGCGGTCTACTGGCAAATGTCGCACTGGCTACCACCCAGGATGGCGCGGCCCTTTATTACCTGGTTAAAATCGACAAGGCCAAGTTCCACCGGCCGGTCATACCCGGCGATCAGTTGGTGATGGATGTGACACAGACCCGGCTGATGCGAGGCCTGGGTAAATATGAATGCCGTGCGACCGTGAATGGCGAGCGCACTGCCAGTTGTGAAATTCTGTGCTCCGAGGGTTAATCCCTGAGCCTGTCAATATCACCCGGAAAGAGTAACAATCATGATTCACCCAACTGCTCTGATTGATCCTGAAGCAAACCTGGCTGATGACGTGGAAGTCGGTGCTTTTTCGATCATTGATGCCAAGGTTCGCATTGGCGCCGGTACTAAAATAGGGCCGCACGCGGTCATTACCGGTCGCACGACCATTGGTAAAAACAATCATATTTTCCAGTTCACGTCGATCGGTGAGCAACCGCAGGATAAAAAATATGCGGGTGAAGATACTGAGCTGATCATCGGTGACAACAATACCATTCGCGAGCTGTGCACCTTCAGTCGTGGCTCCGTTCAGGGTGGTGGCGTTACCCGCATCGGCAGCAATAACTGGATCATGGCCTGTGTGCATATAGCGCACGATTGCCAGTTAGGTGACGACATCATCATGGCCAACAATGCATCCCTGGCCGGGCACGTCACTGTCGGCAACTTTGCAATTTTGTCCGGCTACTCATTGATCCACCAGTTTTGCTCTGTCGGCGAGCACAGTTTCACGTCTTTCGCCAGCCACGTGAACCAGAGCATTCCACCTTATGTCACGGTATCGGGTGAAAAAGCACGGGTGAAGGGCATTAACTCGGAAGGCCTGAAACGCCGGGGCTATACGTCAGAGCAAATCACACAGGTACGCCGGGCCTACAAGGCTATCTACCGTGAGGGACGGCCACTGGAGGAGGCAAAAGTCATATTGAAGGGGATGGCTGCGGATTCTCCGGAGGTTCAGTCCATGGTTGATTTTCTTGACCTGGCTGAGCGCGGCATTATTCGCTAATGAATATAAAAATCGCCCTGGTAGCCGGTGAAGCTTCAGGCGATCAATTGGGTGCGGCGCTGATGCGTGCCCTCCAGGCACAGAACCCCGATACCCACTTTGCCGGTATTGGCGGCCCGTTAATGCGGGCAGAGGGTCTGGAGTGCTGGTGGGATTACCGTGAACTGGCAGTGATGGGCTTGTTCGAGGTCATTCAGCATATTCCGCGCCTGCTCAAACTACGGCGACAACTGATTGAACGTGTACTTGAGCTACGACCCGACGCGTATATTGGCATTGATGCACCTGACTTTAATCTTGGCGTAGAGAAAAGACTTAAGGCCAGGTCAGTCCCGGTGATTCACTATGTCAGCCCGACGGTTTGGGCCTGGCGTCCCGGGCGGGTGAAAACCATTGCCAAAGCAACCCAACGCGTGTTGTGCCTGTTTCCTTTTGAGCCCGCTTATTACGACAGTGAACCGGTACTGACGGACTATACCGGTCACCCATTAGCCGATGACATTCCGCTGCAAAACGACGTTGGCACCGCACGCGAGGCACTGGCCGTCGAAGCCAGCGGCCCGTGCGTGGCGCTGCTGCCCGGTAGCCGCACGGGAGAAGTCGAGAAACTGACCACACCTATGCTGAACGCGGCTGAAATCCTCAGCAGACGATATCCAGACATGGTTTTCCTCGTTCCCGCTGCAACTCAAACCATTGCTCAGACCATCGAGGCAGAGTTACACAGGCATCCAGGTGTGAATTGCCGCGTGCTCACCACCCGTGGTACCGAGGTCATGGCTGCGGCAGATGTCGTGATTTGTGCCTCCGGCACAGCCACGCTGGAAGCCATGCTGATCAACCGCCCGATAGTGGTTTGTTACCGCCTGGCTGCAATGACATATGTGCTGGTGAAATGGTTCAAATTGGTAAAAAGTCGCTTTTTCGCATTGCCTAATATTCTCGCCGGTGAATTACTGGTGCCTGAATTACTGCAACAGGAGGTCAGCGGGCAACGCATAGCACACGAGGTTTCCCGGTGGCTGGAGCAGCCCGCATTACGCCGTACCCTCAGTCAGCGTTTTGACCGGTTGCACCGCCAATTAAAAACAGATGCCGCTGCAACTGCTGCCACGGCCGTGCTGCAACACATTTCCAGTCTTGATGACAACAACGCCGCAAAAACAGGGTAAGCCAGCCTGGGAGGCTGGCGTAGATGAGGCCGGCCGTGGACCGCTGGCCGGGCCCGTGGTCGTCGCTGCGGTTATTTTACCGCTCAACTACGATCTGAAATCACTGGACGACTCCAAGCGACTGTCTGCTTTGAAACGCGAGCAACTGGCACCGCAGATCGAAGCACAGGCCATCGCGTACGCGGTGGAATTTGTCAGCGCAGAAGAAATTGACCAGGTCAATATCCTGCAGGCAACGATGAACGGCATGCAAAGGGCTGTGGCCAACCTGTTACCGGCCCCGGCCCGGGTTATGATTGATGGCAACCGTGCACCACACCTGTCCTGTGAGGTTAAAACAGTGGTCGGCGGTGACCGCCTGATACCCGCAATTTCTGCCGCTTCAGTGCTGGCGAAAGTGTACCGTGACCGCCTGATGCAGAGCCTTCACGATCAATACCCGGGCTATGGATTTAACCGGCACAAAGGTTATCCAACGGCTTATCATCTTGAGCGTCTCAGGGTACTGGGACCGTGTGCGATTCACCGACAGTCGTTTGCACCAGTACGTGAAGCCAACATCCCGGACTTACTCAGCAATCTCCCCATCGATAAATGACTCAATGTCTTCCCGGGTCACCGGACCCAGGAAAGTCTTAACCGGGTATCCTTCAGGATTCAGGATGATGCTGGTTGGCAAAACCCTGGGCGCGCCGAACGGTTCCGGTGGTGCGTAGACATCCACCAGCAATACGGGGTAGCTGACATGAAATTCTTCCAGAAAGGCATCAAAACTCTCAATATCGGTATCCTCAAAGGCCAACCCCAGCACGATGACATCCTCACGGGCAGTATTGAGCGCCGACAACTCCGGAATTTCCTTGCGGCACGGTGCGCACCAGGTTGCCCAGTAGTTGAGCATCACCCACCTGCCCCTTAGCTGCTCCAGGCTGACTGCTTCACCATGCAAACGCTGCAGGGTAAAATTGACTGGCGCGTCATCGCCTGCATAAGCTGCCTGAAGCAATAACACAGGCAACGCTAAAACCAGCAATACAAAACCTAAAATATTTTTCTTTCTCTTCCTCATTGGCTATACATATCCTTCAGCGATTGCTCCATGTTTAACTCATTTGCTGTAACAGACCTGAAGAAAGCCTCATCCCATTCGCTTTCACTGGGGATTTCCAGCTTTTCATTCACCGGCAGGTAATATCTGCCGGCACGATACAGATCCAGCAAGCTGACAGCATCCAGATCACGGCAAAGCAGCCAGTTACCATCCTCGTCACGGGTCACAATGCCTGCGTCAAACAAGAGCCCCAGTTCCCGTGCCAATGCAGACTCGGTCGCGCCCTCGAGTGACTCCAGCAGCTCTTCTATCGATTGCGCTCTGC
>VAPH01056097.1_pt1 | contig 12073 bp, 11 predicted proteins | sample 3393861 | NCBI WGS metagenome assembly VAPH01 (sample SAMN08290439, study PRJNA428436) | hydrothermal vent metagenome | isolation source: Deep-sea hydrothermal vent chimney | place: Atlantic Ocean: South-mid Altantic Ridge | reverse complement strand
TTCCAGCCCAGGCGCATAATCTGGTCATAGCGATAACGCGGGAATGTCGCCCGGAACCAGAGGAAGAAGAACAACAGAAAACTGGTTTTCAGCAACAGCCAATGAATGCCATCACCAAGAATTATAATATCCGATGCCGCACCAAATGGTGACATCCAGCCGCCGAGAAACATCAGTGATGTCAGGGCAGCTATCAATATCATGTTCGCGTATTCCGCCAGGAAGAAAACAGCAAAGGTCATGCCGGAATATTCAACATGAAAGCCTGCAACAATCTCTGATTCACCTTCAGCCACATCAAAAGGTGCACGATTGGTTTCGGCAACGCCTGAAATAAAGTACACCATGAACATCGGGAATAGTGGCCAGAGATACCAGTTTGTTAACCCCCCGCTCTGCGCCAGAACGATTTCACGCAGGTTCAGGCTACCTGCCGCCATCAGTACCGTTACCAGCGCAAAGCCCATCGCCAGTTCATAGGAGACAATCTGAGCAGAGGCACGCATAGCGCTGAGAAATGCATATTTTGAATTGGATGCCCAACCGGCAATGATGATGCCATAGACACCGATGGAGCTCACTGCAAGGACAAACAGCAGACCCGCATTGATGTCAGCCAGTACCAATGTGTCGGTAAAGGGAATTACAGACCAGACAGCAATGGCTGGCCCCATAGCCAGTATCGGTGCCAGTATGAACAGATATTTATTGGATTTAGTTGGAACGATGATTTCTTTAAGAATCAGCTTCAGTGCATCCGCAATCGGTTGCAGCCATCCCCTGGGACCTACCCGATTGGGTCCGATACGGATCTGCATATAGCCAATGATTTTTCGCTCCGCATAGGGTAAATAGGCAACCGCCACAACCAGGGGTATGAAGATCGCCACCACCTTGATGAGTGCGATAAGCAGAACATGCAACCAGTTCCAGTCGGGCAGGAAATCAAGCAAATAGAGTATCCATTCAGGCACGGGACTTCACCTCCAACCAGTTTGCATTGCCTAATGCGGCGGTTTCCTGCACTGCCGTTGGCAGCAAGACGCAGTTCAACGGTATTGATGTACTGGCATACACACTGATATCAATTTTTCCACCTCCATTTGCCAGTTCTACCGTGATCCCGTCATCGATACCCATAGATGCTAGAGTATCCGGGTGCATACCCGCTGCTGCAGGTGGATTATCCAGCGTCTGTTGTAACGGCTGTGAGCGGCGCGTAAAGGGATCAATACGATATAAAGAAAGATGAGAGATACACGCCAACCTATTCTGTTCAACAAGCACAGGGGCATAGACATCCATACTGGCTGTTCTTTTTGTTGTGCTGATAAGGGGGGTAGCTTCGTCTCGAACAGTTTCACTTGATGTATAGTTAAAACCATCCAGGTCAAGATAATTCGCCAGCACGCGCAGTATTTTCCAACCAGGCCTTGCTTCACCCTGTGGATGTACTGCCGCTTTCCAGCTTTGCATATTACCTTCACAATTGACGTGTGTTCCATCACTCTCAAAAACAGAAGCTAATGGCAGCATGACATGTGCGAGCTCTTCAATTTCCTCACTGCGATAACAGCCGATATGGATGAGCATGCCCGTCTCACGTAAGGCATCTAGCGCACTATTGCCTGCAATGCAATCCAAGGATGGTTCGATATTAAATAACAAACAGGCTTTCAGGGCCGGGTTTAACATCTCAGTGGCATTCTTACCGGCTGTGCCCCTGTCGGCAAAGGGCAGGAACGATGCCTGCCAGGCCGCTACCGCGTTACCCTCTTCCAGCCTCCCGAATTTGACTTCACTGATATTTCCAATAATCGTAGCCAGTGCGACTAACAGAGAATAATTGCCATCCATCTGCGCCATCGAACCAACAATAATTTGTCCGTCATTACCGGCTTCAATCAAGCTGTCTGCCAGTCCTTCTAATTCTTTATTCGCGGGACATGACTCAGCAATATCTTCCACAGTAGCATTGGTAGGCACCTTCTTTTTCGCCGCAACGATGACAGCAAGTCGAGCCAGTGTGGCCACTAAGGATGATGGAGAAACACTAATATTGACCTGTAACGGGAAGGCAAAATCGAATTTTGTGCTGTTGATAGCGCTAATACTAGCGCCTTTTCTTGCTGCTTTGCGTAGACGCGTTGCCAGTACAGGCTGCTCTTTACGGATATTACTGCCTATCAGTAACACAGTTTTAGCGCATTCAAGACTGACAATACTCTCCCCCAGTAAGGGTGCAGACATTGCCCCATCGGCCCTGAAATCCTGCTGCCGCAGACGGTAGTCCATGTTCTGGCTACCCAATCCTCGCATCAGTTTCGCCAGCAAGGAAAATTCTTCCAGCGTGGCGGTCGGCGAGGCCAGTGCACCAATGCTGTCGGCGCCATATTCATCAACAATCTTCTTCAGCTTACTGGAGACATTATCCAGTGCTGTCTGCCAGTCGGTCTCTTTCCATTCACCGTTGATCTTCAGCATAGGCGTAGTCAAACGCTGCTCTGACTTGTATGCGGTGTAACTGAAACGGTCACGATCTGATAACCATTCCTGGTTTATATCTTCATTCTCCCGTGGTAAGACACGTAACACCTCACCACGTAGTGTCTGGACTGTGACATTTGAACCCACGGTATCGTGAACAGCTATGCCATGATGGTCTTGCATTTCCCAACTGCGCGCCTTGAAACGAAAGGGTTTGGAGGTCAGTGCACCGACCGGACATAAATCAATGACATTACCCGACATTTCAGAACAGACGGCCTGTCCCATAAAGGTCATAATCTCACTGTGTTCACCGCGGTTTACCATGCCCAGTTCCATAATGCCTGCTATTTCCTGGCCAAAACGTACACAGCGAGTACACTGAATACAACGTGTCATGTCTGTGGAAATCAGTGAGCCTAAATTCTTGTCGAATACAACACGTTTACCTTCAGAAAAACGTGAGACATCTTTGCCGTAGCCAACGGCTAAATCTTGTAGCTCGCACTCACCACCCTGATCACAGATCGGACAATCCAGCGGGTGATTAATGAGCAGGAATTCCATGGTACTTTTCTGTGCGGCACGCGCCAGTTCAGACCGTGTTTCTACCTTCATGCCATCCGTAATGGGTGTGGCACAAGCAGGTAGTGGCTTCGGTACATTTTCTACTTCGACCAGACACATACGGCAGTTCGCCGCAATGGACAACTTATCGTGATAACAGAATCGCGGGATATAAATACCCGCTGCATCAGCCGCCCTGATCAACATCGATCCTGCTTCTGCTTCTATCTTTTGTCCGTTAATTTCTATTGATACCATGTCTTTTGTGCCTGTCTGGTTTCTTCAGGCCGTTGCTTTTCGATTAATATTAATATTAATTTTTGCTTCAAATTCACTCCTAAATCGCGTGACGAAGCTTATTACCGGCATCGCCGCCGCATCCCCCAGTGCGCAGATAGTGCGGCCCTGTATGTTATTGGCCATGTCAGTCAACAAATCAAGATCATCACTTTTCCCAGCACCTGAATTTATACGGTGTATCACCCGATACAGCCAACCCGTCCCTTCCCTGCACGGTGTACATTGACCACAGGATTCTTCATAGTAGAAATAGGAAAGACGTTCCAGCACATCGACCATATCCGTCGTTTCGTCCATCACGATCACCGACCCTGCTCCCAGCATGGAGCCAACACTGGCAATCGAATCATAATCCATATCCAGTTCCATCATGACATCCCCCGGCAGTACCGGAACCGAGGATCCCCCCGGAATCACGGCCTTCAATGTCCTGCCATCGCGTACACCGCCGGCTAAGGCAAGCAGATCTTTGAACGGGGTACCCATCGGGACTTCATAGTTGCCCGGTTTAGTGACATGACCGGAGAGTGAAAAAAGCTTGGTACCGCCATTATTGGGTTTACCCAGGTTCGCAAACCAGCTACCGCCCTTTTCCAGTATCACCGGTATTGAAGCCAGGGTTTCCGTATTGTTTATCGTTGTCGGCCTACCATAGAGACCGTAACCAGCAGGAAATGGCGGCTTAAATCGCGGTTGGCCTTTTTTCCCTTCAAGTGATTCCAGCAATGCCGTTTCTTCACCGCAAATATAGGCCCCTGCACCAAGATGTATATGTAGCTCAAAATCAAAACCAGAACCCCGAATATTTTTGCCGAGCAGGCCCGCTTCTCTCGCTTCCGTCAATGCCGCTTCGAAACGTTCATAAGGCTCCCAGAATTCACCGCGTATGTAGTTGTAGCCTACCGATGCGCCGATGCTATATCCCGCAATAATTATACCCTCAATCAACTGATGTGGGTTATAACGCAGGATATCGCGGTCTTTGAACGTACCCGGCTCCCCTTCATCTGAATTGCAGACGATATATTTCTGTCCCGCTGCTGTGCGGGGCATAAAACTCCACTTAAGACCGGTTGGAAATCCAGCACCACCACGGCCACGCAAACCGGATGCTTTGACCTCTTCTATAATCTCCTCGGCAGGTATTTTTTCTTTTAAAATCTTTTTCAGAGCTGAATAGCCCCCTACTTCGAGATAGGTTTTCAGACTCCATGGCTCATCCTTATTCCGGGTACGAAAACAGACAAGATTCAGTTTGTTTTTATCAATCATGCCTATCCAGCCCATCAAGTATATTGTCGATACTGTCGGGTGTCAGATTTTCATGATATTCCTTATTGACCTGCATCATTGGCGCACCACCGCAGGCCCCCAGACATTCCACTTCCTTGATGCTAATGCGCCCATCCGCAGTCGTTTCACCTGGCCCGATACCTATTTTTTCCCGTAGATAGTCAAGTATCTCTTTCGCCCCCCGTAACTGACAGGAAATATTGGTACAGACACATATCTTGTATAGACCGACATCCTTGTGCTCATACATGGAATAAAACGTAGCCACTTCATAGACATGGATGGCCGGAATACCAAGCAAGTCAGCAACCTCCTGCATAACATCATTGCTAATCCATCGAAACTCTTCCTGAACAATACGTAAGGCGGCCATTACTGCAGACTGTCTGCGATCAGCAGGATACTTCTCAAGTTCCTTTTCGATCTGGCTTATTGCTACGGGAGACAAAGTCTGGGCAGTCATCGATCAATTTCTCCGAAAACAATATCCAGCGTACCAATAATAGACACTACATCAGCCAGCATGTGTCCGTTGGACATTTCATCCATTGCAGAGAGGTGCGCAAAACCCGGGGCACGAATCTTGAGTCGATAAGGTTTGTTGGCGCCATCTGATACAAGATAGATACCGAATTCACCCTTAGGGTGTTCGACGGCGGCATAGGCCTGGCCCTGTGGCACACAAAAACCCTCAGTAAATAATTTAAAGTGATGGATCAGGGCTTCCATATCGTGCTTCATGGATTCACGCTTAGGTGGAACAATCTTGTGGTCTTCCACCATCACCGCACCATGATTATTGCGTAGCCACTCAACACACTGACGAATTATACGATTAGATTGACGAAACTCTTCTATACGCACCAAGTAACGGTCATAGTTGTCGCCATGAGTGCCCACAGGAATATCAAAATCCAGGCGGTCATACACTTCATAAGGCTGTTTTTTTCGTAGATCCCACTCAACACCTGAAGCACGTAGCATAGGCCCGGTAAAGCCGAGATTTCTTGCCCGTTCAGGAGAAACAATACCAATATCAACGGTGCGCTGTTTCCAGATACGGTTATCCGTTAATAATGTTTCGTACTCATCGACGTGAGCAGGGAAACGTTCGGTGAAATCCCAGATGAAATCAAGCAGGGAACCCTGGCGGTTCTCATTCATGTGGTCGACGGCTTTCTGGTCATGCCATTTAGATGGCTCGTACTGCGACATACGATCCGGCAAATCCCGGTAGACACCGCCAGGACGATAATAGGTCGCGTGTAAACGCGCACCGGATACCGCCTCGTAAATATCCATCAGGTCTTCACGTTCTCTGAAACAATAGAGAAACATGGTCATTGCGCCAATATCCAGACCATGTGTACCCAACCAGAGTAGATGATTTAAAATGCGCGTAATTTCATCAAACATGACCCGGATATACTGAGCGCGTAAAGGGACTTCCACGCCGAGCATTTTTTCTATTGCCAGCACATAGGCATGCTCATTCGACATCATGGAGACATAATCGAGCCTGTCCATATAGCCAATACTTTGATTATAAGGCTTACTTTCAGCAAGTTTTTCAGTAGCACGATGTAGCAGGCCAATATGTGGATCGGCACGTTGTATCACTTCACCGTCCAGTTCAAGCACCAGTCTCAACACGCCATGTGCCGCTGGATGCTGCGGACCAAAGTTCATTGTGTAATTGCGTATTTCAGGCACCGTAACCCTCCTCCCGAATTACCCTGGGGACAAGAACTCGAGGTTCAATGGAAACAGGCTGATAGATTACCCGACCTTTTTCTTCGTCGTAACACATTTCAACATGACCGGACAGTGGGAAATCTTTACGAAATGGATGCCCGACAAACCCATAGTCTGTAAGAATTCGCCGCAGATCTGGGTGACCCTTGAAAAGGATACCGAAAAGGTCGAAGGCCTCACGTTCAAACCAGTTGGCAGAACTCCAAATATCAATAACCGAATCGACCACAGGCGAGGATTCTTCAACGAAAACACGAACCCGCAAACGCTGGTTGCGAGAGGTAGAAAGTAGATGATAAACCACGGCAAATCTAGGTTTATCCCATTTTTCGCCGGCCTCCTGTCGATAATGAAGATAATCAACCGCACAAACATCGATCAAGGTATCAAAGGCGAAGTTTTCACCACTGAGCAATTTCCTACAGACATCATGCAGAGAATCGTCAGTCAGGTCGATTGTCAATTCACCGAATTCGATTTCAGTAGACTGTATAGCACTACCCGCAACTTCCGTAATGCGCGTTTGCAGCGCCTGTAGTCTTTCGATGTTGTTCATCTGTCAGGTACGAGCAATGGTGTTGGTTCGTATCTTCTTCTGTAACTGCAGTATGCCGTATAACAATGCTTCAGCTGTCGGCGGACAACCTGGCACATAGACATCAACAGGCACGATTCGATCGCAACCGCGTACAACAGAATAGGAATAATGGTAGTAGCCTCCGCCATTGGCACAGGATCCCATGGAGATAACCCAGCGTGGCTCTGCCATCTGATCGTAGACCTTGCGTAATGGGGCAGCCATCTTGTTGGTAAGAGTACCCGCGACAATCATAACATCAGACTGCCTGGGACTGGGTCGGAACATAATACCGAATCGGTCAAGGTCATAGCGCGCAGCACCTGCCTGCATCATCTCGACAGCACAACAGGCAAGACCAAAGGTTACTGGCCACATCGATCCAGTGCGTGCCCAATTAATCAGGCTGTCTGCCGTGGTTGTGGCCCAGCCACTTTCAGCAACACCCTGTTCAATGATTCCTTGCTCATCAACGCTGTTATTCACTCCCATTCCAGCGCTCCTTTTGTCCATTCATATATGAAACCAATGACCAGTATTCCAAGGAAAATCATCATTGAGACAAAGCCGAACATGCCGACGGACTCTTCCTGTAAAACGATCGCCCAGGGAAAAAGAAAGGCTATTTCAAGGTCAAAAATAATAAACAGTATGGCTACCAGATAGTAGCGTACGTCAAATTTCATGCGTGCGTCTTCAAATTCATCAAAGCCGCATTCAAAAGGTGACAGTTTGGCGGGACCAGGACGATCGACTTTCAGTAACTTGCTAAAAATCTTGCCAAACATGATAAGCATTGCACCGAACATAAAGCCCACGGCAATGAACACCAGAATCGGTATATAGTTTTCAAGCATTGTCATTTTATAATATTGACCGTAGCTCTTGGCATGTCGCCCCCCCCTTCGCGTGACAAAAAAGCGAATCGCACAGTCTAGGACGGCTTGCCCCGTGTGTCAAGCCAGAGCAAGACTAATTAATTGTTATAATTCAATAACTTACAATATCCCTCGGAAAGTCAGCACAAGTATTATTTATTGCAGGAAAAGAAATTTCAGTCCGCCTTATGACTGAAGGGCACCCCTATTTAATAATTATGGTGCCGAAGGCCGGACTCGAACCGGCATGACTTGCGTCACCGCCCCCTCAAGACGGCGTGTCTACCAATTTCACCACTTCGGCAATGTTCTACTCCTTAATTTTTACCAGGCACCTCGGGTAGATCAGGGATTGCTGGAATATCAGCAGTCGGTGAACCCGTGTCTGTGGCGGGTAATACAGGGACAGTCTTTATTAACCTATTAACATCGCCGGCAGGTATAGACGGCATGGTTTCTGTCTTTACAGGTGGAGTCTTCTCAACCTCCTGAATAACACTGTCTGTTACGCTAGTCAGCTTTGCTGACTTACTGTAAAGGTAGGTAAGTGAGAGACTCGTCAAAAAGAAAACCGTAGCAAGTACAGCCGTTGTGCGTGAAAGAAAATTCGCCGAACCCTGACTACCAAAAAGAGATCCAGAAGCCCCCCCACCTCCACCGCCAAATGCGGCACCTGCATCGGCACCCTTACCGTGCTGTACCAACACCAGTCCGACGATGGCTATGGCGACCAGTACGTGTATTGCTATCAGTATATTAACCATGATGATTGATTTATTCGATTACATATTGATTGTTCAATATGGATAATTAATTAGCAGATTTACATATTGCAAGAAAGCTCTCTGCCTGAAGTGATGCCCCACCAATTAGACCACCATCGATATCTTGCATACCGATAAGTGCACTGGCATTTCCAGGATTCATACTCCCGCCATAAAGAATCTGCATATTTTCTGCTAAATCTGTACTCAGAACTGCAAGCATATTGCGTATAAACTTGTGGACATCCTGTGCCTGCTCCGGTGACGCTGTCATACCGGTACCAATTGCCCAAACAGGCTCATAGGCAATGACAGAATCTGCCAGTTTTTCAGCACCGACGAGATCAATAATCGCCTGCAACTGGCGAGCTACAACAGTTTCAGTGTCACCGGACTCTCTTTCAGCCAGGGTTTCGCCCACACATAACACGGGGATGAGAGCACCCTTTTGTGCGGCATTGAACTTGGCTGCTACGTCCTGGTCGCTTTCACCATAGAGTGCACGACGCTCTGAGTGGCCAACTAATACATACTTACAGCCGGCATCTACTAACATGGAAGCAGATATCTGGCCAGTAAATGCACCGCTTTCGTTTATATCCAGATCCTGGGCACCAAGGAAAATATCATCACGTCCGTTTAAGGCATCGGCTGCACGCGGGATTAATATATAAGGTGGGCAAATAAGCACTTCCGCATTGATAACCTCAGCTCGACCATTTGCAATACCATTGACCAAATCTACAGTGCTCTTTGAGTCACCATTCATCTTCCAGTTTCCAGCAACCAGGGGACGACGCATTCAATACTCCTTAATTTAAGGGAACCTCTATTAGTTTGTGAATGTGTATTTTGAATCCAAAATTTGACAGCTCGGCGTTCCTGGCCATCACAATAGCCCTGCTATTATGTGCGGCTTGTGCCAGGATCCGTCAAATATTGAATCTCAACCCACACATCCAGAATTAATAGGGGTGCCCTGTATATTTACAATATATGATGGGGGCGCAATGGTACGCGTGAAGCGCCTGAAAATCAATGTACATTAGTTAGTTCGCAGCCGCTGCCTGGCGAACGACTTCAGCCAGTGACTCGCAATGGCTTTTTACCTGTGAGGCATCGACGCCTTCAATCATTACCCTGATCAAAGCTTCTGTTCCAGATGGCCTGAGCACAACGCGCCCGCGGTCACCAAGTTCCTTTTCCGTCGCGGTGACTGCATTCCTGATAAGGGAGTTATCGTTTAGATTAAAATCACACGAAATCTCAACATTAATCATCATTTGTGGACAAGTTTCCATCTCTCCAGCAAGTTCAGCCAGTGTATTGCCGCTATCATGCATAACTTGCAACACCTCCAGGGCCGCAACAATACCATCGCCTGTGGTTGATTTATCCAGGCAAATTATATGCCCGGAGGCTTCACCCCCTAATTGCCAGCCATTTTTCTTCATCGTTTCCAGCACATAACGGTCACCAACGGCGGCCCTAAGAAAATCAATCTTATTTGCACGCAACGCCTGTTCCATTCCAAGATTACTCATCACCGTGCCAACAATACCACCCTGCAGTTCTCCACGCTGAGATCGAGCCAGTGCCATAATGAGAATCAACTTGTCACCATTAATGACCTCTCCACGATGATCGACCATGATCAGGCGATCACCATCACCATCCAGTGCAATGCCCAGATCAGCACCTTGCTTTACAACTTCAGACCGTAATGCAGCGGTATCCGTAGCGCCGTATCCTTCATTAATATTGAAACCATCGGGCTCATCACCGATCACGTGTAATCGGGCCCCCAATTCTGATAAGACACTGGGTGCAATGTGATAACTGGCACCGTTTGCACAATCCAGTACAATATTCAGCCCTTCCAGGCTAACTTGATTGCCAATTGTCGCCTTGCAATATTCTATATAACGCCCAGCAGCGTCAGGGTATCGGCTGGCCTTACCCAGGTCGCGCGAATCAACAGTCTTGAAAGGCTGCTGCATCATCTGTTCTATCGCCTGTTCAGCCTCATCAGGTAATTTCTCCCCCGCTGTAGAGAAGAATTTGATGCCGTTGTCAGAATAAGGGTTGTGCGAAGCGCTGATTACTACCCCGGCCTGTGCACGCGCTGTACGCGCCAGATAGGCAATACCCGGTGTCGGCATTGGTCCCAGAAGGCTGACATCAACACCGGCGGATATGAGGCCAGCCTCCATTGCAGATTCAAGCAGATAGCCTGAAACACGAGTATCTTTACCTATGATTATCTTGCCACGGGTATCCCCATTGCTACCCAGCACCTTGCCCAGTGCCCAACCTAATTTCATCACTGTGGAGGGCGTAATCGGCTCCTCCCCCATGCGGCCACGGATGCCATCTGTACCAAAATATTTCATGAACTTTCTTTTCCCACTTTTTCCACTGCCTCCATTATACGTATAGCCTCCGTTGTTGCCTTCACATCGTGAACCCTGACAATATTGGCACCATTACGCACCGCCAGCAAGGCCAGTGCAATACTGGCAGAGACTCTATCATCAACCGCCAAACCCAAAGTCTGCCCAATCACACTCTTGCGAGACAGACCTGCCAGAATTGGCAGACCATGGCTCCTGATGAACTGCAGTTCATTTAATAGAGTAAAATTTTGCTTCTGCGACTTGCCAAAACCAAATCCCGGATCGAGTATCAAGTTCTTGATATCCAGGCCAGCCTCTATGCAGGCAGTGACACGTTGTGACAGATATTCCCTGATGCTCGCCGTCACATCTTCATAAACAGGGTTAAGTTGCATGGTTCCTGGTTGGCCCTGCATATGCATCAGGCAAACTGGCACGTTTAGCTCTGCAGCAATACTGAGTGCGTCTTTCTCCGTTAGAGCGTGCACGTCATTGATCATGGATGCACCGGCATTCACCGCTGCATCCATCACCAGAGCCTTTGATGTATCAATAGAAATGGCCACATCAAAGCGTCTTACCAGTCCCTCTATGATCGGAATAACACGCCGCATTTCTTCATCAACATTGACTGGAGTTGCCCCCGGTCGTGTTGATTCACCCCCGATATCGATGATATCAGCACCTTCATCAATCATTCTGGCTGCATGATCAACTGCCTCATCAACACCAAGAAAAAGACCCCCGTCTGAAAAAGAATCGGGGGTCACATTGAGTATGCCCATGATGGCTGCCCGCCCCGTTTGCAGGAGTGGAGAACGATCTTTTGTTTTTAAATTAGGGGAGCCCGTCATTGTACCCTTCGGGTATTTCTTCAACTCCTCAGTCACGAGCATCGCAACGCGGTAATCTCTTTATTTAGAACCTGTAATTCAGGAGATTGCTTCGTCACTATGTTCCTCGCAATGACGAATAGCTTAAGTTTAGTGTTCGCCTGCCGGTTCATCCATTTTTGGTTCAGGGCCTTTTTTATCGCTCTTGTCACTGGAGGAATCA
>VAPH01039465.1_pt1 | contig 12076 bp, 10 predicted proteins | sample 3393861 | NCBI WGS metagenome assembly VAPH01 (sample SAMN08290439, study PRJNA428436) | hydrothermal vent metagenome | isolation source: Deep-sea hydrothermal vent chimney | place: Atlantic Ocean: South-mid Altantic Ridge | reverse complement strand
GCACGGGATTTATGCGTGTATTTACCGGCCGGATATTCGGATTTAGGCGATCCCTGCGTCAGCCTGTGGGATTTTGCTGCCTTTACCAACAGTGGCCCGGGACATCTGAACTGGCGAAACCAGGGTGAAAACCTGCCGCAACGGCTGGATAGGTTAATTGGCAGTGGTGCGATGCCGCCGGTGGTGGTTGCGATGCCGGATTGCTACAGTTCGCTGGGCGGCAACCAGTATATCAACTCATCCGCAGTCGGCTCTTATGCCGATTACGTGGTAAAGGAACTGGTGCCTTTTTTATCCGGGCGCGTCAATGTCATTGCCGATCGCCGGGGTCGCGGGGTGTTCGGCAAGTCGTCAGGTGCTTACGGTGCTTTGGTGCATGCCATGTATTTTCCTGAGACCTGGGGCGGGGTGGCGGCGCATGCCGCCGACATTGGTTTTGAGTGGGTTTACAGACTTGAATTTCCCCGCACCGCCGCCATGTTGTCTGCTTGTGGTGGCGACCCGTACCGATTTCTGAAGAATTTCTGGGCCAAAAAACATCCGGCCTCAGCGGACTATGCGACCCTGATGACACTGGCCATGGCGGCCAGTTACGACCCAGGAGATGAACCGGAGAACCGGATTCAACTGCCATTTGATTTGCATACACTGGAACTGGATAATGACCGCTGGCAGCAATGGCTGCGCCACGACCCGCTAAACCTGCTGGCGGCGCACGCGGAACAACTGGCAGCGCTGGAACTGCTCTATATTGATGTGGGAAGCCGTGACCAGTACAACATCCAGTATGGAACCAGGGCGTTTGCAAAGCGTCTGAGTAGCTTGGGAATAGAACACCATTACCAGGAGTTCGACGGTACACACTCTGGTATGGACTGGCGTCTCGACATTTCACTGCCTGAACTTGCCGGGGCATTATACGCGGCTACCGTCGGTTGATCCCGGTGTGACGGCAGCAGAGGCCGGAACAGATCCGGTATCTTGGTGGCAAAGCCACCGACAACGAATATTTGGATAGCAAATGATTGAAATTACAGAAAGCGCGCAGGAATACTTTGCAAAACTGATCGCGCAACAGGAAATGGATGATATCGGCTTGCGCGTAGCTGTGCTCCATCCGGGCACGCCCAATGCGTCCTGCGACCTGCAATTCCACGTGCCCGGGCAAAACGCCGGCAACGGTGCGGCTGAGCCTGAAAAGACGATTGCCTATGAGCGCTTCAATTTGTATGTTGCCCCCGGCAGTGAGCGCTGGCTCGAGGAAGCAAAAATTGACTTTGAGAAGGATGAGGCCGGCGGTCAGCTAACCATCAAGGCGCCCGGTATCAAGGGCCATAAACCTGGTGATGATGCGGATTTGGCCGAGCGGATAAACTGGATACTGGAAGCCGAGGTCAACCCTGATCTGGCGTCACATGGCGGCATGGTGGCGTTGGAACAGATCACCCCGGAAAACGACGTTATTCTGCGCTTTGGTGGGGGTTGCCAGGGTTGCGGCCTGGCCAATATGACCCTGAAAGAGGGCATTGAGAAGACGCTCAAGCACCATTTTCCGGAGATTAGAGAGGTGATCGATGCCACCGACCACAGCAGTGGCGATAACCCGTATTACAAGTAAGCCAGACGCCTACTTGTCCTGAATTTCAGTCAGCCCTTTCTGGCTGGCATACCAGGCAGCGATATCTTCGATATCAGCATCGCTGAGGCTGCCGGCGAAACCACTCATGATGGCGTTCGGACGACGTCCGCTACGGAAATCATGCAGCGCCTTGCTGAGGTAATCCTGATGTTGCCCGGCCAGTTTGGGGTAGATCGGTTGGGTGCTGATGCCGGTTGCACCGTGGCAGGCCTGGCAGACCGCAGATTTGGCTTGTCCTGCAATGGCATTACCGGCAGCAAAGACTGTCGCCGGGAGCAATGAGAGCAGGCTGATAGCTGCTGCATACTGGAGTTTATTCATATTAGTCAGCATCCGCGTTGTCGGCCTGAGCGGCCAGGAATACCGCCATGTCTTCAATATCCTGGTCTGAAAGGCCTTCAGCCTGCAGGCTCATGTTCTTGTGTTTGCGCTCCCCTGACCTGAAAGCTTTCAGGGCTATCACCAGGTATTCCTCGTTCTGTCCGCCGATACGCGGTACATGGTAGGTCGGGTAGGTATTGTTGTAGTTAACAATTCCATGGCAGCCACTACAGGTATTGGCTTTTATCTTGCCGGCCTGGTAATCCCCGGCAGCAAAAACGCTGACGGATGCCAGGCACAAGAGCAATATGAGCAGGATTTTTCGAATACGCATACAGTTGGCACATCAGGTGATTATCAGGAACGGGCGATTATAACCGCAGATCACGTGCAAACCAATCAGCAGAAATCCCGTGAACGGGTCTGCAGGCCTTTTAGCAGGTTGTCGAAGTTGTGTACTTGCCGGGCAATCAGGTGGTATACCTCGCCGTCACTTTCCATTACGCCGTCCACAGCGAGCAGTGCTGCGTTGAGAATGGTGCTGCGCCGGCGTTCCCACAGGTGCTGCCAGACCACCACGTTGACGTATCCGGTTTCATCCTCAAGTGTCAGGAAGATGGTGCCGTTGGCGGTCATGGGCCGTTGCCGCATGGTGATCAGGCCGCAGGCACGGGTAAGGGTACCGTGTTTCAGTTGCAGCAACTGTTGTGCGGTGCTGACCCGTCGCTGCTGCAAAATGCTGCGGATCAGGGCGAGCGGGTGGCGGCCCAGTGTCAGCCCGGTGGTGGCATAATCCGCGCGCAGGTCATCTGCCTCTGAAGCAGGACGGATGGCCACCGCCTGATGGTCGTGGGCCTGGTTCTGGCGGGCTATGCCCCTGAGCAGGTCACGCGGTTGTTTTTCGGTGGCCGCCACATCCCAGCAGGCACGGTGGCGATGGCCGGCAATGGCCCTCAGTGCACCGCCCTGTGCCAGAAGTGCCAGTTCGCGCCGGTTCAGTTGTGCGCGGGTGCACAGATCCTGCGTATCGTCGAAGGGCCGCTCGTCACGCGCTGCCGTCACGCGCCCGGCTGCCTGTTGCCCGAGCCCCTTGATCAAACGCAGCCCCAGTCGCAATTGGGGGGCGTTGTCAGCAGCCCGCTCAAGTGCGCAATTCCAGTCGCTATAACGGATGTCCGCCGGCACTACGGTGACGCCGTGACGGCGGGCATCCTGCACCAACTGTGCCGGCTGATAGAAACCCATCGGCTGGGCGTTCAGCAGGGCACAGGCAAAGGCGGCAGGGTGGTGGCATTTCAGCCAGGCAGACACATACACCAGTAAGGCGAAACTGGCGGCATGTGATTCGGGGAAACCGTATTCGCCAAAGCCCTTGATCTGCTCGAATATCTGCTCTGCAAAATCCTGCTGATAACCCCGCTCCAGCATGCCGTTGACCAGTCGCTGGTGCATGTGCTCCATGCCGCCACGGCGTGCCCAGGCTGCCATCGAGCGCCGCAGCATGTCAGCTTCCGAGCCACTGAAGCCGGCCGCCACCATTGCAATTTGCATGACCTGTTCCTGGAAAATAGGCACACCCAGAGTGCGCTGCAGGACCTTGCGCAGGGCCTCCGACGGGTAAGCAACCGTTTCGAGCCCCCGCCGGCGCTGCAGGTAGGGATGCACCATGTTGCCCTGTATGGGCCCGGGCCGGACAATCGCTACCTCGATCACCAGGTCGTAAAAACAGGCGGGCTTGAGGCGTGGCAGCATGGCCATCTGGGCGCGGGATTCGATTTGGAATACACCGATGGTATCGGCCTTCTGGATCATACGGTAGGTTGCAGTATCCTCGGCCGGTACGTCGGCAAGCCCCATTGCAGTGCCGTGAAAATCATTCACCAGATCCAGGCAATGGTGAATGGCACTGAGCATGCCCAGTGCCAGGCAATCCACCTTCAGCAGGCCCAGGGTTTCCAGGTCGTCCTTGTCCCACTGGATAACGGTGCGCCCGGCCATCGCAGCATTTTCCACCGGCACCAGCGAGGCCAGTGTGTTTTCCGATATCACAAAGCCGCCGACATGCTGGGACAGGTGGCGGGGGAAGCCGACCAGGTTCTGCACTAGGTACAGTAGTTGCCGGACCTTCAGGTCATCTGTTGTAAAACCCTGTTCGGCCAGCCGCCGGGAGAGTTGCTCCGGTTTATCCCACCACGACATGTTACGGGCCAGTTGATCGACCTCGCCGGGACTGAAGCGTTCAAACAGCATGTGCTGCCGCGCCGGGTCGACCTCGGTAATGCCCAGGCAGTAGCAGACAGCGGAGTTGGCGGCAGAACCGCGTCCCTGGCACAGGATGCCACGGCTGCGCGCAAACTGGACGATATCATGCACGGTCAGAAAGCAGGACTCGTAGTGCAGGTCTGAGATCAGGGCCAACTCGTGGTCGATCTGTTGCCGCAGTTCCGCGCTGATGCCGCCTGGCCAGCGTTGCCGTATACCGGCTTCGGTCAGGTCGCTTAAATGGGTGGCGCTGCTGACACCTGCGGGTACTACCTCGTGTGGATATTGATAGCGCAATTGATCGAGTTGGAAACTGCAGCGCCTGGCAATGGAGACGTGAGCGTTTGAGCGGTGTGGTTGAGGTGGATGAATCCTTCGTAGGTCGATCCGCACCTAACACTAGGCGTTATGCCCAGAAAATACTCCACGCCCAGCGCCATGAAGCTTTCACTGCCTACTGTAACCGAGACCAGGCGACTGCTAAAAGTATCACTGAATAGCCATGATGCTATTGTATGTTTCTATCCCACAATCATTTTATAAGCAAGACCGGAATTGAGGTGTTATTAGCTACCTCCCGGCTAACGCTTCCCATCATCAATGGTTCGTATCTTTTACCTCTGGATCCCAAAACAATCATGTCCACACTTTCTTCTATCGCAATATCGAGAATCACTTCTGCAGGGTGGCCTACCACACATAAGGTTTTTATATCATCCATCCCCTTATCTTCCAGAGACTTTTTATAGTAATTCAGAACTTTCTGCGCCTTCTTATCCAGTGTCTCCTGATATTCTGTCCCCTGCAATGCTTCCTTTAAAGCAGACAGTTCTGAATCGCCAAGCATTTCGTCCATTAAAAAACTGGCGTTATATTTTTCTACATTCAGCAATACCAGTGTTTCAGGATGGCACCACGACAACATGCCAATAAACTTTTCAACTGCAATTTTAGAACCTTTGGTAGCATCTACAGCAATCAAAACTTTTTTCATTTTTTTAACTCCTCTCCTGTAAGTTGTTTAACTTGGGGTTCACATAGAAATAGCTTCCCCTTTTGATAAACAGCATACACCGTCAGGGATTGCAATGGACCTGCCTCGTGATGACGGCCAAAAAGCGCATATCGCCACGTGGGCCGATGACCGGTACAATATTCATTCCATATCGTTGTCACGGCGTTTTTGACTGAAAATTACCGCTAATGAAAATCGCTGTTCTTTCCGACATTCACAGCAATCTAGAAGCACTGCAGGCCTGTTGCCACAGAGCTGATAAACTGGGTGTGAAACGCTATGTTGTTCTAGGTGATATCATTGGCTATGGTGCCGATCCGATCGCGACGCTGGAACTTGTAATGTCCCTGCCAGGACTCATTGCTGTGCGAGGGAATCATGATGAGGCGGTCTTGCAAGGATTCAATACCGGTGTCAGTAAATCCATACAAGAGGCGATTGCCTGGACCCACCGGCAGTTGTTATCAGTACACCGCGGGTTCATTCGAAGTCTTCCTTATATTCAACTACTGGACAATGCCGTGTTTGCCCACGCGTCCATTCGGAAACCGTCTAAATGGGAATATTTGTATGACGAAGAACAAATAAAAAAATGTATGGAAGTAGCAGAACGACCCCTGGTATTCCTTGGCCATACGCACCTGCCAAAACTATATTTTGAAGGCAGGCGAGCAGGGGTCGAAGAACTTGCCCATGAAGAAGACAGTCCCATTCCCCTTTACCAGCATCGGCGCTATGTAATCAATGTGGGATCTGTTGGCCAACCTCGAGACGGTAACAGTGCTGCTGGTTTTGTTATTTTTGATACTGATACAAATGAGGTTAGTTTTCATCGTGAAATCTACGATTTTAACCGCTCAGGTCAAAAAATCCTGGACGCTGATCTGGCTCCTCATTTTGCCCGTCGTCTGAAAAGAAGGGACTGGCAGCAATGAGCGAGCAAGCGGGAAAACAACCTGGCAATTATCAGGCAATCCATGCGGCAGAACTTGGTGAAACCATCGATGGTTTTCACCTTGATGAGTTGATCTGTGAAAGTGAAACGAATACTTTGTATCGTGTGAGTCATCCAGACCACGCCGCGCCGATGGTGATGAAAGTACCAAAGCTAAGTGTGTTGTTACCGCCTAGCGCCTATGCCGGTTTTGAAACAGAGGCACGGATCTTATCCCGCTTACATGGAGTCTATACACCTGGGGTGATCGCTACAGGAGATTTTTCCTCCTGCCCTTATCTTGTTACTGAATACATAGAGGGGGACGATTTGGTACAGCTTGTGAAAAGTGCACCTGTGACAGTGGATCAGCTATGCGGCATCATGACGCCGGTTTGCAAGGCCGTGCACGAGTTGCATCGACACAACATAATTCATTTAGATATAAAGCCGGTCAATATACGTAACCGTAAAAACGGGCAAGTGGTAATCCTGGATTTCGGTACCGCCCATCATACACACATGCCGGATATGTATGAAATCCCCCATGGAAACGCGCCTTGTACCCCGGACTACGCGGCACCAGAACAACTGCATAATGTGAGAACGGAATCACGCAGCGATATTTATGCATTGGGTGTCATCCTTTATGTGCTGGCTACTGGTCACTTCCCATTTGGCAAAGCAAACCTGATCACCGTGAAGAAGCGGCTGTTTATGCCAGCCACTCCGCCGCGTGTATATAGGGAATCTTTACCTGCGTGGCTACAGGAGATCATATTAAAATGCTTGTCACGACGCCCGGACGATCGTTTTGATACTGCCAAACAGATTGCCTATGCTCTGTCCCACCCAAATACGGTGCCGCTGGGGAAAAAGGCCCAATTAGCAAGCAAACCTGGTTTTGTGCAAATAGCACAAGCATGGTTGGGTGCCAGGCGAAACAAGTATGATCAAAAGCAACTTGTGCATCCTCACGATAGAATCGCCCAAAGTCCCCATATATTGGTTGCCGTCGATTTCGAGCATACGACCGAAGAGTTAAAGCAGGCAATACTTGACACCATACGACGTTATGCGGAAAGTGAAAAAAGCAGTTCTTTTACTGTGCTCACTGTAGTTGAACCCAATGAACTCAGGGATGCGGGGGGTGTGAGTGAATTACTTGATCGAGGCTATCCTACCAACATCCATCGACTAATGGAGTTGCGCCACTGGATGCAAACCCTCAAATTACCGATGAACAGGGTAAACTGTCAGGTATTGAAGGGGGATGCCGCGAAAGAGATTGTGGCCTATGCCAAATACCATGTTGTTGATCACATTGTGGTTGGTGCCCGTGCCAGCTCAGTTATGCGAAAATTTATTGGCAGTGTATCAAGCAAGGTGGTCGCCGAAGTAAATTGTACAGTAACGGTTGTGCGATCACGCCAGGACAGACGCTAGTTATGTCACACATGATATGTTAGTTTAAATACGCTACAATAACCTCCGGAGCAAGCAAAAAAACTGTGGGATCGTTTTGATTTTGTCCACACCCCCAAACATGGTAGCTGGTTGAATATGGCAGAAATCGAATTGAATGTTCTAATCAGGCAGTGCCTAAACCAAAGGATTGCCAACCAGGCAATTGTTATGCAGAAGTCGAGGTATGGCAGGACCACAGGAACGCGCAAAATGCAACCATGGAGTCATCGGGCTGCACATGATTCAGCATTCCTTTAGCAGCGCCTTTGAACTTCTTAATGATGGTTAATTAGCCGTTGGCAACAAAGCTCTCTACATCATCTCCCGGTTCGATACCCAAGGCCTGACACTGGCTTATAGGCAGCGTAATCTGTCTTTTTGCACTGACTTTTGGACTGGAGTTATCGCAGCAAGACCTACCTCGAAGTGAACAGCAGTGAGAACCTGGCCCAGGGCGCATACTCTTTATTCAACGCCTCGGTCAGCTATCAGTTTCCACAACAGAACTGGCGTATCATTGCTGGAGCAAGAAACCTCACGGACAAACAGTATCGCACCCATGCGTTTGACCTGTCTGCATTTCCAGGCGTGGAACTGGGTTACTACAACCCGCCGCGGACATATAGCGTGACTGCGGTTTATACGTTTTAGCAGCTAACCGGACAACGAAATTGAAACACCTGGCCGGAATACACTCGGCAATGGTGGCTACGAAACGCATTCGTAGCCACTGCCTGTTCAGCGGTGCCGGGAATGGCATGCCTGTCATTTTCATGCACGGAAACCTGTCGGCGGCCACGTATTTCGAAGAACTGATGCTGGACATGCCAGCACACTATCGTTGTATTGCTCCGGATGCACGGGGTTATGGGCAGACCGAAGATCTGCCCATCGATGCAACCCGTGGTGTACGTGACATGGTGGATGACCTGAAGTCACTGTTCGAGGCGCTCGACATAAAGTCCGCACACCTGGCGGGATGGTCGGCCGGTGCCGGAACAATCATGCAGTTTGCGCTCGATTATCCAGGTTGTGTTGATTCTCTGCTGCTGATCTCCCCGGTCAGCCCTTACGGCTTTGGCGGAACCCGTGATGTCAAAGGTGCACCCATCAGTAAGGATTTTGCAGGTTCCGGCGCAGGCACCGTGAGCACCGAGGCGGTTGAGCAAATGCGTCTCGGCAATACGGGGTTGACATCCCCTGTCACCCCGCTGCAATTGCTGCGCAGTTTTTTTGTCAAACCAGGGGTTCAGCTTGAGCGCGAAGACACGCTGGTTAAGGCGATGTTGCAGCAACGACTCGGTGAGCACCGCTATCCGGGTGATTTTGTGCCATCGCAACACTGGCCACATGTTGCTCCCGGCAAGTGGGGTCCCATCAACGCGCTGAGCCCGAAGTACTTCAATACCAGTGGTTTCGCAGGCCTGCATGTCAAACCGCCGGTTTTGTGGATTCGTGGCGATGCGGACGTGGTGGTCAGCGACAACTCATTGTTTGATCTTGCGGCACTCAGGTGTGCGCAGCAGTCTGCTGATGGCGCACCGCTGTGTGCAACTGTGTGCCCGCAGCCGATGATCGGGCAGATGCGGGCCGTGTTGACCCGTTATCAGCGCAATGGTGGCCGTTTCGAAGAAGTGCTCATGGAAGATGCCGGCCATGCACCGTTTCTGGAGAAACGTACTGCTTTTGTCAGAAAATATACTGAATTTCTGGCGCAACAGAGCGTCTAACAGCAGGACAGGACACTACACTAGTATCCTGATCAGGTATTCCGCCCACCAGAGCAAAGGAAATACACCATGACAGCTCAAGTTTCTACGGCCAGGGGACGCCAGGTTTCTGGCCGTTCTGCGCTCGTTGCGTGGCAGCAATCGCTACAGGAAACCGTCTTTTCACCACACAGCGATTTTGCCCACAGCATCCGTTTTCATATTGATCATCACAAACTGCCTGCGTCGCTGCTGCCGCAACTGGAGGCGCTCGGTATCAAGGTGGCCGCTGCGCTCGAACCGCTTGCCAGCGACAACGACCAGCGCCTGAACCTGCCACGTATCGAACATTATGATGGCGTCGGCGAATGGCAACAGCAGGTTGTCCACCACCCGTTGTATGCGGAATGTGGTGACCTGATCTATGGTAGTGGATTAATGGGTGACCTTGCCGGTGGTGACTTCACTGCGGCTTTGAGCAAGTTTTTCCTGCTCTGCCATGCCGGCGAGGCGGGGCATAATTGTCCGGTTGCCTGCAGTGCCGGCATTATCCGCATACTGCAACATGCAGACCTGGGTGATGCGGTGTCACTGGCGACGACATGGCTGGGTAAGCTCACCATGCCCTCCTACCGTGAAAATTTCACCGGTGCGCAATTCGTCACCGAGGTTCAGGGCGGCTCGGACGTAGGGCAGAACGATACGCTGGCGCAAAAGGATGCAGTGGGGCACTGGCGGGTTTACGGCGAAAAATGGTTTTGCTCAAATGCCAACGCCGACCTGATCCTGATGACCGCACGGGTGAAAACCCAGGTCGAAGGCACCGCAGGGGTTTCACTTTTCCTGGTACCCGCAGTGCTGGAAGATGGCAGCCAGAACCGCTATCGCATCCGCAGGCTAAAGGAGAAGTTGGGTACCCGCAGCATGGCCTCGGGTGAAATAGATTTTGATGGTGCGCGCGCCTATGCAGTGGGTGATCCTGAGCAGCCCAAGGCCGGCTTCAAGCTGTTGATGGAACACGTGCTGCACCTGTCGCGCATCCTCAATGGCTTTGCCGCAACCGGTGCTGCACGCCGCGCCTTCCAGGTTGCACAGTCTTATGCAGTACATCGCGAGGCGTTTGGGCAGGCAATCGGAAAGTATCCCCTGGTGCAGATGAATCTCACCACGGTTCGTGCTGAGAACACGGCTTTGGTGGCGAGCGTCCTGCGCACCTGTATGCTGCAACAACAGGCTGATGCCGATGCTGCCGCAGCGGATGACCCGCGTCGGTTACTGCTGCGTGGCCGGGTCAACATCAGTAAATTCATGACGTCTAAGTATTCCGTCGAGCACATCCACCACTGCATTGATGTACTGGCCGGAAACGGTACCATCGAGACTTTCTCGCCGTTGCCGCGCCTGCTGCGGGACTCCATCGTCTACGAGAACTGGGAAGGCACGCATAATACGCTGTTCATGCAGATGTTGCGGGATATCCTGCGTTACCAGATCGATGCAGCCCTGCTGAATGATCTCGAAGAGAGCCTGGCCGGCCTGGCCGGTCGCCTGGATGATGCTGATTTTGCTGGCAAACTCGAACTGGCACTGGCCAGTTGTAAAGATCAGAGTGCGTTGTTACGGCAGGCGGAGGCTGCCGAGCAGACCCTGCTGATTGCTGATTGGGTCAGGAATATGGGCTGGCTAGATGCCATCATTGCACTGACTGCAGAAGGGCTTCACCAGCAGCAGGTGGATGACAAGCAGGATAAACTAACCATGGCAAAGTGGTTAATTGACCAGCACCAACCTGAACCCGTGCGTTATCAGACACAATTGACAATGCTTGAAAAGCTGGCGCTCAGCGGCAACTGAGAATCCAGCAGCACAGTGCTGGGGTGCCTGTGGGGAGCTAGAGTTGGCCCAGTACCGATTCGGCGGAACTGACCCGGAACTCGCCGGGTGCTTCAACCAGCAGGTGGGTGACAACGCCGTCATCAGCGACCAGCGCAAAACGCTGTGAGCGTTTTCCCATACCAAAAGCAGAGGCATCCATATCCAGCCCCATAGCTTCGGCGAACTCGCCATTGCCGTCGGCCAGCATGTCAATGCCGTCGGCATTGCTGCTGTCACCCCAGGCGTGCATGACAAAAACATCATTGACTGCCATGCAGGCGATGGCATCAACACCCTTATCGGCAAATTCTGCAGCGTGTTCAACAAATCCCGGCAGGTGATGTGCGGAGCAGGTCGGGGTGAATGCGCCCGGCACTGAAAACAGGACGACTTTGCGGCCAGCAAAATAGTCCGCGGTAGAAACAGGTTGCGGACCCTGCTCTGACATTTGGGTCAAAACAGAATCAGGAATACGATCGCCTACATTGATGCTCATATCAATCCTTACAGAAAATAAATGAAGTTCAGGCCGCGACTGCGTCTGTGATAGCGCTTAACAATGCATCCGGGTTGACGGGTTTGGTGACAAATCCGATGGCGCCCTGGCGCATGCCCCAGACACGATCTGCTTCGCCATCCTTGGTGCTGACGAAGATGACCGGGATATCGTGGGTCGCTTCGTCCTTGGCGAGTTTACGCGTGGCCTGGAAGCCACTCATGCCGGGCATGATGATATCCATCAGGATGACGTCAGGCTGTTCCTGACGAGCAATCTCCAACGCCTGGTCGCCATTCTCTGCGATCAGGGTTTCATGACCCCATTTCTCAATCAACTTTTTCAATACGAAAATTTG
>VAPH01015227.1_pt1 | contig 12082 bp, 14 predicted proteins | sample 3393861 | NCBI WGS metagenome assembly VAPH01 (sample SAMN08290439, study PRJNA428436) | hydrothermal vent metagenome | isolation source: Deep-sea hydrothermal vent chimney | place: Atlantic Ocean: South-mid Altantic Ridge | reverse complement strand
ATCACCAATTTAGGTGAAAAACAACAGACCGCAAAGCTTTATTTATTAATACTTTGCGGTTCATTTTTAATGAATCCCGCGGATATAAGATGCTATCGGGAAGCCAACTTATTAAGATACGAATCTTAACGAGAACAACACAACTATTTTTACTCATATCACTTATAATGTTTTAAGTTTTCGTGATATGCTTCGAAATTGTTGCGGGCTTGACTTCAAGAACTCGGAGCAACCCCCTGCGTGACAGGCAGTCCCAAAACGGAACATTAGAGAAGTATGACAAGTTGAATTACAAATTTATTAGCTGAGCATCTCGAGGACGTTCTGAACAATTTTACAGTTTAAATGCCGAGAAAATATTATTGTTATGGTTTACTTTGTCAGATAAAAAACCAATAATTTTTTATGTTCGCTGATATTATCCCAAATACTTGATAATAGAAAGTAAAACTGATAAATCCAATCTAAAATAATAAATATTTTCTTTCGTTATTTAGTCAAGACTTCTGATAATAAAGATTATGAACAAAATAAACATCTTAATACCGGATGGAGAAACTCATTTTACTTTAAGTGTAATTAATTCGCTTAGTATTTATAATGATATTCAAATCCATATAGTGTCGTCTAAGAAATGGGTCGAATCAAAATTTGCCAGAAGAATTAGTTCTTTTTCATTTTTTCAGAAAACGGAAAATGAATTAAATTTTATTCATTACTTATTAAATGAGATAAAAATAAAAAAAATAAATGTCTTGCTTCCATTACATTTTTCTTCAATTCGTTTAATATCAAATAATAAAAATCTATTTAATCAACTAAATTTGATTATTTCTTCGGTAAAAAGTTTAGATATTGCAAATAATAAATGGGAGCTTTCAAAGTTTTTAGAAAATTATAATTTTCAGGTTCCAAAAACACTTCATTTAAATAATATAAAATTTAATGATTTAAATTGTATTAAATTTCCATCAATACTAAAACCGTTAAGCAATTGGAATGGGAATGAAATAGTGAAAATTAATAATTCCGTTGAGCTTGAAAATTTATTACAAACCATAAATAAGGATAAAGAATATATTGTCCAAAAGTATATTGAAGGGCAAGATATATGTGTAAACGTTTTATGTAGAAGTGGAGAAATTATTGCTTCAAGCATGCAAAAAGGTATCTTGCCTCATTCTAACCCATTTAAATCTCATCTAGGATGTGAATTCTTCTTTAATGACAAATTGTATTCAATTATTCAACAAATTATGATTAAATTAGATTGGTCGGGAGTTGCAAACTTTGATATAAGATATAATGAAGAAAAAGATCAATACTATATTATTGAAATCAACCCTCGCTTCTGGGGATCTTTAGATGCATCCACATCAGTAGGAGTAAATTTTCCATATTTGCTTTGTTGCGCTAGCTTAAAAATTCCGTTTGAAGTTCCTGACTATAAGTTTGAAAAATATATTAGCAATAGGGGGATATTAAAACTTCTAAAATCAAAAATATTGTTTAAAAAAATTGCTTTAAATTCAATAGAAAATAGCTCATTAAAAAAAACCTTAAAAGATCCATTGCCCAAACTTTTTAAATATTTCGACAAGTCGCTAAGAATTGTAAGTTTAAATAAAATTAAACTTCCTTAATCAATAAATCTTTACACTAAAATGACAAATAAATTAATTATTGATTTCACTCCAACAGGCATGATCCCAACCAAAGATATGACTCCACATGTTCCTATTGATAGTTTAGAAATAATTGAAGATGTACATAAAGCTTTTGAAATGGGGATAACAAAAGTCCATCTTCATGCTAGAGACCCTATTTCGGGCGATCCAACATATAAAAAAGAGATCTATGCTGAAATTATTCAAGGAATTCGAAAATATGCTCCGTATTTAGTTATTTGTGTTTCGTTGAGTGGTAGAACATATAATGATTTAAAATTTAGAGCTGACCCTTTGTATTTAGAAGGAGATTTAAAACCTGATATGGCTAGCCTTACTTTAAGTTCCTTGAATTTTAATAAAGTAGCAAGTGTAAACTCTCCCGAAATGATCCAAGATCTGGCATTTCTCATGAAAGAAAAAGGAATTCTTCCTGAATTAGAGGCTTTTGATGCCGGAATGATTAATTATGCAAAATATCTGAAAAAAAAAGATTTAATATCTCCTCCATACTATTTCAATTTATTATTCGGTAACATCGCTTGTGCCCAAGCAGATATCTTACATACAGGAATCATGATCAAAGATCTTCCCGATAATTCATTATGGAGTTTAGCAGGAATAGGTGATCAACAATTAAAAATGAATTCATTATCCATTGCTATAGGTGGAGGTGTACGTGTTGGGCTTGAAGATAATATTTGGTTTGATTCGTCAAGAACTACACTAGCTACGAATTTAGGCTTGATAAAACGAATCCATACCATAGCCCTTGCAAATGAAAGGCAAATAATGACAAGCGAGGAATTTAGAAAATTAATGAAATTGGAACCAGGAAACGGAGCCTATGGAAGGAAATTTTCTCATTAGATTAACCTAATAAAAAGAAATGCAATTGAAAAAACAAAAAAATAAAAAATGGTTTTTTAACAAAGTCCGTCATGGATTATTTATGTACGGGGTTACAAATCGATTAGCAAAAATGGGAATTGAATTCCGTCCCTATTACTGGGAATTGGAAAATGTTACACCCAATACTCCTCCAAAAATCAAGGGTGAGACATCTGAATACACCATAAAATACTTAGATTCGGAAGATATTAAATTTATATGTGCTAATGGTTTAGGGTATAATTTACAAGAAAAACTTGACAAATTGAATAATGGGCAACTTTGTGTTGGCTTAATGCATAAAGATAAAATTTCGGCATATTCATGGATTGAATTAAATGAATTAAATTTTAGAAAAAAGAAAGTTTCTTTAAAAGAGAATGAATCCTATCTTGGAGGTATGTTTACAGTTGAGTCGTATAGAGGCCTAAATTTAGCAACGTATCTCCGGTATCAATCATACAAAATATTAAATGAAAAAGGAATAGATACAATTTACAGTATCAGTGATTATTTTAATTACCCCGCGATAAAATTTAAAAAAAAATTAAATTCAAAACATAAAAAACTTTATTTGTATATTGAAATATTCAACAAGTTTAAATTTAGTTTTCTTTTGAAAAAGTTTAAAGTTTAAAAAAGATTTCCTTTCAGGTTTCTTTAGTGTCTTTTATCAAAATCGACTGCTCTTTTTAGTACTTCATCTGTAAACTCACCGAACAAAGGGCCATTTACAACTTGAGTGAAATCAATTCCTTGTTCCCAAAGGTTGTATTCAATCAATACTATGTTTTCATTTTCATCAACAGAAATATCCCATGCCACGATTTTAAAATATGGAACCTGTTTGTGTAAAATCTCGATCTTCTCTAAAATTTCCTTATAACAAGGTATGGTAAATCCTTCTAAAAGTGTTCCGTTTTCGGTTTTTAACGTTTGATTTTTAAAATCGTAATAATATCCTATTTTACTAAGTACACCATCTGGATTAACTCGACATCCAATTCCTCCTGAAGAAATATTATCTACAATACTTCCTTTGTTTCCAATACGGATATACGTCGATAAAATATGAACATTTTCGTTTGGCATATATGAAATTATTCTCAAAGTATTCAACGAACTTTCATTAAGTAATTTCAGTCTTTCATGTTGAACAACGACTTCCTGAACAATAAAATTTTGACCGTATTTAGCAAATAGTTCATTCAACGTTAAATTCTGAAAATCGGTATCTCCATTCTTGAGAGAAAAAATTGATATACTATCACCTCCACCTGAATAAATGGTTGGTTTTATCAAAAGCTTATTGTATCTATTACAAACTTTTATTGCTTCTGCCTTATTTACTACTTTATCCTTATGAAAATAAAAACCATTTATTTTTTTTATAGCAGCATTTGGATGTTTTATACCAATAAATAGTTTATCAAGTAGATTTTTGTCCATTAAACACCTATAAGCTTTTTGATTCAAAGCAAAACTAATAGTAGAATAAAAATAATCTTGAGGTATATATTTTGTGGAAAAATATCCATTGATATCGCTAAAGTATTGGTGCCAATATGGTTTCATTTTTTTCACACCCAATGATTTGTAATATCTTGATATTTCTTCAATTTGTTTTTTTGACAAAGATTTAGATTTATCGTTCTTTATCTTCCTTTTTATTTTCTTTTTAAACGTTATACTTACATAATTAACAAATAAAAAGCGTTTTATTTTTTTAAATATTTTCCAAATTTTAAAATTATTCATATATGAACTGTTTTTAAGATTATTATAAATTTATTCAAAAAATTAATTAATGCTAATTAATTTGAATTTATAACATATAACTTTATTGATAGCGCATGGATTTCTATTAATATTAGAAAATTAGATCAAATGACCAATAAGTTGTTTCAAAATCCATTAGTAATTATAAATGAAAGTTCTAAATAAAATTATCATTTCTTTAAAGTTAATTCCTCTAATATTAAAAGTCAAATAAAATATGTCCGATTTTGAGAATTCTAATCCATTTTAAGCTTGTATTTGTTTGTGTGTGATTTAAAACTTATTTAGAAAGATTAATTTAGAGTAATTCTGTCGGTTAATATCTGTAAAAGAAAAAAAATTCAATTGTACTTCTGTATTCCAAATCAATTAAAAACAAAAAAACCTCAGTATTAACTGAAGTTTTTCATTAGCTAACTTATTAAGTTTTAACACTTAACGTTAACAACACAACTATTTTAATTGCGGTCTGGACGGGACTCGAACCCGCGTGATAACAACCTATATTTTAATAATTTATGTTATTAAGGAAAAATGTGACATCTTTTATAAAACACTTTTTATATTTAAATTAGTTGTACATCTTCGAATTTTTTTATCAGAATATACCTTAAAATATAAAACGCTCTGTATAGATTACTCAGCTATTTAAAAAATCATGTTAACTATTTTAATTTGTTTTAACTAACTTGAAAGAAGAATGATAAAATTCAATATTATGAAAGGCTATTTAATATCACTATTTCTATTTATTCTATCTATATCTCAATTATTCTCACAAGGTATTGTAGATCAAAAAATAATGAAAGCTCATTACATTAATGTAGGACAAGGTGATGCAACATTATTAGAATTTCCTTGTGGTACTATTTTGATTGATTCGGGAGCACAGGATGACAGATTTACAGATAACTTAATTGATTACCTGGAAGATTTTTTCAATAAAAGAGAAGATCTTGAAAAAACTATTGATTTAATTATTATCACCCATGCTCACCGTGACCATAATAAGGCATTACAAAAAGTTATAGAAAATTTCAATGTAAAGGCATATATCGACAATGGATTACGTCGTGGATCAGGTAGAAAATTGCAAAAATGGGCTCAGGATAATGCTAATCAATTAAGTATTCGATATGGAAGTTATTCCTTTGATGAAATCGTTGCTCAAGGTGGAATAATGGGGTTAACCAATGATTTAATTGACCCTTTAAATTGTGATTCTGTTGATCCAGAAGTAACCTTATTATCTGGTCGTTTTGATTCAAAACCGAGCAATTGGAATAATTCTAACTACAAGAATGGAAATAATCATAGTATTATAGTACGAATTCAATTTGATAATGCTTCCTTTCTCTTCACAGGAGATATGGAAGAAGAAGGTTTAGAAAAGATTATTGAGCATTATGGCAAATTAGAAAACGGAATATTAGATACGGATATTTATCAGGTGGGTCATCACGGATCCAATAATGCCACTACTAAAGATTTAGTCGAAGCCATAACTCCAAGTGCTGCCATTATATCTTGTGGTCGTTGGAATTTTGGATTGGGAACAAATAAAAAATTCAACACCTATAGTTACGGTCATCCTAGAAAATCAGTAGTTCAATTATTAGAACAGAGTATTAAAAAAAATAGAAGTAAACCAGTTACGGTGAAATTAGGTTTAAAATCTCGATCATTTATTGATTATACTATCAAAAAAAAGATTTACGCAACACCTTGGGATAATACTATTAAAGTTCGTGCCAGTACTGAAGGTAAATATAGAATAACTCGTAATCATTAGACTTGTTTGAATTAAAAAGTTATCAGTTTACAATTATATAAAATTGTCTAGACGGGGCTCACTTACCAACACTATATTTGATTTGGTACACTTTAATTAGTTAAAAGAGATAAAACACACGCTATTCAGCCCTTGTCAATTCCCGTCTTAGATCCTACTATTCCCAATTATAACATATTTCTTCTTGAATTACATACCCTGACAACGGTATATTTATAAATCATGATTTTCGTCATGCTTTCACAGTACTTATTTATTTACCTTTGACTCTAATTTATTAATTTAATTATCTATGATAAATAATACTAAATTCATCAAAACTTTGGCATTTTTTATGTCAATAATAATACTTTTCTCAAGTTGTGCAAGTACTACTATGATTCAATCAACTCCTATTGGCGCTGATTTATATCTAAATGGTGAACTTGTTGGAAAAACACCATACAAGCATAAAGACATGAAAATTGTCGGAAGTACAACGGATGTGAGAATTGAAAAAGAAGGTTTTGAAACGCTTAATACTTCGTTCTCAAGGGATGAAAAAGTCGATGTTGGAGCAATTATTGCTGGCGTATTCTTCCTATTCCCTTTTCTCTGGACAATGAAGTATAAACCTGTTCATAGCTACGATATGAAAACCTCAGAAGTTTCCAAGGTGTCAGAAAAAGAAACCAAAGCAAATATCGAATAAGATATTTTATCTAGCAAAATTCCAAAGTATGTTGTTATTTATCGCCCCGAAGACATTCATTGGGGCTTTTTATAGTCTATACTAGACCACAACAAAGCATTCTATGTGGTTGAATATCTATAGCTTACAATAATTGCATTAAGATTAAACCCTTGAGGTTGCCTTTTAGACCAATAACATATCTAAAGATTGAGAATTCGTATATATTCAGTTCAAATAAAATTCAGCCATACAAGGTTCTCGTATGGCTGAATTGACTCTAATAAACTAGTTAAATCCTTCTTTTTAGCTCTTCTAAGCTATTAAATGCCTCTTCAGGTCTCCAGTATTCAAGCTTTAAATTAGGTTTATAACCAGTTGCTATTTCTAATTCCTCAGATATTATACTTGAAAAAATATCCACATAATCATTGGTTGTAGCAATGCTATCATGAATTGGGATAATGGTTGCTTCTGGGTATTTCTTCGCTATCCTCTTGCATATGACATCAATAAAAAGATAACTCTCTATTCTTTGCAACAATATTGATAGATATTTGTATTCCATATTATCTCCTTTCTTTATTTCAGCAAAAACTTTATAAACCTCCGGAAATATCTTTTTAAACATGGTTTTACCTTTAGAATGTTTTCCATTACTAGAAAATAATATAAAGAATACTATCTGTTTTACAGCCTTTCTACCCTCTATTTTCTCTCCTCATTTAATAGATTCATTTTCTATGTATTCATATAACTCCCCATCAACTACTAAATTAACGAATCGCTCTAACCCTTTACTGTCATCGGATTCAGCAATAGTTCTCAACATAATATATAGAAGATTATTTTTTATAATTATTTTCCTTTTATAATATTTATATAGGTTTTTTATAAATTCATAATTAATTTTATCTCTTTCCATTATTTTCTCATCAATTCAGAACTTATAATCTAATATTCTTGTACTAAAATATGGTTGACTATTTTTTAAGTCTATTGAAATCAGTTGTTTTCCATCATATGTTATAAAATTTCTGTAAATACTATTTATTCTTGATAAAATTGTATGGTATCTTTTTGAAGTTTTATCTCTAGTATTTTTATGTTCTACATTTTTTATTTTCATTATTGCTTTAAAGGCAGTATTCCTTTGTTTTAAAGGGTTTTTCATTTTCTTATTTTTATAATCATAATCTAATAAGTTGTCATTGTTAATTTTAAGTTTATAAATTTCCTCATTAATCTCTAATGCTTTTTCATCAATCTTAAGTTTATCATTGTAAAATTTATTTAAATATTTGGGACCTTTAAGGCTTCTTTTCTTATAATATATTCTATTTCTCAAATTATTCTCAAAAACAAAATCTTTATATTCAACTTCCTTCACTTTTGTTTGATATTGAATAGTATATCTATATCCTCTTGATTTCTCACCAGGGATTATTAGATTATCTGTTTCCAATATTTTAGTTCAAACTAAATAATTTAGATATTGATTATAATTATCTATTCGTGTTTTTAATATTTCAGCATTAAGATTTTTATATCCATCAACTAAATCTTTATCCATATGAGATATCAAAATATCCAAGATATAGATTAGCTTAATGGGTTTAAAATGTTTAATTTCCGAAGGCGGATATTCATATATTAGTTTTTCCAAATCTAAATTATTTGGTATGTAAAATTTCTTCATTATTCTTTGTATTAAATTTAAAAATATAACCTCCTGCAGATATTCTTTCATTGCGACAACATTTAGAAATACTGGATTTATAAATACCAGTTACATTACTTGCATCAGATATTGAATTGAAAGTTGCTAGAAGTTCCTTATCTGTACTTAATTGTATTACTTCCTTAAACCTCTTGTCCTTTCTTAGTGGATGATAAGGTTCGTGGAAGCAATAACTTCATATATATCCACTAAAGGTTTGATTTACACTCAAACAAATTTTAGAAATAGTCTTTTTACTTGCCCCAACCGAATAAGCAGCATCGTGCAGACAATCAAACATTTTTACTAAATTTCCTGTTAAAGTATATTGATATATAGGCTTTTTAAAACCTCCTCCTGAATCAGAATTATATCCATTACGATAAGAATTGTACTTTTCAATATAATATTTCTCCTTTTGGGCTAATTCTGTGAGGTCTGATGCTGTATCAATCTCTATTCAGATAAAAGCATCAGCGCCATTAGTTCAGATGGCATGTTGGAATTCATGTCCAGTACCAGATTTAGATTTCTGAATATGATCTTGTTTTCTTGAAGTTAAACTACTTGTTGTAGCTCCAATATATATCTTACTATTTTTTATATTAGTTGCGAGGTATATGATCCCAACTTTATTTTTATTTTCTTCTTTCATCTTCTTATTTATAAATTAATATATTACCCCTTTTTCTTTGGGCAATAATATACCATCTAAAATATCATATAACACATAACTGTATGATATTTAGTGTACTATAAATACTCTCCATCCTTTCCAAGAGAGTTCTATACATATTAGACGCATAAAAAGTCAAAACGTTACAAAATTTATCAATTATTTTGTTAATTTTTTATCATATATGCATTAATTTCCTCATGTTAGAATTAATTTTACTAATACTTCAACGAAAATTAATGCATTATATGAATCATTCAGTAGCTACATCTTTTCAGGGGTTCTTTTTATAGAGGGAACCGTCTCAAAAGTATAATACAGCATGACCTCTTTCTTATTTAATCAAAAAAAATATTAAAATGGAAATAATAATAAGCAGATTTATCAATGATATAAACCGTTATTATCTTAATTGTAATTTTTACGGAATTAACATACTCAATTCCTCCTTTCTTTAAACTTCCAACGTTATTTAAAACTATTACCTTGAAAGGGCATTTCAATTCTTTGAGTTCTCCTTTATAGCTCACTATTAATAGACTTTTATTATTAGAAAACTTTAATAAATCTATTAGCTCTTCATTTTTGTTCATTTTTAGAAATAGCTATTATATTAGTATGCAAGTACCAATTTGCAATATCCATTTGCAAAGAATTTGCCAGTTCTTGTATAAACTCATTAGCCTGGCACTCTCTTTTAAGAAAGCTATCGATATAACTGCTTTTAGTAGCTCCGGTGAAAAGATTGTATAAGCTCCAAAGGTTAATTTTATCTTCTTTCCCTACTTTAAAGTCTTTATCTTCATAATAATCCTTAATTATATGAGATATTTGTGAATCATTAAAGCCGATAGGATACACCTCCTTTCTTTCTTCAATAGATAAAAATTGATACATTTTCATCTTACCCATCAAATGTGCAAACTGCTCTTGAGACAAGTAGAATTTTGATAATCTTTCCATATTTCCTAATTGCTTTTCAACATTAAAATTTCTAAGCAACTCCTCTATCTTATTTTGCAATTCTAAGGTATTTGTAACTCTGATTTCATCTAAAAGTCCATCTGTACTAATGCAAAGATTAGTACAAACATTATTTTTAAATCCAATGAATATTTTAAACTTCTCCATGGACTTTTTACTGTACATATTCTCTTGATTATAGGCTCGTACACCACCTATAACAAGACTTAGCGCACTATTGTTGACATTTTCTTTTAAGGCTGGTAATTCTATTATAAAAGCCATTCTTTCATAGTAGAGTGTCTTCTCATGATCCAATAATTCCTGCACAGGTTTTCCTATAGCTGAAGGAGTTCTGCCTTTAATAACATGGCTTACTCTTATATTAGGAGATCTTTGCATTTCATCACAATAAACAGCTTTAATGGCTCTTTGTGCAGTATCAATAAAACTTGAATGACTAATAGTTGTTTCATTGTCTTTTGCAAATACAGGAATTATAGTATCATTGGTCAAATGTCTTAAACTAACTTGTTTTGTGTTAGCTTCAATAAAATTTCCTCTTGATATTTCATCACTTTGGGTAATAACTTCCTTTTCTGTTATTACCATTTCTCTATTCTGTTTAACTTCTAGTAATTCCATTTTCTCTTATTTATTAGTTGGTGTAATTTCATATTGTTTATACTATTTTATTGTATATTTTATACAGATGCTTTATGTAATTTCTAATCAAAAGAAATATAATAGCATAAAAAAAAGAGCCTCTTTTGAAGCTCTTTAATTGGTTGTATGCTGTAAACCCATTTATGTTACTACCATTTCATCAATTACGTTTTCTTGAATAACTCCAGAATTGTTATCTTCATAAACGTTCCTAGTGGATATGGTAATAATATCACCTGTTTGCTCTACCTCAAAATTATAAGGTTCACAATCTTCCTTCTGAATACTTCCTGCAAATTCAGTCCCTATTAACTCTTTGCATGTTTCCTCATCAAAAGTTGCTGGGACAGTGACTGTTTTTGCTGAAAAATAAATTTTACCCGTAATTTCACTTTTTATAGGCTCTACTCCTCCCTGTAATACTAATACAAAAAAAGTTTTACCATCTTGCTTCTCTCGTTCTAAATAATCTACGACTTTAACCATAATTTAAATTTTTAAAATTAATATTTTGTTATTTTATCCAGATTATTGTGAAGTAACCGATGGGAGTTTTTTTCTAGCAGTGTCTTTATCTTAATTAAAGTAAGTGAAGCGTATTATGTGGTCTTTAACAACCTAACATAATAAAGCTTCAATTATTTGTTCTTGATTATATAAATTGATGCTTTAAAAAATGATTAGAGGTAATGCAATGTACTTAATCTCATTATTAGCTATTTCAAGATTTAAAGGAAGGAGTGGATGAAGCGGCTATTTTACATAATGGCGTTATCATCTTCAGCTTTGGTGAGGAAGGATGAAGCGGCTGAATTATAACTGCGCATTATGTTAATTAGCTTTGGAAATAATTCAAACTTCTTTCCTATTTTGCAACTTGTTGAGAAGTTCCTGATGAGGGTTTCTTTAATAGTAGTAATTCAAGCTTAAGGTTTCCATTTCTTTAATAAGATTCACTATTTTCTTCAAAAAGATTCTATTGTATTTATTTGAAGTCAAAATAAAGAAGGGGGGGGGTATGTCCCAATTTTATTAAGAAGGTGGGGTTGTTCTTGGGTTATAGTGCGCTTGTGGAAAAGAAAATATACAGATTCTGACCTTTTCTAGTGTATACATATTTTAACGAGTCATTTTACATATCATCTAGTTCTATTTCATTAGTTAAAATGATTAAAGTAGAAATAAAATTTACTAATAATACGTATATTTGTGTAATAAGTTTTAAGTATGCGTTTTTTTTTACTATTCTTATTAACTT
>VAPH01064468.1_pt1 | contig 12091 bp, 10 predicted proteins | sample 3393861 | NCBI WGS metagenome assembly VAPH01 (sample SAMN08290439, study PRJNA428436) | hydrothermal vent metagenome | isolation source: Deep-sea hydrothermal vent chimney | place: Atlantic Ocean: South-mid Altantic Ridge | reverse complement strand
ATTTCAGAGAAGCAGGTGAAACAGGCAGATGAACTTTGGTTAAGCAGTTCATCAAAAGAGATATTGCCCATAGTTAAACTGGACGGGGAGCCTGTAGGCAACGGTAAACCCGGCCCACATTACCATCAGCTTATTAAACTTTATGATGCGTTCAAGCTGAGATTCAGGAATGGCGAGGTTTCGTGATTTTATAACATGTCTGAGTTTGTTTTGAAATTTTTTGAACCGCAGAGGTACGCAAAGGAAATATTTACAGGATTTGCTTCATTGCTGTCCTGTAAACTCGTCATTCCGGCGCAGGCCGGAATCCAGTGACTTTATCGACATTTAAAAATCAGATTCTTATGGATACCGGCCTGCGCCGGTATGACGGCGGTGGCTTTTTTTGTTTTCATCTTTTCAAAACCCTCTGCATACCTCTGCGTTCTCTGCGGTTAACAAATATTTGGTGAAAACATTTTGACTGATAAGAAAGACGAAGAACTCGGGAAGCTTTCTTTTCCCTGTACCATCGGCATAAAAGCAATGGGGCATCAGGCTGCTGATTTCGAGCATAAAATTAAAGAGTTAGTGGCCAGCCATACCGGACATGAAGCGATTGTAGGGGTCAGATGCAAAGAAAGCAGAAGCGGTAACTTTCATTCAGTGACCTGTGAAGTGAAGCTGGAAAATCGCGAGCAGATGGAAGCGATCTACCAGACCATGCATGATCATCCCGATATATTAATGACCTTGTAATGCATGACTGTAACTGTCCGGGCGAGCGATGATTAATGATAGCGATGCTAACCACCATGGCCACCATGGTTACAATTTAATAGTTCGTCAATTTACTGCATTGCAAAGCTACACTGATAGTATGCAATCAATGCAAGTATTTACTGGCAACCGAGAGAAAGAAACAGAAGATGAGATATGGTTGCTTGAGCATCACCCTGTATTTACGCTAGGGATTAGAGAAAGAGACGATGACATACTCGACACGGGTGACATTCCTGTGGTTAAAAGTGATCGTGGCGGGCTGATTACCTATCACGGCCCGGGTCAGCTGGTCGTCTATTTAATGCTGGATTTAAGGCGTCCTGGAATTGGTTTGAAAGCACTGGTAAATATGCTGGAGCAATCCACAATAGACTTGCTGCTTAAATATGGGATAGATGCATCCAGAATGGAAAATGCTCCTGGTATTTACGTCGAGGGCAACAAAATTGGCTCTATCGGTTTACGTGTTCAGCGCGGTTGCACCTATCATGGCCTGAGTCTGAACATTGACATGGATTTATCTCCTTTTGAGCGCATCATCCCCTGTGGTTTATCAGGGATGACAATGACCGATATGAAAGCACTGGGAGCTGATGTGGGCGTCAGCCTTATAGGCAGACAGTTCATACAGGTGTTGGCACAGCAGCTGGGATATAATGCGGTCTACAATGATCCTTATCTGTGACAACAGACCATGACCAGTAAACCTACAAATAGCCTGGCTGCGCCGTTACCAGCAGGTGCCGAGAAAGGGCAGGCGAAAACCGCGCGCATACCGGTGAAAATACAGCCTACGACCGAGTTTCTACGTAAACCGGACTGGATTCGAATCAAGGCGCCTGTTACACCCGAAGTGATACGCCTTAAGAAGGCGCTGCGTAAGCAGAGTCTGCATACTGTCTGTGAAGAGGCAAATTGCCCCAATCTCGGCGAGTGTTTCAGCAAAGGTACGGCCACGTTTATGATACTCGGCAATGTGTGTACCCGGCGTTGCCCATTTTGCGATGTCGCGCATGGCCGGCCAGATCCCGTTGATGCCAATGAGCCACAAAACCTGGCTGAGACGATTGCCTCAATGAAGTTGCGCTATGTTGTTATTACCTCGGTCGACCGCGATGACCTGCGGGATGGTGGTTCTCGCCACTATGTGGACTGCATTGTAGCCATACGGGAGAAATCTCCTGAAACACGCATTGAAGTGCTGGTACCGGATTTTCGCGGGCGCATGGATATCGCACTGGACATATTGTCTAATTCACCGCCCGATGTGATGAATCACAACCTGGAAACAGTGCCCAGACTTTACCGTGAGGTCAGGCCGGGAGCAGATTACACCTGGTCACTAAAGCTTCTGAGAGAATTTAAACAGGGCCACCCACGGGTACCGACAAAATCCGGCCTGATGCTGGGTCTGGGTGAGACCTTTGATGAAGTCACCGAAGTGATGCGTGACCTGCGCGAACATGATTGTGAAATGCTGACAATTGGGCAATATCTACAGCCGTCGAAGCATCATTTACCTGTTGCGCGTTATGTCGACCCTGCAGAATTTGATCAATACCGTGAGCTGGGTGAAGAGATGGGGTTTAGCAATGTGGCGAGTGGGCCCTTGGTTCGGTCGTCTTATCATGCGGATTTGCAGGCGGATGGGGTTGAGGTTTCTTGAGTTTTTTGTGCTGGCGTACGGCTGGTGGGTGTGAACTCGCTGCGCTCAGACAGGCACACCCGAAATCCCCAGCTCATCCTGTGCTTCTCGGCAAGCCTGAACGGGACTAAGAGTCAACAGCCAGTTCAATATCAAAGGCAAAATCAAAACCCGAACGAAGGCAACATTGTAGGTCCGAATTCATTCGGACACATTTTGTGCGAATGAATTCGCACCTACAGGTGTTGATCCATCTTTTTCTCTGTTGACGTTGACCCACCATCCCCTTTTGGGTCGCAAGCACTGGAAGTATAGACCGGATAGAGCGGGGGCTGTCTGAGCGTAGCGAGTTCCGCAGCGCCGGTCTAAACTGAAGCGCGCTGAGCAGCCGAAGGCCGACACACCGGGGCGGCTTTTCTTTGGTTCTGTTTCTTTTATCCGTATAAAAGAAATGAACTCGCCCTAGAGGGCGAAAAACACGGTAAAGATTCAAGAAAAATAAGAATAAAAATAAATAAAAACAATGAGATAAAGATATAATCTCAACCTAAATCAAGAAAACGATTGAGCCCATCAAGCCGCTCAACAGTCCCAATATCAAACCACACGCCATCATAAACCTCAGCTGAAATTCGACCATTTACCATCTGTTCACGTATCAGCGGGGCAAGCGGAAAACGTCCTTCCACACAATGCTGAAACAACGCATGACTGTATACTCCTATGCCGCTGTACGTCCATGACTGCACAGTATCGTTTGCTTCACATAACAACTCACCCTGAAGAGAAAAATCCCCCTGCGTATGATGTTCCGGGTTGTTTACCAGTAACAGGTGAGCGAGGCTATCGATTTTTTCGGGTAATAAAGAAAGATCAAAATCTGTCCAGATGTCGCCATTAATGACCAGGAAATTTTCTGATTTTAGCAAGGGCAGAGCCTTGACGATGCCACCGCCCGTTTCCAGTACCGCATCTCTTTCATCAGAGTAATGAATAGCTAGTTGATAGCGGGAGCCATCACCCAGTCTATCCATGATCTGTTGTCCAAGATGCCCAGTGTTAATTACCACATCAGTAAAACCTGCATCCGAGAGGGAATGCAGGTGATACTCGATCAGTAGTCTGGGCCCAGCTTTGAGCAGGGGCTTTGGTGTGCTGTCGGTGAGTGGCCGCAGGCGTTCCCCGCGTCCGGCTGCCAGTATCATCGCGTATTTGCTTTTAATCATGTTATTGAGAGGTTTTTTCTGTAACCAGATGGTAAAGCGGATCAAGATCCGGGTCATCCTTAAGCGCTGACAGCAGATAGCGTAATGTTAATGGAATATCATTCAAATACTGCTTTTTACCATCACGGTGTGCCAGACGTGAAAAAATACCGGCGATTTTCAGGTGGCGCTGTATGCCCATGCGGTGGAACCAGCGTAAAAATTGCTGTTCATCTACCTTCTTGAGCAGGCCGGACTGGGTAGCCAGGCCGTGGTAACCAAGTACCCAGTCTTCGACACGTTCTTTGGGCCACTCGACATAGCAGTCTTTTAGCAAAGATACTAAATCATAGGTGATCGGGCCGATTACAGCATCCTGAAAATCGATGACTCCCGGATTGTGTATGTCAGTAACCATCAAGTTGCGTGAATGAAAGTCTCTGAGCACCCAAACTTGAGGCTGCTCCTGAGCGGAATCGATAAGCAGTTGCCAGGCCTCATCCATGGTTTTATTCTCATCAACAGTGATTTTCTGGCCAAGATGTGTCGACAGGTACCACTCCCGGAACAGATCCATTTCCTGGCGTAATAGCTGTGTGGAGTAGGGAGGGAGAAAGGCAGGGTCGTTAAATGTACCAGCCTGCAGTGTAACAAGGCTAGCCATAGCATCGCCATAAAGCCGCTCGACGGTGCTATTTTTGAGGCTGTCGAGATAATGCCTGCACCCCAGATCCGTCATCACTACGAGACCCTGTTCTTCATCGGTATGTAATATTTGCGGGACATTGAGGCCGAGTCGGTGAAAACGGCGACCGATATGGCAGAATGTTACGATTTCCTCATTCTCCGGAGGCGCATCCATTACGATCAGGCTGCTACTGTGGCTGCGATCGTTCATAAACAGCCTGAAATAGCGCCGAAAACTGGCATCACTGGAGGCTGACTCAAGTCTAAACGGTACATTAGGGTAAAGATATTCGATCCAGTTATGAATTATTTGTTTTCTTCTATCCAATAGTCTTTAATCCACCTGTATAATAATGGCCTTTAGTTTGAACCAGAGTTAGAACCAGGCCTTGAAGGGGCATCTATTCTATGCGATTTTACACATCGCACAATACTCATAGGCCTGATATTGGGATAATAAATCGAATGCGTAACAAAATTGCACTGAACACCACCTTATTTCTGACATTTTTTCTGCCACTTACTGCCCAGGCATTCAATATTGATGGATACAGAAATACACTGATCAACGCTTATCACTCTGCCTTCGGTGCCATCTGTGTGGCAGATACGGTCAATTTCAGGTCGGCTGATAGCGAGCTAAAACCAGGAGCTGTGGCTATCGAGGCAGATCAAACTGATATCATCGATAACACGATATTGTTTACCGGCAATGCTGAACTGGAAAAAGACGGCATGGTGGTTACCGGAAATAAACTTAAATATGACAGGGAAAACGACAGATTCGCTGGTGAAGGCGATATTCGTATTCAAGATGCATCAGGTAATGTCTTCCAGGCACAGAAAGTGGAGATGGAAGTTGAGACGCTGATCGGCAGTGCAGAGGATGTGCATTATACCCTTGCTTCCAGGACTGCCGGCAAAGCTCCAGCAGGGTCAAAATTCATAAGTGCTCATGGTTCTGCAAAAAGTGTCGATTTTGAGGGGCATGATGTCGTTGTCCTGAACGATGCTACTTATTCAACCTGCCGCAAAGATAAGGAAATTGCAGTATTATCTGCCGGTAAAATCGAGCTGGATAAATCTGCCGGGGTAGGCAAAGCAAAGAACATGAAGCTGCGTTTGTTTGATGTTCCTGTTTTCTGGTTTCCATATGTCAGTTTTTCTCTGAACAATGAACGAAAAACGGGTTTTCTAATGCCAACCATCGGATCGACAGATCGTTTAGGTGGCTCTATCAAAATTCCCTATTATATTAATATTGCACCGAATATGGATGCTACCCTTAGTGCGAATTACTACGGTAAGCGGGGTGCCCAGTTACAGGGTGAATATCGATATATGACAAGAGGCGGAAAAGGAAAATTCAATGGCGCCTATCTGTCTGATGATAAGCAGACAGGCGAGAGTCGTTACGGCTATAAGTTTGACCTGAGGCAAAAAATAGCTCGTGGCTGGAAAGCTTCGGTCAATTATTCAGAAGTCTCTGACGAAAATTATTTTGAAGATTTTTCCGGCAATCTGTTGTTGACCTCAGCGACATTTCTTCGACAGGAAGGAAGGCTGGATTATTCAGGGAAATGGTTGCGGGCAAACGCCTTGTATTCCAAATTTCAATCCATAGACTCCACCGTTCCAGAAGCAAACAGGCCCTATAAGCGCGAACCAGCGATATCATTTACATCAAACATCCCAAAATTTGACAAGTTCAAATTTGACGTTAATGGCAGCTATACTGATTTCCAGAGGACGGATAGAATTAGTGGCCCTCGTACAGACCTTGGTGCAAGTGTTGCCTATGATTTCAGGAAGATGTACGGCTTTGTGAAACCAAAGGCAAGCTTTCGATATACCGCCTATGATTTGACAAATGTTGCTGCAGGTCAAAACGCTACTCCCGATAGAAGCCTGGGCATTTTCTCTCTTGATTCCGGCCTGTATTTTGATAAATCTTCATTTATAAAGGGCAAGGATCTTACTACTACACTGGAGCCACGCCTGTATTACCTTTATGTCCCTTTCGAGGATCAATCAGATATACCCGTGTTTGATACCGGGCAAAATACGTTCAGTATGGGTACCATGTTCAGGGAAAATCGCTTTACCGGCCCGGATAGAATTGGTGATGCAAACCAGCTTACAGCGTCGCTGACTTCTCGATTAATTGATGTGGATAGTGGCGATGAGCTGCTAAAAGGTACTCTTGGACAAATCTACTATTTTGATGATAGAAACGTGAGCCTGTCCTCAGGGCCTACTACTCCTGCCACATTTAACCGCTCAGATTTTGTTGCCGAGCTATATACCCGATTATCAAAGAAATTCTATATGTATAACTTTTTTCAATATAATTCTGAGCAAAGTGAGTACGGGGTATTTAATACAGACCTGAGATACACAAAGGATGTTCGCAGAGGCGTAAAGCTTGGATATTATGACAGGAACAACAGTTCTCAGCAGTTAAGCGCTGATGTCACATGGGCATTAGCGCCACGTTGGCAGCTAAATGCAAACGCCCGCTATGATCTTGATGCAAGTGATTTTTTGCGTGGAAATATAGGCCTGGGCTATAGCGCATGTTGCTGGGGTATTAGATTTGATGCGCAGAGAAGAATTGATAATAACAGTGAGTACGTAAATGCTTTCCTGATCCAATTCGAATTAAACGGCTTAACTAAAATAAGAACGGGCTTCTAAAACGGTTACGCTGAATGCGTTTTCCCCTGTCTCATAGACCATACTACTGGTATTAAACATGCTGAAACATCTACTCAGCCTCCTGATTGCTTTTCTTATTGGATCAATATTGCCAGTGGCAGTATCGGCCGCACCAGTCACAATGCTGGACCGTGTGCTGGTTGTTGTTGATGACGAGATTATTACTCTGGGTGAGTATGAAGCTGCTCTTAAGAGTATGAAAAATCAACTTGCGGCCTCCACAACAGAAATTCCATCTGAAAAAATCATTAAAGAGAAGGTGTTAGAGCAACTGGTGTTCAACAAGCTTTTACAGTTGCATGCAAAGAATACTGGAATAAATGTTACAGAAGCGATGCTGCAACAGGCGATGGGGCGGCTTGCAAAGCAAAACAACCTCACGATACAGCAAATTTTAATTAAACTAAAAGCAGACGGTGTTAGTGAAGAAACATTCAAGAGTGACTTGAAGAAGCAACTGCTTGTACAAGGTGTTATCGAAAGAGATGTAAAACGCCAGATATCAGTACTGGAAAGTGAAATCGACGGGGTACTTAAAAACATTGCAGGCACTCAGCCGGATCGTGCTTACAATCTCGCTCACATAATGCTTCCTGTGAATGAAGATGCCACGGTTGCCGAGCTAGAAAAAGAACGAGTGAGCGCGTCCAGGCTAAGACGCCGCATCCTGGACGGTAATGTTAGTTTTGATGCAGCAGTAATTTCATACTCTGCGGCCGCAGACAGCGAGAACGGCGGCAGCCTTGGCTGGAAAACCAGAGACCAGCTACCTGCTCTTTTTGCCGATGCCCTGGAGGGCATGAAAGAAGGAGATATCAGTGAGCCGCTTGTCAGCCCGGGTGGTATACATTTGTTGAAATTAGTCCAGTTAAAAGGGAACAAGCAATTGTTAGTCAACCAGGTGCGTGCCAGACATATCCTTTTTAAAGCGACGAACAAGGTTGATATCGAGCATGCCCTGTCAGAAATGAAAAAGATTCAGCAGCGCCTCCTGGATGGGGAGGATTTTGGTGTGCTGGCTACTGAAGTTTCACAGGATTCAGCGAGTGCAATAAAAGGTGGAGAGCTGGGGTGGATGGGTAAGGGTGAAACTGTGCCGGCATTTGAACAGGCGATGAACGCCCTGCAAGTCGGCGAAATCTCTCAACCCATAGTTAGCCAGTTTGGCGTCCACCTTATTCAGCTGGAAGAAAGAAGACAGCTGGATGTCAGTGAAGAGAAACGCCGCGATGCGGTAAGACAGCAGATTGGCAAAAGAAAGGTTGCAGAAAAATACGACCAGTTTTTGAAACAACTAAAATCAGCGGCGTATATTGAATACCGTGTACCGATTGATGAGATGTAGCGTCAGCTAAAAGTTTAAAGTAAAAAGTTTAAAGGAAAACCGGTGTTGATTTCTATTTTGCCTTTTACCTTTTAGCTTTCAACTTTAAACTGGGTTAAAGATCGTACCCTCGCTCTTCATGCTGATGAATATCCAGCCCCTGGATTTCCTGTTCTTCGGTAACACGTAGTCCATTTGTTAAAAAGCCGACAAATTTCAGAATAATGAAGCTTACAACAGCAGTATAGCCAGCGGTTGCGAGCACACCGATAAATTGCACTTTTAGCTGACCGGCCATGCTTGAAATACCTTCTGCGAAGCCAAAGCCGCTGAATATTCCCAGCGAGGTGGCGGAGAAAACACCGGCCAGCAGTATGCCCAGCGTGCCGCCAACACCATGCACCGGGAAAACATCCAGTGAGTCATCGACTTTCAGTACTGTCTTCAGCCATGTTGTTGCAGTAAAGCAGGCTCCGCCTGCCAGGATTCCGATTACCAGGGCACCGGCCGGGCCGACAAAGCCTGAAGCGCCAGTAATGGTTCCAAGGCCGGCAATCAGTCCCGTTACTGTACCGAGAGCACTGGGTTTGCCATAGCGCTTCCATTCAATGAACATCCAGGTAAGAGCACCAGCGGCAGCAGCGATATGAGTGACCAGTATGGCCATGCCGGCATCGCCATTGGCAGCTAATGCACTGCCGCCGTTGAAGCCAAACCAGCCCACCCACAGCATGCCTGCACCGGCTATTGTCATCGTCATGTTGTGTGGTACTACCGCTGCAGTACCGAAGCCCCTACGTGGGCCTAGCACCAGGGCAGAAACCAGTGCCGCAACACCGGCTGTAATGTGTACGACTGCGCCGCCAGCAAAGTCATACATGCCCATCTGCGCCAGCCAGCCACCGCCCCAGACCCAGTGGGTAATTGGAACGTAAACAGCAAGTAGCCATATTCCGCTAAATAGTAATACGGAACTGAACTTCATACGTTCGGCAAAGCCGCCAATAATCAGTGCAGGTGTGATGATGGCAAAGGTCATCTGGAACATGACAAAAAGGCTTTCAGGGATATCACCGTGCAGGGAGTCCTTAGTAACACCGACCAAAAATGCTTTTTCCAGCCCACCGATAAAGGCATTGCCTTCGGTAAAGGCCAGGCTATAGCCAAAAGAAAACCACAAAATTGATGATATGCCCGCGATAGCAAAGCATTGCATGAGGATAGACAGGACGTTTTTCGAACGAGCCATCCCACCGTAAAACATAGCCAGCCCGGGCAGGGTCATGAAGAGTACCAGCGCTGTTGAGGCCAGAATCCATGCAGAGTTACCTGTGTCCAGCACGGCCTCACCGGCCAGTGCAGGCAGGCTGATAAACATAAGCAGCAGGCCTGTAACTCGAATTGAAAACAGTTTCATAAAGCACTCCCTTTCATTCAGCAGGTACTACCCATGGATGGCAGTCTGCTTTTTAGTTCTTGTTTTAGACTTTTAGTCTTTAGTCTTTAGTCTTTAGTCTTTAGTCTTTAGTCTTTAGTCTTTCAGCTTTCAACTTTAAACTTTCAACGTTAACCTGGTTTCAAAGCGCATCATGCCCTGTTTCCCCTGTACGGATTCGAATGACCCTTTCAAGATCAGTGATGAAAATTTTCCCATCACCAATTTTTCCTGTACCCGCAGAATTGACGATCGCATCGATGACCGACTCAACCTGATCTTCAGCGATGGCAATTTCCAGTTTTACTTTTGGTAGAAAATCTACAACGTATTCAGCACCACGGTAGAGCTCCGTATGGCCCTTTTGACGACCGAAACCCTTAACCTCAGTTACTGTTATGCCTTTTATTCCTATATTGGCGAGAGCATCCCTGACATCATCCAGCCTGAATGGCTTTATTATTGCGATGACCATTTTCATGATGATCTTTCTCCTTAGATTGTGTCAGTGGGGGAGTTTGCACTAGATTGGTGGGGAGTTTCAAGAGGGAATTCTAGTGTTCAGTGTTCAGTGTTCAGTTTTCAGTAAAAAACGATCTTGCCGTTACTGAACACTGAACACTGAAAACTGAACACTGTTAGTAAAAAAAAGGGCGCCGAAGCGCCCCTGAATACTTTTATGGAACAGAAGTTACTTAATAGTGAATTCTGGATAGGCTTCCAGCCCACACTCACCAATATCCACACCTTCATATTCTTCTTCTTCGCTAACACGGATTCCCATGACCATCTTGATGATGCCCCAGGCAATCAGACTCGTGAAGAATACCCAGCCAAAGATGACCAGTGCGCCGGTAGCCTGTATGCCGATAGTTGCATCAGCGTTGTAGATAGGAACAGCCATCAGTCCCCAGAGACCAACAACACCGTGTACTGAGATAGCACCGACCGGATCATCGATTTTGATCTTGTCCATAGTAATAATGGCAAAGACAACAAGAACGCCGCCCACTGCGCCGATCAAAGTAGCACCGAGAGGTGTGGGTGCAAGCGGTTCAGCTGTAACAGAGACGAGACCGGCCAGTGCGCCGTTAAGTGCCATGGTGAGGTCTGCCTTGCCGAATAAAATGCGCGCGGTCAATATGCCCGCAACTACGCCGCCAGCAGCGCCCATATTCGTATTGACGAACACGGCAGCAACGGCATTGGCTTCGCCGACGTTAGAAAGGATGAGCTCCGAACCACCGTTAAAGCCAAACCAGCCCAGCCAGAGGATGAATGTACCCAATGTTGCCATCGGCAGATTCGCACCCGGAATGGCGTTGATTTTACCGTCTGCACCGTATTTTCCTTTACGAGCACCAAGTAGTATGACACCCGCTAAGGCAGCAGAGGCACCTGCAAGATGCACGACACCCGAACCAGCAAAGTCAGCAAAGCCCATTGCATCCAGGAAGCCACCACCCCATTTCCAGTAACCCTGAATCGGGTAAATGAAACCAGTCATGATGACAGAAAATACCAGGAAGGACCATAATTTCATGCGTTCAGCGACGGCACCGGAGACGATAGACATCGCGGTGGCTACAAATACCATCTGGAAAAAGAAGTCGGACATACCTGAATAATAGGAGCCGTCATACCATTCAGACATATTAGTTGCCAGGACTGCTGCCGGATCATTCTCAGAACCACCAAACATGAATGACAGGTCTATAGCTGGGAAATAGCCATTGCCATCGGCAGGGTACATTAAGTTGTAGCCCATAATCATGTACATGATGCCTGCAATGGCAAACAGCACAATGTTCTTGGTCAGGATTTCTGCTGTGTTCTTGGAGCGAACCATCCCCGCTTCCAGCATAGAAAAGCCTGCTGCCATCCACATTACCAGCGCACCGGAAATGAGAAAATAAAATGTATCCAGCGCGTAGCTTAGATTTTTAACACCTTCAATTGCTTCCACAATAAGTTCCTCTCTAGGTTATCAACGATGCTTATAATGCGTCACTGTCGGTTTCGCCGGTACGGATGCGTACTACCTTGTCCACCGGTGAGACAAATATTTTTCCGTCACCGATCTTGTCAGTTCTGGCTACCCCTACGATAGCTTCAATGACCTGATCAACGACATCGGCATTAACAGCAATTTCGAGCTTAGCCTTAGGCAGGAAATCAACAACATATTCAGCGCCACGATAGAGTTCAGTGTGACCCTTCTGACGACCAAAGCCTTTTACTTCGGTGACGGTCATGCCGGTGATGCCAATTTCAGACAGGGCATCACGCACGTCGTCAAGCTTAAATGGCTTGAT
>VAPH01017564.1_pt1 | contig 12106 bp, 11 predicted proteins | sample 3393861 | NCBI WGS metagenome assembly VAPH01 (sample SAMN08290439, study PRJNA428436) | hydrothermal vent metagenome | isolation source: Deep-sea hydrothermal vent chimney | place: Atlantic Ocean: South-mid Altantic Ridge | reverse complement strand
GGCGTTGGGCTTGCCGGTCTTCACGTTGCAAAAAGCGCAGGCCCGCGTGCAGGTATCGCCCAGGATCATGACGGTGGCGTGTTTGGCCGACCAGCACTCGCCGATATTGGGGCAGGCCGCTTCCTCGCAAACGGTGTGCAAATTCTTTTCGCGCAACATCCGGCGCGTCTCGCCGTATTCCTTGGATGTCGGGGCCTTGACCCTTATCCAGGGCGGCTTGCGGAGCGGTTCCCGGGTGGATTTAAGGGATCGGACCATAGATCAAAAGTGGATCGCCCGGCCGAAGGCGTCAAGGACCGATTCGTGCATCATTTCCGATAAGGTCGGATGGGGGAAAACCGTATGCATCAGGTCGGCCTCGGTCGTTTCCAGGGTCTTGGCGATACCGAAGCCCTGGATCAACTCGGTCACTTCGGCGCCGATCATGTGTGCGCCCAACAGTTCGCCGGTTTTGGCGTCGAACACGGTCTTGACCATGCCTTCGGCCTCGCCCAAGGCGATGGCCTTGCCGTTGGCCTGAAACGGGAAACGGCCGACCTTGACCTTATATCCCTTTTCCCTCGCCGCCTTCTCGGTCAGCCCGATGCTGGCCACTTGCGGGCGGCAATAGGTGCAGCCGGGAATTTTGCTCACGTCCAAGGGATGCACATCCGGTTGCCCTGCGATTTTTTCTGCGCAAATCATCGCCTCGTGGGATGCCTTGTGGGCCAGCCAGGGCGGCCCGGCAAGGTCGCCGATGGCGTAAACGCCCGCCTCGCCCGTGCGGCACCACTCGTCGGTCGCGACATGGCTGCGGTCGACCTTGACCTTGGTTCCCTCCAGCCCGATGTTTTCCGTATTGCCGACGATGCCGACCGCCATGATCACCCGGTCCACGGTGATGTCCTCGGACTTTCCCCCGGCCGCTACCGTGGCGGTCACGGTATTTTGATCCTTTTTCAAGGACTTGATCGCCGCCGAGGTCATGATCCTCATGCCTTGGGCCTTGAAGGACTTAAGCGCGAATTTGGAAATCTCCTCGTCCTCGACGGGAAGCACCCGATCGAGAACCTCGACCACCGTCACCTCCGAGCCCAAGGTGTTGAAGAAGCTCGCGAACTCGATGCCGATGGCGCCCGAGCCCACGACCAGGAGCCGCTTGGGAACGGTGTCGGGAACCAGCGCTTCCTTGTAGGTCCAGACCAATTTTCCGTCGGGCTCCATGCCCGGCAGGACCCGCGCCCTTGCCCCGGTGGCCAGGATGATGTGTTTGGCGGCCAGATCCGCGACCGCTTTTCCGCCTTTCTCCACATGAAGTTTTCCGGGACCGGCAAGCCGCCCGAAGCCGTCGAAAACCGTGACCTTGTTCTTTTTCAACAGATGCCCGATGCCGGCGTTCAGGCGCGCCGAGACCTTCCTGGAACGATCAACTATTTTCTTAAGGTCGAACGACAACCCCTTGACGGAAATGCCATATTCTTCCGAATTCTGTAAGGTATGGTAGACCTCCGCCGAGCGCAGCAAGGCCTTGGTCGGGATGCAGCCCCAGTTGAGGCAGATGCCGCCCAGGTGCTCGGCCTCGACGAGCGCCGTCTTCAGTCCCAATTGGGCGGCGCGGATGGCGGCGACGTAGCCGCCCGGCCCACCGCCGAGAACGATAAGATCGAATGAGGTATCGGGCATTGGGATATCCTATAGCATCATGGTCAGCGGTTCCTCGATCAACCGCTTAAACGCGGCGAGGAACCTGGCGCCGACGGCCCCGTCGACGGAGCGGTGATCGACGCTGAGCGTACAGGTCATGACCGTGGCGACGGCGAGCGCGCCCTCGGTCACCACCGGGCGTTGTTCGCCCGCGCCGACGGCTAAAATGCACGATTGGGGCGGATTGATAATGGCCGAGAATTCCTTGATCCCGAACATGCCCAGATTGGAAATGGTGAAACCGCCGCCCTGGTATTCTTCCGGCATTAGCTTTCCTTTCTTGCCACGCGCAGCCAAGTCTTTGACTTCACTTGATATTTCAGCCAATCCCTTGGCGTCTGCGTGGCGGACCACCGGTGTAATCAAACCGTTCGGCGTCGCCACCGCGACCGCCACGTCGATGTCGTGGTAAAGCCTGATGGCCGCATCGGACCAGGTCGCGTTGGCTTCGGGGACGCGTTTCAAGGCCAAGGCGACGGCGCGGATGATGAAATCGTTGACCGATATCTTGTACGCCCCGTCTCCTCCCGGAGACCGCCCGTTCAGATCCTGGCGCAGGGCCAGCAGGGCGTCGATGCGGCAATCGACGCTGAGGTAAAAATGCGGGATCGTTTGCTTCGCCTCGCTCAGGCGCTTAGCGATAACCTTGCGCATGGTGCTGTTGGGAACGTCCGTATAGGGCGAACCGGCGGGCGCGGGCGGCGGTCCCGCTACCGGAGCGACGGAAGGGAGAGTGGCGGGAACGGCCCCAGACGGGACATCTTCCACGTCATTCTTGACGATCCGCCCACGGGGTCCTGTCCCTTTAACCGCTTTCAAATCAACGCCTTTTTCCGCAGCGATGCGCCGCGCCAGGGGAGAGGCGAAAACCCGGTCGATTGGCGCTGTTGGGGCCGGCGGCGCGTCAGGCGCCGGAGCGGCCTCGGCAACGGGAGCCGCAGGTGTGGCGGAAGGGGAAGAAACCTTGAAATCATCCAGCGCCGACGGGTCCTCCCCCTCTTCGAGAAGGATGGCGATGGGCGCGTTGACGGCGACCCCTTCCGTACCCGCGGCGACCAGAATCCGGGCCAAGACGCCTTCGTCCACGGCTTCGACCTCCATGGTCGCCTTATCGGTTTCGATTTCGGCCAACACGTCGCCGCTTTCGACCGTGTCGCCTTCTTTTTTCAGCCAGGTCGCCAAGGTTCCCTCGGTCATGGTGGGCGACAGGGCTGGCATGAGGATTTCTATGGGCATTTTCGTCTTCCCCCTAGCGGTAACAAACGGCCTTGGCCGCCGCGGCGACCGTTTCCGCCCCGGGCAAGGCCAGTTTTTCCAGGTTCGCGGCGTATGGCATGGGGACGTCTTCCCCGGTCACGCGCGAAACCGGCGCATCTAAGTAATCGAACGCGTGTTCCATGATCTGGGCGGCGATTTCAGAACCGATCCCGGCCATGGGCCAGCCTTCCTCGACGCTGACCAGGCGGTTGGTTTTCTTGACCGAGGCGACGATGGCGGCGGTGTCGAGCGGGCGGATTGAGCGCAGATTGATTACTTCGGCCTCGATCCCTTCCTTGGCCAGGAGTTCGGCGGCCTCAAGGGCCGTTTTCACCATCAGGGAAAAGGCCGTGATGGTCACGTCACTTCCGGGCCGTTCGATCTTGGCCAGGCCGATGGGAACGACGTAGTCGGGATCGACGGGCGTCTCGAAACTCATTCCGTAGAGGATTTCGTTTTCCAGGACGATGACCGGGTTTGGATCGCGGATGGCGGCCTTCAAAAGCCCCTTGGCGTCCGCCGCCGAATAGGGGGAAACGACCTTGAGGCCGGGGCAATGGGCGTACCACGAGGCGTAGCATTGCGAATGCTGGGCCCCGACCCGGGACGCGGCCCCGTTGGGCCCCCGGAAAACGATCGGGCAGCCCATCTGGCTGCCCGACATATACAAGGTCTTGGCGGCGGAATTGATGATGTGGTCGATGGCCTGCATGGAAAAATTAAAGGTCATGAACTCGACGATGGGCTTGAGCCCCGAAAACGCCGCACCGACGCCGAGCCCGGCGAAGCCGTGTTCGGTAATGGGCGTGTCGACGACCCGCCCGGCCCCGAATTCATCGAGCAGCCCCTGGCTGATCTTATAAGCGCCCTGGTATTGCCCCACTTCCTCGCCCATGAGGAAAACGTCGCCGTCCCGGCGCATTTCCTCGGCCATGGCGTCGCGAAGGGCGTCGCGCACGGTTTTCAACTCGGTTTTCCCCAGGTCCGTTTCCCCGATGTTCGAAGCGGGGGCCGGCGGGGGCGCGGAAAAAGCCGGTTCCGGCGCGTCGATTGTGGCCGTTGGCGCCGATTGGATGGGCGCATCGAGCGCGCTTGCGTCCTCGCCTTCTTCCAGGATCACGGCGATGGGCGCGTTGACGGGAACGCCTTCTGCGCCCTCGGCGACCAGGATTCGGGCCAAGACGCCCTCGTCCACGGCTTCGACTTCCATGGTCGCCTTGTCGGTTTCGATTTCGGCCAGAACGTCGCCGCTTTCGACCGTGTCGCCTTCCTTTTTCAACCATCTGGCCAAGGTTCCCTCGGTCATGGTGGGCGAAAGGGCGGGCATCAGGATTTGGATCGGCATGGATTCCCCTCCCCGCTCAGGCTTCGATTAGAATGTCGGTGTAAAGTTCCGAAGGATCGGGCTGCGGGCTCTGTTGGGAAAACTCGGCGGCTTCGACGACCTTCGTTTTGATCTCGCGGTCGATTTCCTTCAACGACGCCTCGTCGGCCGCGCCCATATCGAGAAGCCGGAAACGAAGATGGTCGATGGGGTCCTGTTCCTTACGCACCTTGCTGACCTCTTCCTTGCTCCTGTACTTGGCCGGGTCCGACATGGAATGGCCGCGGTACCGGTATGTCTTCATCTCCAGCACGTAGGGCCCCTTGCCGGCGCGGCAGTGGGCCGCGGCCTTGGCGCCCGCCTCGCGAACGGCGAGAACGTCCATGCCGTCTACCTGAAGGCCGGGAATATCGTAGGCCGCGCCACGGCGATACAAATCCGTGGTCGCCGACGCCCTTTCGACCGAGGTGCCCATTCCGTAGCGATTGTTTTCGATCACATAGACGACCGGCAGCTTCCACAGCGAAGCCATATTGAACGATTCGTAAACCTGCCCCTGGTTGACGGCCCCGTCGCCGAAATAGGCCGCGCAGACTCCGCCGTCGCCCCGGTATTTGTGGGCGAAAGCGAGTCCCGTTCCGATGGGGACTTGCGCGCCGACGATGCCGTGCCCGCCGAAAAATCCGGCTTCACGGCTGAACATATGCATGGACCCGCCTTTGCCCTTGGAATAGCCGCCCTTGCGCCCTGTCAGTTCGGCCATCACGCCCTTGGGATCCATGCCGCAGGCCAACATATGGCCGTGGTCGCGGTAACTGGTGACGAGGGTATCCTGGGGTTCGGCGACGGACTGCATGCCGACGATGACCGCCTCCTGGCCGATATAGAGATGGCAGAAACCGGCGATCAGGCCCATGCCGTAGAGCTGGCCCGACTTTTCCTCGAAACGGCGGATGAGCATCATCTGGCGGTAATAATCGACCAGGGTATCGGGCTCGATGGAGCTTTTGCGCGGGCGCCCCGTCCGTTTGACCTTGGGCGCGGGACCGGAAGACGCCTTTGTGGAACGGGTGGTTCTCGTTTTCGCGCTTCTCGCCCTCGTTTTCGCGCTTCTCGCCATGGGGGCCTCCCTGAACTTACCGAAACACCTTAAAACCGGTCACCATACCGACGCCGAATGCGTGCCCGGCGGTTGTTATTTATGCGAACGGTAAAGGGTTTCCTGCGCCTTGACAAGAGGCCTCGCACCCGCAAAACCCTTTGTAATATATAGATATTTATTCAGTTAACCGCATTATAGTTAACACGTGTCGGCAAGATTTCAGGATAAGCGCCCACGGAAGCAGTAATGTTTCGAAATCGGTTCGGAAAACGAAACATTCTATTGTTTTTTATAGGAAAACTCGCGCTCTACCTTGGCGACCCGGATAGAATACCTCTTGTAGAATTTCTCCCGTCCCTGCCGTTGCGCCACCACATGTTCGGCATTTTCCTTCCAGGCTTGAATCGATTCCAGGTTATCCCAATAGGAAACGGTGATCCCCAATCCATCCTCTCCCCTCGCCGTCTCCAGACCTAGAAATCCAGGCTGCTTTTTCGCCAGCGCGACCATGTCTTTGGCTGTCTTTTCATATTCGGCTTCCACGCCGGTTTCCATTTGCGAGGTAAAAACGACAGCATAATAAGGCGGCTCCGGGGGGCGGGAAAAACCGGTCACGGTTTGGCCCCCTTCCTCGGCACGGCGACGCGGCCTTCGGGAGACGGGGGATCGGGCGGGACGTCTTCGCCGAGGGAATCCGTTGAGGGGGGGCCCGTTAAAATGACGGTTTCGTCCGGGTACGCGAAATCGAGCATGATCCGCGCCCGTTCTTCGAGCATGTCCGGATCCAGGCTGCCCGGACTGAGCAACCGGACCCGGTTTTCGAGAACCTTGCGCTTCAAACTGGTCTCGGTGTAAACGGCGCGCGCCTCGGCGACCTGTTTGGTCAGGGCGCGGAGCGCGTAGAGTCCGCGCTCGCCATGAATTATATGGTATGAGAAATACCCGACCGTGCAGATGCCTAAAACGGGACCGACCACATACCGAGCCCGCGAGCGAAGTTCTGAAATTAACCCCATGACACCGTGGCGTTCTAGAATATATCCGGGCTAATATGAATCATTCTGATGGGTCGGATAGGCTTGTTCGGGCAGGCGCGGTTCGCCGCGCGATGCACCGCATCGCGTCGCGACGCGTTCCTTGTCACAAAACAAAATATCATGGTCAGAATGGTTCATATTAGCCCGGCTATGCTCTAGAGATTGTTGTTGATTAAACCACAGTCCCAAACCCGGACTTATTATGCCGCCCCATGGGTTAACAAGGGGTTATCGTTTCAAGGACGAGCGTCCCGAATAGCGCGCCGTGCCGCCCAGGTCCTCTTCGATCCGGATCAATTGATTGTATTTAGCCAGCCGGTCCGAGCGCGATAGCGAGCCGGTTTTGATCTGGCCCGCGTTGGTGGCGACCGCGATATCGGCGATGGTCGAATCCTCGGTTTCCCCGGAACGGTGCGAGATCACGGCCGTGAAGCCCGCCTTGTGGGCCATTTCGACCGTGCGCAGGGTTTCGCTCAGGGTTCCGATCTGGTTGACCTTGATCAGGATGGAATTAGCGATGCCTTCCTCGATGCCCCTGGACAGGCGGTCTGGGTTGGTGACGAAGATATCGTCGCCCACCAATTGCACGGTTTTCCCGAGGGCTTGGCTCAGGGCTTTCCAGCCCTCCCAATCGTCTTCGGCCATGCCGTCTTCCAAGGAAACGATGGGATAGTTCCCGATCAGGTCGGCGTAGTACTCGACCATGCCGGCGGCGTCCAGGGTCAGGCCTTCCCCCTTCAGAACGTACTTTCCGTCCTTGAAAAACTCGCTCGACGCGGCGTCCAGCGCGATCAAAACGTCGTCTCCCGGCTTGTAGCCCGCCGCCTCGATGCCCTTCATGATGAAATCGAGCGCCTCGGTCGTTCCCGAGACCGACGGCGCGAAGCCCCCTTCGTCGCCGACGTTGGTGTTGTGCCCGGCGCTTTTCAGGGCCGACTTCAGGGCGTGGAAGACCTCCGAGCCCATGCGCACGGCGTCGGCTATGGTGGACGCCGAGACCGGCATAATCAGGAATTCCTGGATATCGATGGGGTTGTCCGCATGTTCGCCGCCGTTGATGATGTTCATCATCGGGGTGGGCAACAAATGAGCCTGGGTTCCGCCCAGATAACGGAACAAAGGCAGGGCCGACTCTTCGGCCGAGGCCTTAGCGGCGGCGAGGCTGACGCCCAAAATGGCGTTTGCGCCGAGGCGGGACTTGTTTTCCGTGCCGTCCAATTCGATCAGGGTTTGATCGATGAGCATCTGTTCCTCGCCGTCCATGCCGGACAGGGCGTCGAAAATTTCGCCGTTGACCGCCTCGACGGCCTTGAGCACGCCCTTGCCGCCATAGCGCCCTTTATCCCCGTCGCGCAATTCCACGGCCTCGTGAACGCCGGTCGAGGCGCCGGACGGAACGGCGGCCCGCCCCAAGGAGCCGGTTTCAAGGGTGACGTCCACCTCGATGGTGGGGTTGCCTCGGGAATCGAGGATTTCGCGGGCGAAAATATCGATAATGGCGGTCATGATATGTCCTCTATGGGCCGCGCCTTGGCCAGCCTGTCGAATTCAAGCAATGTCTCAATAATTTCCGGTAAGTCTTTTAGGGGTATCATATTCGGGCCGTCGCTCAAGACCCGATCGCTGTCAGGGGCTTCGTGGGTTTCCATGAAGACGGCGGCGACGCCGATGGAAACGGCGGCCCGCGCCAAGACCGGGGCGAAGCGGCGCTCGCCGCCGGACGTTCCGCCCCGGCCGCCCGGTTGCTGGACGGAATGGGTGGCGTCGAAAACGATGGGGCAGCCGGTTTCGGCCATGATCGGGATGGCGCGCATGTCCGATACCAGCGCATTGTAGCCGAAGCTTACGCCGCGTTCGCAAATCAGAACCTTGTCGTTTCCGGTTTCGATGATTTTATTCGCGACGTTGGCCATATCCTTCGGGGCCAGGAACTGTCCTTTTTTCACGTTGACGGCCCGTCCCGTCTTTCCGGCGGCGACCAGAAGGTCCGTCTGGCGGCAAAGGAAGGCGGGAATTTGCAGAACATCGACGGCTTCGGCGACTTCCGCGCACTGGCCGGGTTCGTGAACGTCGGTCAGGACGGGTATTCCATAGGTTTCCCGGATTTCCTCGAACACGGGCAAGGCGGCCTCCATGCCGACCCCGCGCGGGCTCGACCCCGATGTCCTGTTGGCCTTGTCGAACGAGGTCTTGAAGATCAGCCCAAGCCCCAAGGATTTTGTCAATTCCGTCAATTTTCCGGCCATTTCCAAGGCATGGCCCCGGCTTTCCATGGCGCAAGGACCGGCGATCAGGGTCAAAGGGAGATCGTTGCCGATGCGAAGGCCGCCGATTGAAACGTGACGAGGAGACATATTTTTGCGGTTCCGGTCAGACCAGCCGCGCCTGATCGACGGCGGCGGCGATAAACGAGGTGAAAAGCGGGTGCGGATCGAAGGGCTTCGATTTTAACTCGGGATGGAATTGGACGCCGACAAACCAGGGATGTTCGGGGATTTCGACGATTTCGGGCAGCACCCCGTCCGGCGACATGCCGGAAAAGACGAGACCGGCCTTCGTGAGGGCGTCCATGAAATTGGTATTGACCTCGTAACGGTGGCGGTGACGCTCGAAAATAACTTTCGATCCGTAGATCTCGCGGACCCGGCTTTGCTGCTGGAGATGACACTCGTAGGCCCCGAGGCGCATGGTTCCGCCGAGATCTCCGCCGTCTTTGCGTTTTTCAATCACGCCGTCGCGCGCCCATTCCGTCATCAAGCCGACCACGGGCGATTTGCAGGCGCCGAATTCCGTGGACCCCGCCCCTTCGATGCCGGCCATATGGCGCGCCGCCTCGACCACGGCCATCTGCATGCCGAGACAAATGCCGAAAAACGGGATGTTCCGTTCGCGGGCGAACTTGGCGGCGGCGATTTTCCCTTCGACGCCGCGTTCCCCGAAACCGCCAGGAACCAAGATGCCGTGCACGCCATCTAAGGAATGGACCGTATCCTCGCGCTCGAAGATCTCGGAATCGATCCAGTCCATGTTGACCTTGACCTTGTTGGCGATACCGCCGTGGGTCAACGCCTCGGCCAGGGATTTATAAGCGTCCAGAAGGCCCGTGTACTTACCGACGACGGCGATGGTGACCTCGCCTTCCGGTTTGGTCACCCGTTCGACGATCTTCTCCCACCTGTCGAGTTCGGGTTTTTGGGAGTCTATGGCGAAATGGCGGCAGACCTGTTCGTCCAGTCCTTCGAAGTGATAACTGATGGGCACCGCGTAAATGCTGTTGACGTCGAGCGCCGGGATGACGGCTTCCTGGCGGACGTTGCAGAAAAGGGCGATTTTACGCCTCTCGCTCTCGGGTATCTCCCGCTCGGCCCGGCATAACAGAATATCGGGCTGGATTCCCACACTCAACAATTCCTTGACCGAATGCTGGGTCGGTTTGGTCTTGAGTTCACCCGCCGTCGGGATATAGGGCAACAGGGTCAGGTGCAGGTAGATGCTCCTTTCGCGGCCCAGTTCGTTGCCCAGTTGGCGGATCGCCTCTAAGAACGGCAAGCCCTCGATATCGCCGACCGTTCCGCCGATCTCGCAAAGAACGAAATCCTCCTCGCCGATATTGCCGAGGACGAATTCCTTGATGGCGTCGGTGATGTGCGGAATGACCTGGATCGTGGCCCCCAGGTAATCGCCCCGGCGTTCCCTGGCGATCACGTCAGAATAGATGCGTCCCGTGGTGACGTTATCGCTCTGGCGGGCGGAAACGCCGGTGAACCGCTCGTAATGCCCGAGGTCGAGGTCGGTCTCCGCCCCGTCGTCGGTCACGAAGACCTCGCCGTGCTGATACGGGCTCATGGTGCCCGGATCGACGTTGATGTAAGGGTCGAGCTTACGCAGGCGGACCTTGAAGCCGCGCGCCTGGAGCAACGCGCCCAGGGCCGCCGAGGCGAGTCCTTTGCCAAGGGAGGAAACCACGCCGCCGGTGATGAAAATAAACCGCGTCATGGAGCGACAGCTTAACCCAATCGTCTTGTTGTCAGAAAGAAAAAAGGCGGCTTCGCCGCCGCCTTTTTTCGTGAACCGGACCGCGCGCCCATGGGAAATCCTTATTGCGCCAGCGGCGCGCTCGGTTCGGCCGGCGTTGCGGGTTCGCTTATGGTGGGGACGGGCGCGTCCAGAATGGATCCCTTGTTCCTGTCTCCGCCGGACATAATGGCGAGAATCAGGCTGGTCGTCATAAAGGCCGCCGCCAGGATCGCCGTCATGCGCGTCAGCAGGTTGGCCGTCGCCCGCCCGGTCATGAAGCCGCCCATGCCGCCCCCGCCCCCACCGCCCATGCCGAGGCCGCCGCCTTCGCTCCGTTGCATGAGAACGGTGCCAACGAGCGCGATGGCCAACAAAAGATGAATGACGAGGACGACTGTAATCATGATCCGTATTTAAAAACCGGGGAAAGCCTGGCCGGACGGAACCGCCTGGAACCGGGCCGTGTTTAGTCCCTTAGCATCGTCTTGACCAGAGGGAATTTAAGATTTTACGGCGATCCCTAAGAAATCATCTGCTTTCAGGCTGGCGCCGCCGATAAGGCCGCCGTCCACATCGGGCAAGGACAAGAGTTCCTTGGCGTTGTCGGGCTTCATGGAGCCGCCATAGAGGATTCGCATCCCGTCGCCGTCTTTTTCACCGAGAAGGGTCACCAGCAACCCACGGATGGCGGCATGGACTTCCTGGGCCTGGTCGGGCGTCGCCACGCGGCCCGTGCCGATGGCCCAGACGGGTTCGTAGGCGACAACGGTGTTCTTCGCCGTGGCGCCTTCGGGAAGGGACGCCCGTATTTGAGAGCGGATGACGGCGAGCGTGCGTTTGCCGTCGCGCTGGGCCAGGGTTTCACCGACGCAAACGATGGCCGTCAAGCCCGCGGCGAGGGCGGCTTCCGCCTTGGCCTTGGTCGGGGCGTCCTTTTCACCGTGATCGGCGCGCCTTTCGGAATGGCCGACAATGACGTACCTGCACCCCATATCCTTCAGCATGACGGGGCTGATGTCTCCGGTATGGGCGCCTTTCTCGGCGGTATGGCAGTCCTGGGCGCCGATCTTGACGCCGGTCCCCTTCAGGGCGGCGGCGACCCTCTCGATAAGGGTGTACGGCGGGCAGACAAGCATTTCGAAAGCCGGTTTCGTTTTTTTCTTATTCAGCTTTTTCATCTGCTTGGCGATCCCTTTGGCAAGGGCCAAGCCTTCCTTCCGGGTGCCGTTCATTTTCCAGTTACCGGCGATCAGGGGCTTACGGGCTGCGCTCATCGGGAAAATTCCTAAACTGCTTGAGTGAGAAACAATATATCCAATACGCATAGGTGTTTTAACACGGAGGGTAAGGGCCATCAAGTTGCCAAGACCGCGAATTCCCTGCTTGCGGGGCGATTTGAGCCCTTTTATGATGCCGCCTCATGCGGATACTTAAAAAAATCGATAGGTCCATCAATGCTTGAAGCCATGCGCAAACACTCCACGGGCATCGTCGTCAAGGGGTTGCTGGGGCTCTTGATAATCAGTTTCGGCGCCTGGGGTATCGGCGACGTGATTAGAGGCGGCGGCAACGAAGAGGCGGTCGCCAAAATCGGCGGCGTGGAGATCGACCCCGAAAGTTTCAGTGACGAGGTCAAGCGGGAAATGAACCGGCTGTCGCGGGCCGTGGGAACGCCGATCAGCCGTG
>VAPH01044868.1_pt1 | contig 12120 bp, 8 predicted proteins | sample 3393861 | NCBI WGS metagenome assembly VAPH01 (sample SAMN08290439, study PRJNA428436) | hydrothermal vent metagenome | isolation source: Deep-sea hydrothermal vent chimney | place: Atlantic Ocean: South-mid Altantic Ridge | reverse complement strand
CACCACCACGTAGGGTGGACATTCATGTCCACCGTACAGTTCTGTTTCCCAGCAACCTTCACCACCACGTAGGGTGGACATTCATGTCCACCGTGCGGGTTAGCCGCCCAGTTGCGTATTCCATTCAGCAACCCGGTCAGCCTGCTGTTCAAGCAATTCACCACCACCGGTTATGGTAACGGAGATCAAATCGTCTTCACCGACGATGGCATTGACCACGGCCTGGTCATCTGCTGATACCACGCTGCCAAAAACCGTATGCTTGCCGTCCAGCCATGACGTTTCCACGTGGGTAATAAAAAACTGACTGCCATTGGTGCCGGGGCCTGCATTTGCCATGGACAGTTTGCCTGGCGCGTCATGCCTGAGTTCGGGCGTGCATTCATCTTCAAAACGATAACCGGGCCCACCCGTACCGGAGCCCAGCGGACAACCACCCTGGACCATGAAGTTATCAATCACACGGTGGAAGCTGAGGCCATCGTAAAATCCACGCTTTGCCAGGTTTACAAAATTTGCCACCGTTACGGGTGCATGCTGCGGGTAAAGGCGTAAGTGAATAGTACCTTTGCTGGTGTTCATCTCCGCCAGTATCTCATTTGAGTGATCGGTCATATCAAAACTCCGTTAAATAAAAATATAATTTGAAACTTTTCCCGTATAGTCGGGGTCTGTATTAGCACGGGGCCGCGGGCAATGGTCTCTCCCTCATGCCTTCAGGGTATCTATGCACTCCTCACCCCCTGACCCGCGGCCTTCTTTTATGGTTGCCCATTATGTCTTTTTCAATGCCTGCAAGGCTTGCGAACTGATCACCGCGGTCTTCAAAGTCCTGAAAATGCGGGAAACTGGGCGCACCGGGTGATAGCAGGATACAACCTCTCTCAGGTACCAGGGTCTGGGCCAGCGCCACTGCTTGCGACAAGCCCTCCACTGCATGCAAGCCCCGCGCCGGCTCAACTCCGGATTCTTTCAGGCTTGCAAGAATTTTCCGGCCATTATCCGGCATCGTAATGATCGCCGCCGGTGCTCTCCCGGCAAGTCCATCAGCAAATTCACTCCAGTCCAGACCCCGATCCATGCCGCCCAGCAACAGCACAACGGTTTCTGTCCCAATGGTCTTCAGCGCTGCTGCCACAGACACCGGTGTGGTGGAAATGCTGTCATCTACATAACGGATATCATCTTTTTTACCGATGAATTGCAGGCGATGGGGTAAGCCGGTGAATGATGCCAGGGCCTGGTCAAGATCAGGTATGTCCAGTCCCAGTTCATCAGCCACAGTCAATGCAGCAGCCAGGTTCTGCATATTGTGCTCACCCGCTAGCGATTCCGGTATGGAAGTCACCCTCGCGCCATTCCCAGCAAGCACCTCAGCCTCACTTGCCAACCACGCACCCGCACGGTTAAACCAGATGACATTCTCACAATTCTGCAGATTCTCGCGTAATACCGGATCTGCGAAATTGGCAATGACACGGCCCCGCGCTGCCAGCGTTGCCAACTTGAGTTTGTCTGCCCGGTAGCAGTCTGAGCCACCATGCCAGTCAATGTGTTCATCACTGAGGTTTAAAATCAGCGCAACATCCGGTGCGGCTTCAAGATCTGAAATCTGATAACTGGAAAGTTCAATCACCCACCAGTCCACAGCCATATTTTCACAATCCAGCATAGGCCGGCCTATGTTCCCGGCCAGGCAGGCCTTCACGCCTGCATGGGTGAGCAGATGTGCTGTCAATGCAGCAGTTGTACTCTTGCCTTTGGTGCCGCTAATGCAAATCGTTTTTGCCGTGGGGTTTTCTGCAAACCAAAGGGTACTGGCCGTCGTGAACCGCATACCCTGGGAACGTAGCTGTTGCAACTCTGTGCGATAGGGGCTGATGCCGGCAGAACGAATCAGCAGGTCATATTGCTGCAGGCACCCAACATCCAGCGGGCCTGCCTGATAGTGATCGAGTATGGGATTGAGCGCCTCAATAAAGCTGGCGTCGGCGCTGCTTTCTGCAAACAGGCCAATGGGCTTTTCCGGAAAACGGCTACGGATTTGCCGCCAGACTGCCTGGCCTTCCCTGCCAAGTCCCAGTATGGCGACGCGGTCTGAAGCAAGGTCACTAAACCGCATCCAGCACTCCCTGGGTCCGTGCAAGTTTAGCCATGATGGTAGCTGGTATGCAGTGAGAGGCAACGAAATCCGGTTGTAATTCAAGCGCCTCCGACTGCCTGATTTCCGCGTATGCAGCAAGAACCCGGACAACATGCTTATCCTGCCAGCCTGCCTGCGCAGCCAGCGCTTTCATCGCAGCCCGGCTCTCCACTATGCTACCCACACACTCAAATGGCTTGTGCATTCGCAACCCACATAATGCTTTGAAACCTGCCAACTGGTCTTCCCGGTCAAGCAGGTCGGTGCCCTGAATGGCCATCAACTGCTCCGGACTCATGAAGGGAGCCAGTGCCAGCGCTGTAAACCGGCACTTGGGACAATCCTGGCACCAACGACCCTCAATACGCGAGCCATCCTGGTGAAAATTGCGGTTGCAACTCGAAAACACCGCGTGGAATTGCGTCATTCCGGCAAATTGTTGCGCGATAACAATTTCGCCGTATGGCCGCAACAAAGAGAAGTACTCTAACTGTTTCGATACCCGCTGGTGGACAACCGTGCGAAAAGCCTGCTCAAAAGCCAGGCTTTTGCTGTACTGGTGATTGACCGCTTTCCCCTGCGCATCGGTCAAAGTGGCTTCATTGGCAGATGACTCATTGGCGAACACAATATAACGATAACCGTAGAGCACACTGGCACACAACAGAATAGCAGAGTTGATCGCCGTCACCGGCACATGGCCGTTCCAGGCGCCGGCAGCATTCATTTCCGCGAGAACGGGTGATAGCTGCCGTTGTATGCGGATTAACGGCAGTCTGGCAGCACTGGCCGTGTCTGCAATCAGTTCTGATCCACCAATACACACAGGCTGCACTGCGATCCCCGCATCCCGGAGCATTTCCAGACACACCAGGCTGTCCTTGCCACCCCCCATGGCTACCAGGGCACGCTCCGGCAGATCAAGGTCCCGGGCCGGGGGTGCTGAAGAAGTATTTGCCTTAAAAGTCATCAGGCCTGATAAATCCAGTTGGTTGACGTAGGCAAACTCTGCCAGCCCCTGTAAATAGAACTCATTCAGAAAATCAGCCAGGGACTTGTCGATATGGCTATCCCCCGGGTCAATGCCAACCGCCAATCCAGCCTTGTAGTAACTTACACCTGCGATCAAATGCAGCAATTCCAGGGCCTGCAGAAATGCCGCCTGACGTGATGCCTCCAGAGGCCATGGAGACCATGGGAAAGTGATGGTCTCAGTTAGCGTCTGACCGTCTATTTTGTATGCCAGTGTGGCCTTGCCTTCAACCGGTTCGTACCGGCACTGCGCAAAACTAAAACATTTTGCCTGCCTGTCAATGTCTTTTGTAGTCACACTCAAAAGCCCTGCATAAATTTGCTGCTGAGACGTTACCCGAAGCGGCAAAGACTGTACAGCACCAACAAAAAAGAAGCAGCGCCTGAATTGGCGCTGCTTTTCAAATTCGGGGATCTGCAGAGACTCCCCAGGAGTGTATTTCTTAGTGAACGTACCCGTCAGACCATCAATATGCCGGTTCCACACTGACTCTGACCCGAATGCGATCACCCGGTGGCTCATCCATGGTGCTGTGATAAATTTTCCCCCGGTACTTCCAGCTGACGTCCCAGGCAATGACCCGTTCTTCACTGGTCCAGTTGGTCTCGGTGCGGCAGCGCTGCTCGCGCGCTGTGTAGTATCTCGGGGGGTAGCGACGATTTTGGGCATTATTGGCTACTGCGCCGCCGATTGCCGCCCCCGCGATCGTGGCTGCCGTTTTGCCATGGCCGCCGCCAAATTGGTGACCGATCACGCCACCCAGGATAGACCCGAAAATAGCCGGTGCAGGCGAACGGTACTCAGGCACACGCCGACGAACCTGCTCCCGCTGACATACCTGTTGATCCTGGGGTATTTGCACCAACTCGGTTATTGGCTGGACATTCACCACCTTGGCGTACTCATAGTTTCCGTTGTCATAAGACCGTTGCAGGCGGGGGCCTTGATTATCGCCAGCCCAGACAGGCAGCGCGACCATCGCCAGCAACAATGCACCGGTCATTCTAAAACGATGTTTTCGTGTATCTGTGGACATCTCAATCTCCTTATTTCAGCCGGTTTTAAAATCAATCGTCTGGCCACTGAAAACAGCTTACAACCTGTCCAATGAATCGGAACTGAACAGGGCCGATGCAGTGTAGAATGTGATAACCAGGGATGCTGCTGACATATGTCATTTGCCGGTCTGGAGCAAACGTACTAGGATTATCTTTCCATTCGCTTTTTAGTTAATCCACAGAAGGACTGCCACATGCCCAACTATCGAACCAAGGATATCCGCAACATTGCCCTGGTGGGCCATACCGGTTCAGGAAAAACTACGCTGGCGGAAGCCTTACTGGTTCGTTCGGGTACCAAGGGTGAGGTAGGGACAGTTGAGCGCGGCACAACGACCATGGATCATGACCCGCTGGAGCGGTCATACCAGCATTCACTGGATTCCGCCCTTGCCAGCCTTGACTACGAGGGCATGCACCTGAACCTGATCGACACGGCCGGCTTTCCTGATTTTCGCGGGCCCACACTGGCCAGCATGACGGCGGTGGAAACCACGGCGATCATCGTCAATGCACACAACGGCGTTGAGCTTTCAACCCGGCGGTTGATGCGCAGGGCCAAACGGCGGCGGCTCTGCCGGATGATTATCATCAACCGCATTGATGTAGAAGGCGTTGATCTCACTCAGGTGGTCAAGGACCTGCGCAACGAGTTCGGGCCGGAATGCCTGCCGGTGAACCTTCCGACCGGCAACTTAAGCAAGGTCAGCGATTGTTTTTTCCATACCGAGGGTGAAACAGATATCTTTTCACTTTCCGAAGCGCACGAAGCCATCATTGACCAGGTCGTTGAGGTCAATGAAGACCTGATGGAAAAATACCTTGAAGGCGAGGAACTGTCGCGCGAGGAATTACACGCCGCCTTTGGACAGGCGCTGCGCGAAGGCCACCTTGTACCTATCTGTTTCGTCTCGGCCAAAACAGGCGCCGGCATTACCGAATTACTGAACTTCTTCAACCGGTTGGTACCCTGCCCCAGGGATGGTAACCCACCGACCTTTCTGAAAGGTCAGGGCGAGGATGCCGTTGAAGTCACCATTACCGGTAAAGCCACCGACCATGTGATTGCGCATGTTTTCAAAATTACCAACGACCCGTTTGTCGGCAAATTAAGTATTTTCCGGATTTATCAGGGCACCGTACGACCCGATTCGCAACTGTTTATCGGCGATGCGAGAAAACCTTTCAAAGTCGGCCACCTGTTCCGCATACAGGGCGGCAAGCATATTGAAATTGATGCTGGTATACCGGGCGATATCTGTGCCGTGGCCAAGGTCGAAGACATCCACTACGATGCAGTGCTGCATGATTCCCACGACCAGGACAGTTATTACCTGAAACCGCTGGGCTTTCCAAAGCCCATGTATGGGCTGGCAGTCAATACCAAAAGCCGTGGCCAGGAACAGAAACTTTCAACCGCGCTGCAACGTTTACAGGAAGAAGACCAGTGTTTCGTCGTTGAGCATAACCAGGAATTGAACGAAACCGTCATGCGCGGCCTGGGTGAGCTGCATATGCGCGTTATCCTGGAGCGCATGAAAGAACGTTACAAGGTCGAGGTCAACACACGCCCACCACGCATTGCCTATCGGGAAACCATCACCCGCGCCGCGGAAGGCCACTACCGGCATAAGAAGCAGACCGGCGGTGCCGGACAGTTTGGCGAAGTTTTCCTGCGCATACGCCCCAAACCCCGTGGTGAGGGCTTTGAGTTCATCAACAAGGTGGTCGGTGGCGCCATACCGTATAACCTGATTCCTGCCGTTGAGAAAGGTATCAGGCAATTACTGACTGAAGGTGCTATTGCCGGCTATGCGATGCAGGATCTTGAAGTGACTGTTTATGACGGTAAATTCCACCCGGTAGATTCAAAAGAAATAGCCTTCGTAATCGCCGGTCGCCACGCATTTCTGGATGCCATCAACAACGCCGGGCCACAAATACTGGAGCCCATTGTCAGCGTGGATGTGACGGTGCCGGAAGCGGTTATGGGGGATATTACCGGTAACCTTGCGGGCAGACGGGCGCGTATCTCTGGCACCGAATCCCTGCGCGGTGGCCTCGTCACCATTCGCGCCGACATACCGTTAAGCTCGCTTTCGGACTACCACACCGAGTTGAAAAGCCTGACCCAGGGCCAGGGCACATACACCATGGAGCTTAGCCACTACGACCCGGTGCCATCACATGTCCAGCAGGATCTGGTGAAAGCCCACCGGCCCAGCAGGGAAGAGTGAAGAGGGGTGGAAAGACCCGGCCACAGAAGCCTGCGCACCGGCTTTCTCAACCTGGGGCCGGGGCGCCTGTATCGTGCACGCGTTAATGAGCCGGAAAATAACCGGCGTTGCAAGATATATCTAAACGTATATTTAAGCGTATTCAAGGAGATATAACTATGGCAGCAGCCAATGATCCCGCCTTGCGTGAACTTTCAGTTTTAATTCACGCATTCGAGCTGGTTTTCAGAAAGCTGATCCGACTGTTGATTGGCAGAATATCCCTGAAAAAGATACAGGAATTGATCCGCATCATTTTTATTGAAGAAGCAGAAGCCAAATTGAAACAGCAAAGCGGCGGGCAAAACGTGGCGCTGGCTGACCTGGCGCTGCTTGCCGATGTTGACACCCGGACCATTAAAAAAATCAGGTCACACATCGCGTTGAGCACACCGCTGCACCGGGATGTTACTTTTTTGAGTGAATTGATACCGGAGACCTGCGTTTTAGACATCTGGGAAAGCAACTCAAAATACAGTGACCAAAGAACCGGTCACCCAAAAACGCTGAAAATAATGGGCCCCGGTGTCAGTTTTGAATCGCTCATCAATGAATCAACTTCAACCAATGGTGTGGAGGTGGAATATTTCCTGCAACACCTGGTAGCGAGCAAATCAATCAGCATATTGGAAGGCGGAGACCGGGTGCAGTTAATCGATATGCAATACACATCGTTTGAATCCGCGGATCAAATGGCCAGCCTCAAAATCGGCCTGGCGGTCGTCAGCAATCTGTTGGATACGATCACCCACAATTTGCTTGCCCCCGCGCAGGGTGATGAGGCCTTTTATCAGCGGGGCTGCTGGACCAATCGCCTGAGTAAGGCGGATCGCCAGACATTAAGGGAGATGACCAGACAATTTCTCTCCAGGCTGGATGCTAAAGCGCGCGAACTGATTCGACCCTATGAACGCAAGTCAGCCGGTAGCGAACAAATTACTGCCGGTATCAGCATGTTCTATTTTGAGGAAGATAAAGCCGCCTAGAAACTCACACCGGACCGTGATATGGAATTCCTGCCTGATTTGACCCGCATTTAGGGAAAAACGTCCAGACCCAATAATGTCGAAAAAACTGCACAAGCGTCACTCACCCTCATCCGATCAGGCAGAATTACAGATCAGACCAGATGACCGGGTATTGGCACAGCACGTGGCCGGACTGGGGGTTCTGTGCCGGGATTTACAATCCAATGCGTTAACTGTATCGGCTGAGTTCCGTACTCTTTTTGGAATCCGGCAAGGTGATCATCCACCAGACCAGGACGTCATCGATCAAGCCATCCATCCCGAAGACCGGGAACGGGTCAGGCGCCTGTTGCAAAATGCGATAGACACTAAAGCAACCGTTGAATTTGAGCACCGCATTGTACTTCCCGATGGGCAGCTACGTTGGGTCCGAATCTGTGCGCGGGTAACGGATGACAAGGGCATACCCAACACCCTGCTTTGCACGGTTCTGGACATTACGGATTTCAAGGTAACCGAAACCACTTTACACAACCGGGATGCACATTTGCGTGCGGTGATTAATACGCTTCCCGATCCTTTGTGGCTAAAAGACCCGACCGGCAGATACATCGCCTGCAACCGGGAATTTGAGCGACTTATGAACACTGTAGAGTCCAGCATTCTGGGTAAAACAGATTTTGACCTGTTATTGAAGGAACGGGCAGAAGTCACCAGTGAAAATGACAGGTTTGCGATGGCGAGTGGCAGGCCCACCATCAACCAGGAAGAAATTATCTACGCAGATGATGGACACAAAGAGTTGGTGGAAATCATTACCGCGCCGATGTACACCCCTGATGGAACCCTCGTCGGGGTGCTGGGCGTCGCGCATGATATTTCTGAACGCAAGCAGCATGAGGCATTCAGCGAATTCCAGGCCCGCCGTGCCGAGGCGTTACTTGAACTGCCGGATGCTGCCGAGTCCATGGATGAAGAAAGCTTTATCCAGCGTGGACTTGAAATCATGGAAAACCTGACCGGCAGCGAGGTCTCCTTTCTGCATTTTATCGGCGATGACCAGCACAGCATTGAAGCCAGCACATTCTCAAAGCGTGTGCTAGTGGAGTATCAACCGGTTAAATCCACTCGCAACCAACCGGTGGTAGAGTCCAATGTGTTCGCGGCTGTTCTGAGTCAACGGGAGCCATTGCTCATCAATGGCCGCTCCGAGCGCCCGGGCGGAACAGATTTGCCTGCAGGCTTCCCGCAGTTGAAGCGTGTCATCATTCTGCCGATCATTGAAAAAGGCAAGGTCGTTGTCGTCACTGGCATTGGCAATAAAAGTCAGGAATACAGTGACCTGGATATTGAAACGGTACAGCTGATCGCCAACGATATCTGGCGAATCGTGCAACGGCAGCGCACATCAGTTCAGCTTCACAAACTGGCGCAGGCAGTGGAACAGAGTCCAGAGAGCATTGTCATTACCAACCTGAAATCCGAGATTGAGTACACCAACCGGGCCTTCCTTGCACAGACGGGTTACAGCCTGGAAGAATTGCTCGGCAGAAACCCGAAGATCCTGCAGTCTGGTAAAACACCGCTGGAAAGCTACCGGTCAATGCGACGCGCATTGAGGCGGGGCCAGAACTGGCAAGGGGAATTCGTCGACAAGCGCAAAGATGGTAGTGAATTTATTGCATCGACCCTGATCGCGCCGCTGCGTCAGAGTGACGGTACAATCACGCACTACATAGGGATCTGCAGTGATATCACTGAAAATAAACGCATAACCGCGGAACTTGAGAGCCATCGTCATCACCTCGAGGAATTGGTGGGCAAACGCACGGGAGAGTTGGCGGACATGCAATTGCGGGCTGAAACGGCCACCAAGGCCAAAAGCGAGTTTCTTGCCAATATGAGTCATGAAATTCGCACCCCCATGAATGCCATCATCGGACTGACACATTTGCTGCAGCACGCCAAGCCCAGTCCTGAACAGGCGGAAAGCCTGTCAAAGATAGATCGAGCCGCCGGACACCTGCTGGCCATCATCAACGATATTCTGGACATTTCGAAGATCGAAGCCGGCAAAGTATCGCTGAAAAACAGCAACTTCAAAACGGACTTGCTCTTCCAACAGGTCCGCTCCATGTTACTGGATCAAGCCCAGGCCAAAGAATTGAACCTGGAGGTGGAGTTAAAAGGTGTCCCAGACTGGCTTGACGGGGACGAAACCCGATTGCGCCAGGCCCTGCTCAACTATGTCAGCAATGCCGTTAAGTTTTCCCAGCGCGGTACGGTTACCTTGCGTGCGGTGAAACTGGAGGAAAAAGAAGGGCAGCTATTGCTGCGTTTCGAAGTTCAGGATAATGGAATCGGGGTCCACCCGGACAAGCTCAGCGACCTGTTCACGGCGTTTGAACAGGCCGATGCATCCACCACACGCAAATATGGTGGCACAGGTCTGGGATTGATCATTACCAGACGTATCGCCGAGTTGATGGGTGGTGAGGCGGGAGCAGACAGCGAGCTTGGTAAAGGCAGCAAGTTCTGGTTTACCGCATGGCTGGGTCGCGGCCAGCCTGTTGAGGACATCGATACCGAAGGCGACAGCATAGATCCCCTGGCCTATTTGAGTTCCCGGCAGCCGAGAATCCGCGTCCTGCTGGTTGAGGATAATGCCATTAATTGTGAAGTTGCTGTGGCACTTTTAACGCGGGTGGGCTTGCTTGTTGATACTGCAGAAAATGGCCTGGTGGCGATAGATAAGGCCTGTACAAACCCCTACGACCTGGTGTTGATGGATATTCAGATGCCGGAATGTGACGGCCTGGAAGCAACACGTCGAATCCGCGCCATGACCGGCTCCGATAATCCTGTCGAAGCTGGTAATAGCGGCATTCCCATCCTGGCCATGACTGCCAATGTATTTGAAGAGGACCGCAAGGCTTGCCTTGAGGCCGGTATGGGCGAGCTTATTGGCAAGCCCGTGGAACCGGATAAACTGTTTGCCACTATCAGCAAATGGTTATTGGCTTCAGATCGTCAAGCCTCTTCCTGAGTGGAAAAATGGCAGCGCGTGGCATGTTTCAGGGGTTGAGCGACGCCATGACGGTTTCCAGTCGCTGTTTTACCTCGGCTGCCAATGGCTCTATGCGTTCATCATCGACCAGGCCCAGAACTGCACCGGGGTCCATGAAGCTGACATGTACCCGTCCTTCTTCATCTTCACGTACCAGCACGTTACAGGGCAGCAACAGACCGATTTCCGGTACAGCAGTGACCGCCTGGTGAGCCAGTACGGGATTGCACGCACCAAGGATCCGGTAAGGGCGCATATCCTTGTCCAGCTTCGCTTTTACCGTTGCCTGCACATCTATGACGGTCAGTATGCCAAAACCTTCTTTTGCCAACGCCTCGGTAACCCGTTCCACAGCCTTGTCAAAACCGAGTTCAACCGTTGTTCCAAATCCAAATTCATTGCTCATTGTTTTTGTCCTCCGAATTTCACAGCTTCCCCTGACGGGGTCTTTGCCTGGCTATTTCGAATATTGGGGGCTAATGAGGTGATTCAATAGCATGTTCAGGCAAACATGCCGATGGTCTTGACCAGTGCATCCGCCAGAATATCGATTTCCTCAAAGGTGTTATAGATGCCCAGCGATGCACGAGCGGTTGCCGGCAACCCGAAATACTGTACAACCGGCATGGCGCAATGGTGACCGGTGCGAATGGCCACGCCGTGCAGATCAATGATGGTTCCCACATCATTGGCGTGAATATCACCCAATACAAATGACATCACACCGGCTTTATGGGCCGCGGTACCAATCATCCTGAAACCATCAATCTGTGAAAGTTTTTCAGTGCCGTAACTGAGCAAGCGGGCCTCCCATGCCGCCACATTTTCCATGCCGAGCCCTTGCAGATAGTCGACTGCAGCGCCGAGGCCAATCGCACCGGCGATGTTCGGTGTGCCAGCCTCAAATTTGCCGGGGGCATCATTAAAGGTGGATTTTTCAAAAGTCACATGGCGAATCATTTCCCCGCCACCCTGGTAGGGTGGCATGGTCCGCAGATGCTGCTGACGTGCCCACAGCACGCCGATACCGGTTGGTCCATACATCTTATGACCGGAGAAACAATAAAAGTCACAGCCCAGTGCCTGCACATCAACCGCCTGGTGTGGCATGGCCTGGGCACCATCAACGAGCACCGGTATGCCATGCTGCTGCGCCAGTGCACATATTTCAGCCACCGGGTTAACCGTTCCCAATGCATTGGATACATGCACCACACCCAGCAATTTCACCCGCTCTGTCAGCATGTCTGCCAACGCATCCATTTCCAGCTCACCGCGCGGGTTCATGGGTACCACCTTCAATACAGCACCACTCTCTTCACACAACATCTGCCATGGAACGATATTGGAATGATGCTCCATCCAGCTGATCAGAATCTCGTCACCCTGCTGTAAACCCGGGCGGACAAAACTGTGGGCTACCAGGTTGATAGACTCTGTCGTGCCACGGGTAAACACAATTTCCTGTGCCGAGGGTGCATTGATAAAGCCGGCTGTCTTGACGCGTGCCTGCTCGTAGGCCTCCGTGGCCTCCTGGCTCAGCGTATGCACACCGCGGTGGATATTGGCATTGTG
>VAPH01038427.1_pt1 | contig 12128 bp, 13 predicted proteins | sample 3393861 | NCBI WGS metagenome assembly VAPH01 (sample SAMN08290439, study PRJNA428436) | hydrothermal vent metagenome | isolation source: Deep-sea hydrothermal vent chimney | place: Atlantic Ocean: South-mid Altantic Ridge | reverse complement strand
TGCCCTGTTCCGCAAGGGCCGGCAGATCTTCATTGGTTGCTCCGATGATACGTACATTGGTGTGGATGGACTCGCCGCCACCGACCCGTTCGAACTCACCATATTCGATGACACGAAGGATTTTTTCTTGTACTCCGGATGAAGTGCTGGAAAGCTCATCCAGAAACAGGCTGCCTTTATTGGCCAACTCAAATCTACCTAACCTGCGTTTGGTAGCACCGGTGAATGACCCCGCTTCGTGCCCAAACAGTTCTGTTTCAAGCAGTGACTCTGCCAAAGCAGCGCAATTCATCTTTATAAAGGGGTAGTCCCAGCGCCCGGAGAGATAGTGAATGCGCGCAGCAATTAACTCTTTACCCGTGCCTCGCTCGCCGATAACCAAAACGGGACGGTTTAGTGGTGCAACCCGGGATACATGTTCAAGCACTTCCAGGAATGCCTGGGATTCACCGATTAATTGTTGATCCTGCGGTTTACGCATTACCTTCTTATCCTGTTTTTTTGTGGTGCTGGTCACCTCCTATTGTAAGAAATCTGCCGAATTTTTGTTATAGGCTGGAGGTCACGGGCCTGATCTGCTACAACAGCACTACAAATCAGGGATTGTGCGTGGCGAAAACAAAAACATCTTTTTACTGCACAGCTTGCGGAAGTGAACTGCCCAAATGGGCCGGGCAATGCCCGGACTGCAAGGCCTGGAATACGGTGGAGGAATTTCGTCAGGCGGCTATTCCCGGGGTTTCCCATAAGACTGGCTATGCCGGTAACGCCAATCAACAGGTGACTGAACTGGCTGAAGTTTCAGACCAAAAAGTCACAAGAATCGGGGTTGGAATCAACGAGTTGGATCGTGTTTTGGGTGGCGGAATCGTACCCGGGTCTGTCATTCTGATTGGTGGCGATCCGGGCATTGGCAAATCGACGCTGCTGTTACAGGTCCTGGCCGGCCTGGTGAGCCGTCTGAAGTGTCTGTATGTCAGCGGTGAGGAATCCCTGCAACAAATTAATATGCGTGCAAAGCGGTTGGGTCTGGATGTGGGCAGCCTGCGTTGCCTGACGGAAACCAGCGTTGAGCAGATTCTGGCAGTAGCCGGCAAGGAAAAACCAGATCTGGTGGTGATCGATTCCATTCAAACCCTGTACTCAGAGCAGGTGCAGTCCGCGCCGGGCTCGGTGTCGCAAGTCAGGGAATCAGCCGCCGGGCTGGTGCGTTTTGCCAAGCAAATGAATTGTGCCATGGTGCTGGTTGGCCACGTCACGAAAGAAGGCTCGTTGGCCGGGCCGCGCATTCTGGAGCACATGGTTGACGCCGTGTTGTATTTCCAAAGTGATGAAGGCAGCCGTTACCGCGTTATCCGGGCATTCAAGAATCGCTTTGGTGCGGTTAATGAGCTGGGTGTGTTTGCCATGACCGGACATGGCCTGAAGGAGGTCAGAAATCCATCTGCCATCTTCCTGTCCGGTCATTCTGAAGCTGCGCCAGGCAGTGTTATTACTGTTATAAGGGAAGGTACCCGGCCGTTGCTGCTCGAATTGCAGGCCCTGGTTGATGAAAGCCACCTGGCAAACCCGCGCCGGGTCACCATCGGGCTGGATCACAATCGATTGTCCATGTTACTGGCTGTGCTGCACCGCCACGGCGGCGTCAGTCTCGGTGATCAGGATGTGTTTGCCAATGTTGTCGGTGGCATGCGGATAACAGAAACCGGCTCAGACCTGCCACTGATACTGGCAATACTTTCGAGTTTTCGCAACCGTGTCCTGCCGGTGAAAACCGTGGTCTTTGGAGAGGTGGGCCTGTCCGGGGAAGTCCGTCCGGTATATAACGGCGAGGAACGCCTGAAAGAGGCTGCCAGCCTTGGTTTCAGCCGTGCAATCATCGCCAGGGCCAATCAGCCGAGGCGAGCGATTGAAGGCATGAGCATTGCGGTTGTCGATGATCTTGATGAGGCCATCACTGCGGCATTCTAAGTGGCCTGTTGCGGGTTCACTCGGGTGGTGTCTGCCTGGGTTTGACCAGTACCTTGTGAATGACATTATCGCGGATATCCACGATGGTCATGATATGCCCGCCGATCATGATGCTGCATTTGCCCTCGGGGATGGCCTCCATTTCCTCGATCAGCAAACCACCGAGTGTATGTGCCTCGTCAAAAGGCAGTTTCCAGCCGAGGCGCCGGTTGATCGTGCGCACACTGGTGGAACCATCGATAAGATAGCTGCCGTCCTCCAGGCGTCGCATGCTGCGTGAACGCCCCCGACCCTCGGCGGTGTATTCTCCAACGATTTCTTCGAGGATATCGTCCAGCGTCACCAGACCCTGGATATCACCGTACTCGTCAACCACCAGCGCCATGCGCCGCTGCTCGGCCTGGAATTCCAGTAATTGCCGGGTCAGTGATGTGCCTTCCGGGACGAAATAAGGCTGCCTGACAGAGCGTTCCAGATCCTCGAAACTCAAGCCGCCCAGTGAAAGTTTGGATATGACGGTGCGGATGTGCAGCAGGCCGACCACGTTATCAATGTTGTCCCTGTACACCGGCAGGCGTGTGTACAGGGACTGCGTCAACTCATTCAGAATGTTTTCCCAGTCATCGTCCAGATCAATGCCGACGATCTCACCCCGAGGTACCATCACGTCTTCGACTGAAGCATGTTCAAGATCCAGGATGTTGACCAGCATGCGTTGATGATCGTTGGAGATCTGCCCGCCTTCAGTCACCAGCGTGCGCAGTTCCTCCCGGTTCAGGCGTTCGAGTGCTTCGACATCTGTTTTAACGCCAAATGGTTTGAGCAGAAAATTGGCAAAAGCGTTCACCAGCCAGACAACGGGATTCAGCAGTTTCAGCAATACGACCAATACATACGATGCCGGGAAGGCGATTCTCTCCGGATGAAGTGCTGCGACCGTTTTGGGTGCGACTTCGGCAAATATCAGTACCACCACGGTCATGACCAACGTTGATACCCAGATACCGTTGTCACCAAATAAACGAATGGCGATGATGGTGGCAATGGATGCTGCCAGGATGTTGACCATGTTGTTGCCCAGCAATATCAGGCCGATCAGGCGGTCCGGGCGGGTCAGTAATTTTTGTGCCAGGCGTGCACCCCGGTGCCCGTTGTTAGCCAGGTGTTTTAATCGATAGCGGTTGATCGCCATCAGGCCGGTTTCCGAACTTGAAAAAAAGCCGGACAGTATGACCAGAATGACCAGCACTGTATAAAGCGTGCTTAGCGGGATATCGTCCAAGTGTTAACAGGCCCTCACAAGTTAACCGTGCCAGCTACGCTGCAGGAGGACTTCCAGGATCAGCTTGCTGCCGAAATAGGATAACAGCAACAGTGCTATGCCTGCGAGCGTCATACGCACGGCCACGCGCCCGCGCCATCCCCGCTTCCAGCGACCCCATAACAACAGTGCAAATACCAGCCAGGCAAAAATTGATAAAACTGTCTTGTGAGCCAGGTGTTGTGCAAACAGGTTATTGACAAAAAACAGACCGGTGAGCAGAGAAATCGTCAAAATGGTAAAGCCGGCCTTGATAAGATGAAACAGCAGTTCTTCCAGTGTTTCCAGGGCCGGCAGGGTCTGAACCAGTTTATTGTAACGGTGATGGCGCAACATCGAGTCGATCAGGGCAACAAAAATGGCGTAGACACCGGCAATACTGAGCAGGCCGAAGGCGATGATGGAAGTGATGATATGCACCGTGATATCCAGCGATCCCTGTGTGATTTCCAGCCTTGGTGCATCCAGTACAATTTCAGCAACCAGGATCAGCACAGCAATCGGTAGTGTGACCAGGCTGGCGTCAAACAGGTTCTTGCGCATGGACAAGGTCCCCAGTGGTATGGCCACGGTGACCAGTGCGCTCAGGGATAGAACATTCAGCAGGCTGACATGCGGCGAGGCCGGTATCAGCCAGTGTTGTGCCTCTGCCCAGGTTTGCAGTAAAACACCTAAAAACGTAAACAGGATCGCGATCGTGCGCTTTCGACTGGAACCCTGAGCCACCGCCGCGTACAGAAGAATGACGGCCGACAAGTAGGAGGCCAGAGTGATCAATAATATCTTGTCATGCATGGAGATTTCTGTGCCGTGGGAACATCGTCAACCGTTATAATACCTGACTGCTGAATTGTGGAGTGAATAATGTTTGATAATCTGACGAAACGTTTAACCCAGAGCATGCAAAAACTGCGGGGTAAAGGGCGTTTAACCGAAGACAGTATCAAAGAAACCTTGCGCGAAGTCCGTATTGCGCTGTTGGAAGCGGACGTTGCCTTACCGGTGGTGCAGTCCTTTATCGGGCAGGTTAGAGAACGTGCACTCGGCCAGGAGGTCATCAGCAGCCTCAAGCCGGGTGAGGCGCTGGTTAAAATCGTACACGACGAACTGGTCCGGGTCATGGGTGAAGAAAACGAAGCCCTCGACCTGAAGGCAAGCCCCCCCGTGGTCGTGCTGCTGGCGGGTTTACAGGGTTCAGGTAAAACCACGACCACGGCCAAGCTCGCAAAGCATCTTAAAGAGCAACAGAAAAAGAAGGTCATGGTGGTCAGTTGTGATGTCTACCGACCCGCAGCCATCGAACAATTGCAGACTCTGGCCGAGCAGGTGGATGTGCTTTTTCACCCGTCTTCTGTGCGCGACAAACCGGTTGATATTGCTGCCAGCGCAGTCGCCGCGGCGCGCAAGCAATTCGCTGATGTGCTGCTGGTGGATACCGCTGGCCGCTTGCACGTGGATACGGATATGATGGATGAAATCCGCCACTTGCACGATACCGTCCAGCCCCATGAAACCCTGTTTGTAGTGGACAGCATGACTGGCCAGGACGCCGCCAATACGGCCCGGGCTTTCAATGAAAAGCTGGCACTGACCGGCGTGATTCTGACCAAGACCGATGGTGATGCCAGGGGCGGTGCAGCCTTGTCGGTGCGACAGATTACCGGTAAGCCGATCAAGTTCGTAGGTACCGGTGAGAAAACCGATGCACTGCAACCGTTCCATCCCGAGCGTGTGGCCTCGCGAATTCTGGGTATGGGTGATGTTTTGTCGCTGGTTGAGGACGTGCAGCGCCATGTGGATCAGGAAAAGGCAGAAAAACTAGCTCGCAAGATCAAGCATGGCAAGGGTTTTGACCTGAATGATTTCCGCAGCCAGTTGGAGCAGATGCAAAGCATGGGCGGGATCGGCAACGTGGTAGATAAATTGCCGGGTATGGGGGAGTTGCCGGACCAGGTACGGAACCGCGTGAATGACAAGCAGACGGTGCACATGATCGCCATCATCAACTCCATGACCCCGCAGGAAAGGCGTTTTCCGGATGTCATTCGTGGTTCGCGCAAAAAGCGCATTGCGATGGGCTCCGGTACCAAGATCCAGGATATTAACCGGCTGTTCAAGCAGTTTTCCCAGATGCAGCGCATGATGAAAAAATTCGGCAAGGGTGGCATGAAGGGCATAATGCGCAAGATGCAGGGTTTGAAGGGCCAACTGCCACCAGGCAGGTTTAATTAAAAAAGCGTAGACGTTTGTTTTCTTTTGTCGAGAATGTAGTTAAAATGTGGGGTTTCGTGGAGCCGGCTCAATACCATTAAAATTATTGGTGTGGAAGAACGGATGACTCAAAAGATTTTATTAAAAGGTTTTTAAAGAATGGTAAAGATTCGACTATCGCGCGGTGGCGCTAAAAAGAAGCCCTTCTATCACATTGTTGTAGCGGATAGCCGCAACAAGCGGGATGGACGCCGTATTGAAAGAATCGGGTTTTTCAACCCGATGGCGAAAGGTCAGGAGGAGCGTCTTCGCCTCGACCTTGAGCGTGTTGATTACTGGACCGGTGTCGGCGCTCAGCTCAGTGAGCGGGTGCAGAACCTGGTGACACAAGCGCGGAGCGCCGCTGCCTGAGTAGCGAGTGCTGAAAATCTGTGTGACTGATGCCGGATGGCGAATGCCAGGTGGACGGGGTAATGAGCGAGAAACAGGTTGCGCTTGGCTACATATCAGCCGTTCATGGCATCAAGGGTTGGGTCAAGGTACATTCCTGGACCCGGCCGATGGAAGCAATTTTTAACTACCAGCCATGGTTGCTGGGAGAAGAACAAAAGCCGGTAAATATCGTTGACGGACGCAGGCAGGGTAAAGGCCTGGCCGCATTGTTGCCGGAAACGCAAGACCGCGAACAAGCCATGTCGTTTGTGGGTCAGCAGATTTCTGTCAAACGGGATCAATTGCCGGCAACGGACAAGGATGAATATTACTGGGCCGACCTGGAGGGGCTGGAAGTCCATACCCTCAGTGGCGAATTGCTGGGCCGGGTAGAGCGGCTGATGGAAACCGGTGCCAATGATGTGCTGGTTATCCGCGGGCAGCGCGAGCATCTGGTGCCGTTTGTGCAGGGGCAATATGTAACCCATATAGACCTGGCTGGTGGACGTATGGTCGTCGACTGGGATGTGGAGTTTTAACCAGCCAGCATGCGTATTGATGTCATAACGCTGTTTCCGGAAGCCATGCTTGATCTGACCGGGTTGGGTGTTACCGGCCGGGCCATCAAGGATGGCCTGGTGGAACTGATAACCTGGAATCCGCGGGATTATGCCAAAGACAGGCACCGCACGGTCGATGACCGCCCTTATGGCGGTGGACCGGGCATGGTGATGAAGGTTGAACCGTTGGGTTCTTCCATACGGGCAGCCCGCGAAGCCCATGTGTCTGGCATGCGAGAGCATGGCGAGCAGGACGAAAATGTCCGCGTCAGCCTGATGAGCCCGCAGGGTCGCAGGCTGGACCAGGCCAGTGTGAATGAACTGGCCGGCAGACCGGGATTAATCTTTGTCTGTGGTCGTTATGAAGGTATCGACGAGCGGCTTGTTGCGGCAGAGATCGATGAAGAATGGTCGATTGGTGATTATGTGTTAAGCGGTGGCGAATTGGCTGCTGCTGTCATCATCGATGCCGTCACTCGGCTGCTGCCTGGGGTGCTCGGAGATGAGCAATCGGCAGTTGAAGACTCTTTCGTGGATGGTTTACTGGACCATCCGCATTATACCCGCCCCGAAACGGCGGCAGACATGCCGACAGGTGGGTCGGTTCCGGAGGTGTTGCTGTCCGGAGACCACGAAGCGATACGCCGTTGGCGCAAGAAACAGGCGCTGGGGCGAACCTGGCAACGGCGCCCGGATCTGCTGGAAGGCAGAGAACTGGATAATGAGGCAGAAGCCCTGTTGCAGGAGTTTCGCCGTGAATTGGATTTTGATTAAAAAAGGCCTTTATGTGGCCTTTACCCAAAGGACAGAACGATGAATATCATTGAGCAAATCAACAAAGAGCAAATGACCCGTGAATTACCCAAATTCAGTCCCGGTGACACCATCATCGTCAACGTGAAGGTCAAAGAAGGTAATCGCGAACGCCTGCAGGCGTTCGAGGGCGTGGTCATTGCCATCAAAAACCGTGGCCTGAACTCTGCTTTTACCGTGCGAAAAATCTCCCATGGCACCGGCGTTGAGCGTGTTTTTCAGACCCACAGCCCATTGATCGATTCAGTCAAGGTCAAGCGTCGGGGCGATGTGCGCCGCGCCAAGCTGTATTACCTGCGTGGCCTGGAAGGCAAGGCTGCCCGTATTAAGGAAAAGTTGGGTTAAAGTCAGTTACTGTAAACACAGGAAAAGCCCGCAATGCGGGCTTTTTTTTACTTGAAACATTCCATCCTGACCCAACTTTGGGCAGTAGCATTCAATTTTTGAGAGTAACCTTATGACCAAGACTACCAAAAAGACTACGAAAAAGACCACGACCACAACCAAGACCAAGGCCAGAACTACAGCCAAGGCCAAGGCCGAGGTAAAGGCCCGGACCCAAAAAACTGAGAAACATGAATTCCAGGCAGAGGTGCGCGAAGTACTGAACCTGATGGTTCACTCGCTGTATTCCAACCGCGAGATCTTTTTACGGGAACTGGTATCCAATGCCTCCGATGCCTGTGACAAGCTTCGTTTTGAGGCTTTACAGGATCCGTCATTAATGGGCGGGGATAAGGAACTGAAAATTGAAATCGAGGTTGATAAAGAGGCCGGCCATATTATCGTACGTGATAACGGTACCGGTATGTCGCGTCAGGAGGTGGTTGAAAACATCGGCACCATCGCCCGCTCGGGCACCAAAAAGTTTCTTGAAAGTGCTGCGGGCAAAAAGGATTTTGACGCCAACCTGATCGGGCAGTTCGGGGTCGGTTTCTACTCGTCCTTTATCGTTGCGGATAAGGTCACGTTGCTAAGCCGGCCTGCCGGAAGCAAAGTATCCGATGGCGTGCGCTGGGAATCCGACGGCGCTGGGGAATATACGCTTACCCAGCAGGATATGCCCGCACACGGCACTGAAGTCATCCTGCATTTACGTGAAGACGCCAGTGAGTTTCTGGCGCCATGGTCCGTTCGTTCCCTGATCCAGAAATATTCGGACCACATCGGTTTTCCGATCTACATGAAAAATGAACCGATGGCCGCTGAAGATGATGCTGAAGATAAGGACAAAGAGGCAAAACCGGAGTGGGAGGCCATTAACCAGTCCTCAGCCTTGTGGACCTTGCAAAAATCACAAATCAGTTCTGATGAATATCAGTCATTCTACAAACATGTCAGCCATGATTTTGAAGATGCCCTGGCCTGGACCCACAACCACGTTGAAGGTGCCCAGAACTACACCTCACTGTTGTACATCCCGTCCAGGGCACCCATGGATATGATGATGCAGCGCGATGAGCGCCATGGGCTGCGCCTGTACGTCAAGCGGGTGTTCATCATGGATGCTGCCGAGCAACTGTTGCCGCATTACCTGCGTTTTATCCGCGGCGTGGTGGATTCCGATGACCTGCCACTCAATGTTTCGCGAGAGTTGCTGCAGGAAAATAAATTAGTCGGAAAAATCCGTTCAGCGGTGGTCCGGCGCAGCCTGGATTTACTGAAACGGCTGGCTGATAAAGAAGCGGAAAAATACAATAAATTCTGGGATGAATTCGGCAATGTCCTGAAGGAAGGTTTGGTCGAAGACATGGGTAACCGTGAGCGGATCGCCAAATTACTGCGTTTTTCCTCGACCGGTGACGCGGCGGCCGAGCAGCGTGTCAGCCTGGAGGACTACGTTGCGCGTATGCCCGAAGGCCAGGACGTGATCTGGTACGTTACTGCGGAAAACCGCAAAGCGGCTGAGAACTCCCCGCACCTTGAGATTTTCCGCAAGAAGGGCATCGAAGTGCTGTTGATGTCAGATCGTATCGATGAATGGGCAATGAGCTATTTCACCGAATTCGACGGCAAGAAACTGCGTTCCATAGCCAAAGGCGATGTCGACCTCGGCGCCGGCGATGAAAAGCCGGATGAAAACAAAAAAGAGGATGCTGAAAAAGATCCGCTGCTGGAGCGTCTGGAAAAATCTCTGGCAGACGAAGTTGCAGAGGTTCGTTCCAGCCAGCGCCTGACTGATTCTGCCTCCTGCCTGGTTTTAAGCGAACAGGAACTGGCACTGCACATGCGCCGCATGCTGGAGCAAGCCGGCCAGGCCATGCCAGACAGCAAGCCGATACTTGAGATCAACCTGGATCACCCGCTGGTCAAGCAGTTGTCAGAAGTTGAGTCCGATGAGGACTTCAGTGAGTGGGCATCCCTGCTGTATGAGCAGGCGGTGTTGGCAGAGGGTGGGCAACTGGAAGACCCGGCTGGGTTTGTGCAGCGCGTCAACCGCCTGATGTTGCAGACGGCTTGATGGCTCGTTGAATTTAAAAGCGATGGGGTCAGAAGACCCCTTCCTTGATAACGCATCTCCTGTTTAGGGTGAGTTATGCCTCACTCTGTGGACTTCCGAATAATCTGGGCCCAATAGTTATCGACTTGTCGATGGCATATATCGCTCACTTTTTTCGCTAACTCATCATTGTCGCTTTTTACTCTGCCATTGATTTTAACGGTTGGGACCGCGTTCCAGGTAAAAACAGTGAAAATGGGTTCTCGCTCTTCATTGCTTTTCGCAGGTTTAAAATGAGCTCTGCGAAATATATCAATTGCAACTTCATCAAGAGCAGTATCCGGAAAAGAGCCAACCACTCTGAGATTGCTGGTATTTCCATCAGCATTAATTATCATGGCGACTGAAACACATCCCCCGTTGCTTTCCCGCGCCTGTTTCGATTTACGCTTTGGTCCTGGTAACTTCTTCGCAACCCAATAATTCGTATGATCCTTGGCTTCAACAATCTCGATGAAATCATCTTCATCGGCAAATGAAGTATTTGAAGCACTGAGTGAAACCAACGCCATCAGCGTTACAACAAATTCCATTTTCATTTCAAATTAACCGCCAAACTGCATGCAGTACGGACTACCCTAAACCACGGTGATAGTCTGAATTAAGGTTCAATTCCAAGCTTCTTATAATGAGATGTATTCTTAAAAGGTAGACTCGCTTTGTATTCAAAATAGATACCCAATATTACGAGGATAAAGTAAATTATGAAAAGGGCAGCGAATTGAAATTCCGAATAAAGGGTGATCCCTATCAGGAAAAATCCAATGCCAGACATGAGTTTACCTATTGCTGAGCGCCCAAAAATAGCGGTGCGCCAAATAGATTGGACAGGCTTTATAATTTTTCTGGCATGCAAACCCGATAAGAGAATTAGATAGATGCCCCCAACAATAAATATGTACTTACTAATCATGATTTTCTCCTTACCCAATAAATTTATCCTAGAGACACTGTAACCCCTATTAGGGTGAGCCCAGTGCCAGACATGAGTCTGCCTATTGCTGAACACCCTCTAGGGGAATGAAGAATCGTAAGTGTTTTTGCTTTGTCAATCAGCTTGATTTTGAATAAGCTGCGTCAGGTAGTTGTCAGCCTTTCGTTTGCATATTTTATTAACTTTTATTATCAACTGCTCATCCATCTTACCGTTGCGTACATTGTACATAGCAGTTGGAAACACCGTGTATACAGGCATATTGCTCACGTTGCTTTTTGCAGGTTTAAAGTGCGCTCTTTGAACATAGTCCAGCATAACTTCGTCTAGTGCATCATCAGGAAATGAGCCAATAATTCTATGGGAGCTCGAATTGCCATCTGACTCGATAATAAACCCGATAACTACGCAGCCTCCTTTGCTTCTTTTGGCTTTTTCAAACATGCCACGTCTGCTGCCCCATTTAACGACCCAATAATTCGGAACATCCTCCCACTCAACGACTTCAATCTGCGCATTCTCGTCATCCGGCCTGTTTTCAACGGCAAATATCACATCGAAATTGCTGATTAGTAACAAAAATAATATTGGGGAAAAAATTTTTAATTTCATTTAAGCCTATTATCTCAAGTTGCTATTTACGTTATTCAGTTAGCATGGGCCGGGAAGTTAACCAACCCATGCAAACGTCAATTTGCCACGGATTACTGCTGCATGCAGTACGGACTACCCCAATCCACAGTGATAGTCTGAATTAAGGTTTCAATTCCGGCAATCACCACAATCTTTTCAGTGACAGTATACAAGGCGCCTCCTTGGCAAAACGAATAGGCATGTGCTGGAATTGATGCCATTATAAGGCTCGAAAAAATAAGCGTTAAAAGTGAAAGTTTAATTAGTTTCATTTGACTTCTCCATTCCTTTATTGGTTTACGGAACTTCTGGTTATTCATTGCCGCGTATTTCTTGGCACTGACAAAGTCACAAGTTCCACTATTAGTCGTACAGAGATTTTTCAGTCCTGTCAAACCTATAAATCATTGTATACATTCATAATTATTGATATTCCAGCACTATCTTTGGTCAACTTGAGCACTATATTGCTCGGTTTTCAGACAGGTACTCTTTAAGGAGTCAGACTGATATGTTTGCTAACGATCTGAAAGTCGTGCGAATTGTCTGAAACTACAATCCTATAGGGGGGAAAATTTCTAGTACTATGCTGCTCAAGTTGACCAAATATAGTGTTTGGAAATTTTTTCTGAATTTATGCCTGGCGAGCGGATTTCACAATGGTTTTAGGAAAAACAGAGGTGATTAACAGGTTACTTGGGGTGGCTTTCAAGCTAATAAAGGAAGCTCGTGCGGGTGGATGCATAAAGCTGT